>Ga0207752_1000074_pt1 | contig 40505 bp, 30 predicted proteins | sample Pon2CUnioCityCA_6_FD_187272 | JGI IMG/M metagenome (GOLD analysis project Ga0207752, IMG submission 187272) | Marine sediment microbial community from Union City, CA, USA - Pond 2C Sediment 2 (SPAdes) | ecosystem: Environmental > Aquatic > Marine > Intertidal zone > Salt pond sediment ... | reverse complement strand
GAGGCCATGGGAGGCGAAGCCGTCAAACGTCTCCTGCTGGAGCACAAGGTGAGGTGCCCAGTCTGCGGCGGTGAGTTGAATGAGCCCACGCTTTTCCTCACCATGTTCAAGACCGAGATAGGGGCCACGGGCGGCGAGGTGGGGTACGCCCGCCCAGAGACCGCCCAGGCCATGTTCATCAACTACAAGTGGGGTTTCCAGCACGCCAGGGAGAAGCTGCCCTTCGCCCTCGCCCAGTGCAGCAAGGTGATGAGGAACGAGATCAGCCCACGGAGGGGCATGGTCCGGCTCAGGGAGTTCACCATAATGGAGCTGGAGCTGTTCTTCGACCCCAGGGAGCCGGCGTGCCCGTGGTTCGACCAGGTGAGGGACACCCCCATAAAGCTCCACACAGAGGAGATGGAGGCGGAGGAGGTCAATTTCGAGTTCTTCGCTTCCGGTAAAACGATTGACGCCGACGACGATCTCTTCCTGCCGTTCCAGGGCCTGCTGGTAACGGTAGGCGGCTTCCTGGATTTCCCGCTGGACGTAGCCGGATTCGACGGCGACAAGCATGCCGCCCATTTCGTCGATGGTGTCCAGATAGGCTCCGGCCCGCTGTTCGAGTTCGTCGGTCAACGATTCCAGGTAATAAGAGCCGGCGAGGGGGTCAACGGTGTCAGGGACACCGCTCTCGTAGGCGATGAGCTGCTGCGTGCGCAGGGCGAGGGTAACGGCCCCGGCGGTGGGCAGGGAGAGGGCTTCGTCGTAGCTGTTGGTATGCAGGCTCTGGGTGCCACCCAGCACGGCGGCGAGGGCCTGGAGGGCGACACGGACGACGTTGTTTTGTGGTTGCTGGGCGGTGAGGGTGCTGCCGCCGGTCTGGGTGTGGAAACGGAGGCGCCAGCTTTTTGGGTCCCGAGCGCCAAAGCGATGGCGCATAATGTGGGCCCAGAGACGGCGGGCAGCGCGGAATTTGGCGATCTCTTCTATGAAGTTGTTATGGGCGTTGAAGAAGAAGGAGATCTGGCCGGCGAAATCGTCCACGTCCAGCCCGGCAGCGAGGGCGGCTTCGACGTAGGTGATGCCGTTGGCCAGGGTAAAGGCCAACTCCTGCACGGCCGTGCTGCCGGCTTCGCGGATGTGGTAGCCGGAGACGGAAATGGTGTTCCAGTGGGGTACCTCCCGGCGGCAATAGTCGAAGAGGTCGGTAATCAGGCGCATGGAGGGTCGAGGGGGGAAGATGTAGGTGCCGCGGGCGATGTACTCTTTGAGGATGTCGTTCTGGACGGTGCCCCGTAATTTGTGAACAGGGACGCCCTGCTCTCTGGCGACGGCGATGACCATGGCCAGGAGGATGGCGGCGGGCGCGTTGATGGTCATGCTGATGCTGACTCTATCCAGAGGGATGCCGTCGAGGAGAACGCGCATATCTTCGAGGCTGGGGACGCTGACGCCAACCTTGCCGACTTCGCCGAGGGCCAGAGGGTCATCGCTGTCGTAGCCGATCTGGGTGGGCAGGTCGAAAGCGATGGAGAGGCCGGTCTGTCCCTGGCTGAGCAGGTATTTGTAGCGCTCATTCGATTCGGCGGCGGTGCCGAAGCCGGCGTACTGGCGCATTGTCCAGAGACGACCGCGGTACATGGTGGGCTGCACGCCGCGAGTGTAGGGGTATTCGCCGGGGAAGCCCAGTTTTTCCTGATAGTCGGGGTCGTCATGTGCCGGGAGGTATAGGCGTTGGACGTCGATGCCGGAGCTGGTTTCGAATTCGTCTTTGCGTTCGGGGTGGCGGTTGAGAACGGGTTCTAAAGTTTCCTCTTCCCACCGTTCTTTTTGTTCTTCCAGGCCCATTGTCGGTTTGTTTTTCTCCTTGTGTAGTGGATCAGGATTGCTGCGAGCAGCGTGGACAAGCTGGCAGCATGTCCTACAATTTTGCTCCGTATGGACAAGCTGGCAGCATGTCCTACAGCTTTGTTGTGCTTCTTATTATACGGGGGAAAGCTATAGAGGGTAAAAGACAGACGCTCCGGAGGTGTGGCTAACGGACCACCTCTACGGGGTTGCCCAGTTGATTTACCTTCAATTCGTAGCTGCCCCCCCGCTCGAGGGTGAGCCATTCTGGCTCGTCAAAGTCCATCTCGTAACGGTTGCCGTCATCGTCGACGAAGACGATCTGGTAGCTTTCACTGCGCGCGCCTTCCCGTTCGTTTTCGGCCAGGCCGGTTTCGGGCCAGTAGGCGCGGTGATCGCTGCCGCCGGCCTCGGCGGTGCGGACTTCTGCCCAGCGGTCGATCTCGTATGTATAAAGGGTCTGGTAGACGGGTACCTCCCGGTAGACGGGGTCTTCGTAGGTTTCAGTGCGGGATTGGGTTTCGTAGACCGGTTCGGTGCATTCTACATCCTGGAAGAAACCGTTACCCAGATCCTCCTGCCCGCAGACGTAGGTGCGCTCCCCGACCTGGACGCGCTCCGATACCTGTCGTTGTCTGGTTTCGTAGCCGATAATTTCCTGGTCGTAGTGGTGGACCTCCTCTCGCTCGTCCAGGATCCGCCCGCCAGCGGGTACGTTCCAATCTTCCTCGGTAATGGTCTGGAGGGCCTCAACCTGGATGGTGCGCTGCCAGTTGACGGCTTCCGCGGTGACGGGAACGTTATCGGTACGGAAGAGGAGAAAGCCAAGAAGGGCCAGGCAGAGAAGGACGAAGGCACCGATGGCCGGAAGCAACCATTTGGGTTGCGGCTGTTTCTGGGGGGGCGGTGGTGAAGGCTTCCGTTCCGGCGGTGTTTCCAGATCCATGTCGCCGCTGGTAGGTACCTCGTCCAGGTTAAAGGATTTGACCTGTTGCCGGGGAGTGGTTGCTTCGCGAGGGGCATTACAGTGGCGGCAGACGTCGAGATCGGCCGGGTTGCTGGAGCTGCAAAATTCACAGATCCAGTCGGGGCCGAGGCCGGCCTGTTCCTGCAGGCGGGCATCTTCGACGGTTTCTTCACCGGCCGGCAGGTAGAATTTGGTGCCTTCCGGCCGGGAGCGGGCACAGTTGGGACATACTTTCTCTCGCCCCAGCAGACCCACGGCTCCACAATATTGACAATCCCAGCGACCTTCGCGAATCGCCATAGAAACCTCCGGTTTGAAGATTGGAGATTGGAGATCAGGGATTGCGTATGTCACGAATCTCTAATCGTGAATCTCCACATTCTGACAACTGACTGGACCGCAACCAGTCTAAGGGACTATAGATTTGGGTTTAACACATGAGGAGACCGGCGTCTCAATTCCAGACCGGGATCTGAGGATCCCTCTCTCCTCAACACGTGTGACATCTCTGAATGGCCCCTCTGTAAAATCGCTATCAGCCAATCTCACCGGTGACGAAGCGGCGGGCGGTTTCGGCGAGGACGGCGGCGCCGAGGGGGAGCACGCTTTCGTCGATGTCGAAAATATCGGTGTGGTGGTTGCGGGTGAGATCGTCGTCGAGGGCGGCGCCGAGCATAAACATAGCCCCGGGCGCCTCGCGCGCCATGTAGGCGAAGTCCTCGCCACCCATGCCAAACTCGGCGTCGACCACATTTGCCTCGCCGGCGAGGCCCAGGGCGGTCTGGCGCAGCCAGCGGTTGACCTGGCTATCGTTGTAGAGTGGGGGGTAGCCCTTGATAAGTTGAAAGTCGTAGCTGCCACCCAGGGTCTCGCCGAGGGCGAAGACGCGCTCCACTTCTTCCCAGAGCTGTTCGCGAACCTCGGGATCGAAGGAGCGAATGGTACCTTCGAGGAATATTTCGCCGGGAATGACGTTCTCGGCAGAGCCGCCGTGGATCTGGCCGAGGCTGACCACGCTGGAACGGAGCGGGTTAATCTGGCGAGAAGGGATGGCGTAGAGGGCGGGCAGGATGGTGCTTAACATAAAGATGGGATCGGTGCCGGTGTGGGGGTAAGCGCCGTGGCCACCGCTGCCGCGAACCCAGGCGGAGAAGGAGTCGACGGCGGCCAGGCTGTAGCCGTCGTGGAAGAAGCAATGTCCGGCCGGGCGGTTGGAGTAGACGTGGAGGGCGATGACCGAATCTACCCCTGCGAGGGCGCCATCTGCAATCATGGCAGTGGCGCCGCTGACGCCGTGCTCATCGAATTGCTCTTCAGAGGGCTGGAAGAGGAAGCGGACGTTGCCTTGCCAGCCTTCCTCGGCGAGGCTTTGCCTGAGGAGGTGAGCGGCTCCGAGGAGGATGGCGGTGTGGGCGTCATGGCCGCAGGCGTGCATGACACCGTCAATCTGGGAGCTGTCTTCCCGGCCGGTCTTTTCCTGGATAGGCAGGGCATCCATATCGGCGCGGATGGCAATGGTCGGCCCATCACCGGTCCCGAGGCGGCCGACGACGCCGGTCCGGCCAACGCCGGTCTGGGCCTCAATCCCGATTTCGGCGAGGGTGTCGGCCACCAGGGCAGCGGTGCGGAATTCCTGGAATCCAAGCTCCGGGTGGCGATGAATGTCCCGGCGCAGGCGGATGATTTCGTCGGCGATGGCGTTTGCTTTGTCGAGCATTTTTCCTCCTTCGGAGGGGGGTTGGGGATCGGGGATCAGGGATTGGGTCATGACGCGGTTGCGGTGAGTCGAACTCTAGCCGGTGATTTCCTCAAATGCCACTTTATCTCCAATTGCCACGTGATTCAGAAGTTCCGGGGGGCCCTCGATGACATAGCGGGCGGGGGCCCGGGGGGTGTAGGAGAGGTGCCAGGAGCGGGCGAGGGCCGTGTCCACGACTTCGCCGGAGGCGTTGACCCAGATAACGCCGAGGTCGAAAAAGACGAAGAGCATGTGGATGGCGGTATTAACCCGGCTCTCTTTGCCCTCGACCAGGACCAATCCTTCCCCGGCCGGCAAGTGGCGGCGGAAGGTGAAGCCGCGGAGCTTGCCGGCGAAGGTGTTGCACCAGCGAGCGCGGGGGAGAATCGTCTCTCCAGATGTTGTGTGCACGATGCGACGGTAGCCGATCATAAGCAAGAAGTATAGAGAGAAGGGGGCAGTCGGGCAAGGAAGCCAAGGCGCAAAAGGGAACGGGTTTTCAGCCTCCCGGCCGGCGCCGGCGCAGGGCCTCGTAAAGAGTGCGGGCGGCCTGGTAATGGAAGGGGTAGGGACGGTCCCAGAATTGCTGGAGGTGAGCGTTGGCGCTCTGTTCCTCGTAGACGACCGCCTGCACGAACATGTCGATCTTGTCGGCATCGTGGACCAGGCGGGCTTCGGGCGTATCGTTGGCGTGGAGCTCTTCCCACCAGGCCATCAGTTGCGGTTCGAAGTCGCTTTCCCCCATGATTTCGTCCATGGCAGCGCGCTCCATCTGGTGCTTGCTGCCGGACGGCAAGAGACGCCAGGCCGGGGAGGGGATATCGGTGGTAAGTCCCTCGGGTAGATCATGGAGGACGGCCATGGCCAGGGCGCGCCCCAGGTCGACCGGTTCGGGGATGAGTTGGGCGAGGATCAGGGTGGCGAAGGCCACGCCGTAGCTGTGGGCGGCCACATCTTCCGGGTTGGGGACGCCGCGCTGTACCCAGCCGGTGCGAGCGGTGCGCTTTAACTGGTTGCCGTGGAGCAACATGGTCAGAATTGAGTCAACGTCCATGGGCCTCTCCGTAGAATGGAATATTGTCGAGGCCCATTATAGTCGATCGCCAGCGTGAGGTCAGGGCAGGCAAGCATCTGCCTGCCCTGACGTATGCCTAGCGGCCGTTAATGACGGGCAGGTAGGCGACCGGCGGATAGGAGACGAGGAGCGAGGCGTCGTCGACATAGAGGGCGGTGCGACCGCCGGCGCCGTCGTTGTAGGTGCCGAGGACGAGGCGGACGGTCTGGCCGGCATAAGCCGAGAGATCGACGGTCAGCGTCTGCCACTGCTGGCCATTGCTTAACGCGCTCAGGAGCGTTTCTAGGCGGGTGTTGCCGTCGGCAGAATAGAGTAAGGCATATTGCAGATCTCCGGCCACCGGTTGCCGGCGGTCTCCGGCAAGGAGGGCGTCTAACGAGGCCCGGGTGCTCTCGCCGGAGACGGGATAGTAGTGGAAGGTGAGGGTGGCTTCCGCTCCGGCCGGGATGGTGAAGGTCTGGTAGGCATCGGAGAAAGCGAGCTCATTGGTGTCATTGGCGATGCCCGTTTGCAGGGCGCGGTGCCCGGCATAGGCGATGGTGTCCGTGTAGCCGGCCGGATAGGGAGTGTTGGGGAATGTCCAGCCGCTGTCTGCTTCAAAGCTGCCGTTGACGATAATGTCGTAGGTGCTGGTGTTATAGTGCCAGACCCCGCTGTCCGTGGCGACGGCTGCCCGGTTGGGTCCCAGGGCCACCAAGTCATGGGTGCCATTCTGCGGCAGGCGAGCAGCGAGCGTCCAGGTGGTACCACCGTCGCGAGAGCGGTAGAGACCGCCATCTTCGGAGGTCAGGTAGGCGGTGTGGTCGCGGGCGAAGCCGGGGGAGAAGGCCAGGTCAGGGAGCGAGACGGCAGGCACGCCGGTGCCGACCTGCTGCCAGTGGGCGCCGCCATCGGTGGAGCGGAAGACGTTGTCGTGAGGGGCAAGCGGGGCGCGGGCCAGGGCCAGCAGGGTGTGGTCGGTATCGTAGGCGGGAGAGAGTTCGAGATCGCGGACATAATAGTTGCGGCCGAGGCCGGAGAGGGCCTGCTCCCAGTTGGTGGCGCCGGGCAGCAGGCGCCAGAAGCCGTCGCTGCCGGCGGCAAAGAGGGTGCCGTCGGCCGGGTAGCCGGGGGGTAGCTCGATCTCCTGGGCTGCGCCGCGCTGGATGTCTGCAGGCCAGGTGCCGATTTCCGCCCAGCTATCCTGGTCACCAGCGGCGGTGGAGCGAACGACGTGCCGCTCGCCGCTGCTGGCGTAGACGGTGCGGTCGACGGCGAATGCGGGTGAGAATTCGATGTCGCCGATGTAATCCATGCTGTAAACGCTCTCCCAGGTGGTGCCGGCATCGGTGCTGCGGTAAAGGGTGCCGCCGATGCTGACGCCACTCAGGTAGGAGGCAAAGAGGGTTTGATCGCCGGCGTAAACGGGGGAGATGGCCACGTTGTTGAAGAAGTGAAAGCTGTGCCCGAACTGCAAACCGTACGCCTGCCAGCTATGGCCGTAATCGGCACTGCCGTAGACGCCGTGGTTGGCCGTGCCGGCCAGGAATAGCTTTGCGTTGGCCGACCAGGCTAGGGAGGCGCTGGAGAGGGGCAGGAAGCCCTGGGTGGGCTGCCGGGGTGTGTCTTCGCCCAGGTAGCGGTCGACACCGGCAGCGGTGCCGACGAGCAATACCGGTTGGGTGGGCCAGGCCGGGGAGATGGCCAGGGAGTAGACGATGGTGCCGGCATAGGCAGCGACAGGGTGCCAGGAAGTGCCGCCGTCGTCAGAGCGGTAGAGACCGTTTGAAGTACCGGCGAAAACGGTGCCGCCGGCGTTGAAAGCGGGGGAGACGGCCAGATCGTAGATGGCGGGCGCGTCAGCCGTAATGGTGTTGCTGCTCCAGGTGCTGCCGCCGTCGACGCTACGATAGAAGTAGGAAGTGCCGCCGGAGATGCCGGCAGCAAAGACGGTGTGGTCGCTGGCGAAGGACGGCGAGGGAGCCACGGTGCTAACGGTGCCGGTGAGCACCGTCTGCCAATCAGCGCCGCCGTTTACCGACCGGTGTAGACCGAGATCGGCGGCAAAGATGGTCTGGTCGGCGGCAAAGGTCGGGGAGAAGGCGAGGGCGGCGGAGCCCCGGACCTGGTCGTCAGTGGTCCAGGTCTGGCCGCCGTCATCGCTGCGCAAGAGGTGGGCCCAGTTGCCGGCGAGGACCAGGCCGCTGCCGGCAAAATCGGGAGCCACGGCGACAGTCGTGGTAGCGCCCACGGGGATACCGGCAGCGCTGGAGAGCCAGGTCCAGGTCTGGCCCTGATCCTGGCTGCGGAAGAGGCCGCCCCAGGTGGCGGCAAAGACGGTTTCGTCACTGTCGAAAGCGGGGGAGAAGGCATAATCGTGAATGGCGGAACTGTAATTTACCCCTCCAGTACCGGTATCGGACCGGTACCAGGTCTGTCCCCCGTCGCTTGACTTGATGATACCCAGCCCGCTCTCGGTGCTTTGCAGGTCGTTGAGCCATTCGCCGCTAAGGGCGATGCCGTCCTGGGCAAAGGTGGGGGAGACAGCCAGGGTGTGGGCCTTGCCCCCGCGGGGGCCATTGCTGCGCCACCGTCCCGGTTCGGCCGGGCCGCCCTGGGGTACGGCCAACTGCCAGAGTCCGGTGTCCGCCCCGGCGTAGAAGCGCATGGAACCGGTGGGCAGGGTGCGGGTGGCGTGGAGGGCGCCGGCCGCCAGACCGCCGGCGACGGGGGCCCAGCCGGCGCCGCCGTCGATGGAGCGGTAAAGGATGGCGCCGCCGGGCAGCGTGCCGTAATGGATGCCGGCCAGGATAGAGCCATCGGCGGCGAAGGCCAGGGTGGAGACGGTGATCGGCTGGCCGTCTTTGACGGCAATCATGCCGGTGTCGACTTCCTGCCAGGAGGCGCCGCCGTCGGCGGAACGGAAGAGGGCGCCGGGCTCGCCCGGTCGCTGGGTGCCGGCGTAGAGGGTGCGGCCGGCGCCGTAGGCGGGGGAGACGGCGAGGGCGGTAACCGGCCGATCCAGTACCAGACTCCAACCGGCCCCGAAAGTGGTGGAGCGATAGAGGCCCGAGGCGCCTCCGGCGAAGAGGGTGCCGTCGAGCACGTAGTTGGGAGAGGGTGCGATCTCCTCTACATTGATGCCGTCGACGAGCTGGCTCCAGGTATCCCCGCCATTTTGAGAGACGTAAATACCTCTGGGCGTCTGGTTGGTGGTGGCGGCAACCCAGAGGGTCTGATCGTTCCCGTAATTGGGGGAGAGGGCGAGGCCGCTGTAGGCGAAGTCGTCCAGAACGGCCGTCCAGTTTTTGCCGCCATCCTGGGAGCGGTGGACGGATCCCGCGACGAAGCCGTGCTGGCCGATGGTACCGGTGGTGGCGAAAGCGGTGTTATCGTTAGCGAAATTGGGAGAAAAGGCGACCTGGTGAACACGTTGAAGGGCGCCGGAGACGTCGCGCCAGGTTTGACCGCCATTATCGGAGAGTTGCAGGTTGCCATTCCACTCTCCGGGCGTGCCGCTATCGAAGCGGCTCGCGTCGAAGTAGCTGGTACCGGCCAGGAGAAGATCGGGCCGGCCGGGGGCGATGGCCAGGTCACGGACCGGCAGCCGGTTCAGGGGCGCGAAGACCTGGGTCCAGGTTTCGCCCTGGTTGTGGGAGTGGTAGAGGGCAGAGTTGGTGCCGGCAAAGCCGGTGGGGAAGTTGCTGAAAGAAGTGATGACCAGGTCCTGCACCTGGCCGCCGACAAACCCCTTGTACTCGGTGGCCGGATCATACCAGCCGCTCTGGGCCCAGCTTTCGCCACCATCTGTGGAGCGATAAGCGCCGGGATCGGCAGAGGAGACGACCACCAGCAGCTCGTCGGTGGCAAACTCGGGAGAGAAGGCGATGGTAAATTTGCCGCCGGTGCCCAGGGTGAAGGCCGGGCTGTCCCAGGTGTCGCCGCCGTCGAGGGAGCGGTGGACGTGGCCGTCAGCCGCAACGGCTACGACCAGAGCATCGGCGGCGAAGTCGGGGGAGACGGCCACGGCTTCAACATCTCCGGCGAGGCCGGTGGCGTTCCAGGTGGTGCCGCCATCGGGAGAACGGTAGAGGGCGTCGTCGTTGACGGCGGCGAACAGGGTCCGGTCGGTGGCGAAGTTGGGAGAGAAGGCAAGGGCCGAGACGTCGCGAGTGGCAAACCAGCCGCCGGCCGTGTCAAAAGTGGCACCCCCATCGGTGGAGACGTAGGTGGGGATGGTGGCACCGGTCAGCAGGTAGACGGTCTGATCATGGGCGAAGTCGGGAGAAGGTATGAGCGCGCGCCCGGCAGCGACGGCGGCGACGTCTTCCCAGTTTGCGCCAGCGTCGAGGCTACGATAGACGTGGTATCCGGCGGGTGACATGCCGGCCAGGGCGAAGAGGGTCTGGTCGGTAGGAAAGGTGGGGGAAAGGGCGAGATCGACGAAGGCCCAGGGGCCGGCACCGGTCGGGGCCCAGGAGATGCCACCGTCGGCCGAGTGGTAGAGGCCTTCACCGCGGATGCCGGCAAATACGGTGTGGTCGGTGGCATAGGCAGGCGAGATGGCCAGGGCGGCCACACTGCCGCCGGAGGGGACGGGGAGCGGTTGCCACTGTTCGACGGCCGGGAGCTCAGGAAGGGCCGGGGCGGCGATCCCGGAAGTGGTTAAGGTGAGCAGCAGGAGTAGGCTCAGGGTAAGGAGAGAGAAACGAGACATTGGAGACCTCCTTCAGGAAATAGTGGTCCGTGGCCAGGGGTCAATGTTCCTTATGTGAGGGGGCGCCCAAAGCGCTGTGTCACGCCTGGCTACGTGGCGCTCGTGGCGCTCCCGACAAGTTACCTACAGCTCCTAACGATAGTGTAGCATTTTTGTCAGAGAAAGGCGGGATGCGTCAGAGGCAAATAGGTAAGCCGACGGGTGAGAGTAGCGCGGCATTCATCTTCTACTAATCTGCCAGATCGAGCCGGGTACGGTAAGATGGTGCGGTTGTCACGATGAATGGCGACGTGAAGTCGCTCTTGACAAAGAATCACGCTCTACAAGGAACTCACACGCTATGACCTTCTTTGAAGCTCTCCTCCTGGGGATTATCCAGGGTGCAACTGAATTTCTGCCTGTTTCCAGCTCGGGGCACACGGTGCTGGTTCCGCACTTGCTGGGCCTGGGCGAACCAACGCTGTCGCTGATTGCTATTGCCCATCAGGGTACGTTGCTGGCGGTGCTGATCTACTTCTGGCAAGATTTGTGGCGGATCGCACAAGGGGTCTGGCAGGGGCTGCGACAAGGACAGCCACTGGGCAATGCGGATGCCCGGCTGGGCTGGTATATTGTGGCCGGCACAGTTCCGGTGCTGATTGTCGGATTGACGCTGGAGGAGTTTATTAACGGGATTTTCGAGCGGCCGCTGTACGCCGCGTTTTTCTTGATGATCACGGCCGGATTGCTGGTGTTAGGAGAGCGCCTGCGTTCCGGCGAGATGGCGTTGAGCGGCATCGGCTGGCAGGATGCGGTAATCATCGGATTGTTCCAGACGCTGGCCCTCTTTCCCGGTATCTCGCGCAGCGGGAGTACGATTACGGGTGGCCTGTGGCGGGGGCTCGATCGGGAGACGGCCGCCCGCTTTAGCTTCTTGCTGGGGGTGCCGGCGATTCTGGGTGCCGGCCTGTTATCCGTACTGGACCTGATCCAGAGTGGCGACCTGGCCTCGCAGGCGGCCGTTTATCTGGGCGCTTTTCTGGCAGCCGGCGTGACCGGCTATGCAGCGATCGCCCTGCTTCTGGCGTGGCTGCGCGAACACACGCTTTACCCTTTCGCCGTATATTGTGCGCTTTTTGGGGGGCTGTACCTGTTGTTTGCCTTGATCTAGTGAGAAAGTACGTGCCAGGCACCCCGCAGCCGAACCTGGCCTGAGCAAAGCCGTTCGCGGGGTGCCTGGCACGGGACGTGCAGTCAGCCAGCCGGCGGTTTTACTGGCCGGCCGGCGAAGAAAGATTAACCAAACAGCGTCTGGAATTTCATCACTGTATTGAGATCGCCTTCAACTTTAACCTTGCCCATCATAAAGGCATTCATGGGATCGAGTTCACCGGTCATCATGTCGGCAAAATCAGGGGCTGCCATGCGGATGGTGGCAGCCGGTTCGGTTGCTTCCCCTTTCTCCACGGCGGCATTGCCACCGGCGATGGTCACGTACCATTGACCACCTTCATCCCCCGACAGGTCGAACTGGACGGTGGCATCGAAGTCGCCGGCTTTCTCGGCGTTGAACTGTTCAGGCATCTGCTCAAAGATCTCGGTTACGCTGGCCATTTTGTCTCCTTTCTGCATCTAACGGATAATGTCTTGTCGAAAAAGGACGCCTACCCATCGAAAATGACGCGGTGCGTCTTATGGTAGAGAGTATAGCAACCGAGGAAAGGGTGTCAAGCGTTTCCAACTTACCCGGTTCTCATTTTAGAGCTCCTGTAGCAGGCCTAAGAAGCTGTGCTTTTGGCAAGGGAGAGTTCCTTTGCTAGAATCACGCCCGTTGACTTATAGATTTCGACCAGCGGCGGCCCGTGTGCCGCTCTTTCTTTGTAGAAGGAACTAGTTCGGGCGAAACGCGAGCCTGGTAGATGGTGCCGGTCGCCGTGCTTCTGCCCCCCGATTGTAATTCCCAAGGAGGTATGAGGGATTATGGAAGAGGAACATCAGATGGAAGAAGATCGTCAGGAACCATCGTCTATTATTACGAACAGACCGGCCGGGACAAATGCGAAAAGCAGCACTTCCGGTCTGATCGTGGTCGGGATTGTTCTGGTTGTCAGCTTGCTGATCGCCGGCCTCTTTCTTCCCCCAATCTCGCTAGGCCAGCGCCTGACCGGCGACGGCAATGAGGAGGCCGAGGTAGCGGAGAGTGACGCGCCGGCAAACGCGCTGGTCGCAGACACTGAGGAAACGCAGGAAATGGCCGACCTGCCCCTACAAATGGAAGGGGCGACGGAGATCGCGGTCGTTACCCCGGCAGAATTTAACGGGAACCCGGATACGGCAACGATGGCCGCGGCGCTCCCGGCCGGAAGCGAGCTAGAGAGCGACGTCTACCTCGTGACCTACGAGGAAATTCCTGCTGAGGCCAGCGCCAGCCTGATGTTGCCGGAGGGCGTTACGGCGGTAGAGGAAGTTGATCTGTATGGTTGGGATGGGACAGAGTGGAAGTTTATGCCCCGGGCAGCAATGGACGGCGCCCGGATCCATTCCGCGAAGGTAGCAGCACCAAAGGCTGTTACTCTAATGCGTACCGGCGCGCCGGAGACCGTCGCCGTGGCAGCGGAAGTGCTGCCGGAGGAAGCGTTGCCGGAAGCGATCTTGCCCTATCTGACGGAGGTCAACCTCGGTACGCTGACGCTGGCGGACGAAGGTGAGCTGGAAGGCCCTGTTGCCGAAGGGCCCGAGGATACCGACGAACAACTGGTGAGGGTGACCAATACGGGCGCGATCGTGGACCAGGAAGGGTTGGTAAGCGTGCTCCAGGATCAGGCACAATTGGCCGATCATCAGAGTGCGCTGGTTGAGGCGGCTGCTCCGTACGCCGGCCTGAATCTGGATTACCAGGGCGTGCCGCAGGCGCAGCAGGCTGCTTTTACGGCGTTCGTCTCCAGTCTGGCCGAGGCTCTGCATGCGGAAGACAAGGTGCTGGCGGTGACATTGGGAACGCCGGTGCTGACTGACGAGGGGGAATGGGATAGCGAGGGCCAGGATTGGCAGGCTCTGGGCGAGGCGGCGGATATTGTGTATTTGCAGATGCCGCTGAATCCGGCTGTGTATGAAGGGGACGGCGAGGCCGAACAGCTCGTCGAATGGGCGGTCAGCCAGATTCACCGGCACAAGCTGATGTTGCTGGCCAGTGCCAACGCGATCGACGTGATCGGCGGCACGTACCGGGAGCTGCCGAATGTGATGGCGCTGGAGAATTTTGGCGACCTGACGCTGGCGGAAGACGAGGATGAAATTCAACCAGGAACGGCCGTGGAAGTTGGCCTGACCGGCACAGCCAGCCCGTTGGAGTGGGATGGCGACAGTATGATGTACACGTATCGTTACGAGCAGGCAGAGCAGGAGCACACGGTCTGGCTGAGCAATGAAGCGGCCGTGAGCTATCGGCTGCGCTTTGCCGCTCCGTACAACGTGCGGGGGATTGCCCTGCGCGGGCTGGGCGATCTGGCCGACGGCGAAGGTTACGCGGCGGCGATTGAGAGCTACGTGAACGCGGCGGAGATGCCTGAACCGGCGGGGGCGGCGATTGTGTGGACGGTGGAAAATGCGGACGACGGTGTGGTAGCCAGCAGCAGCGGCGAAGCGCTTTCCTACCGCTGGGAAGAAACGGATGAGCCGGGTGAATATAAGATCAACGCCGTTTTTGCGCAGGGGGATGCCCTGGCCGAGTTAGGCACCGTGGAAGTGGCCGTGGTGGCGCCGGAACCGACCCCTGAGCCAGAAGAAGATGAGGCCGTCGCGGAAGCGGACGAAGAGGATGAACGGACGGCGGCAGCGCCAGACGAGGAAGAGGATGAGGATACGCCAACTGCTCCTCCGTTGGCTGCCAGCGAAATCGATGCGGTGACCAACGTCGAATCCAGTTTCCGCTCCGGTCCAAGTATTGCATTTGCGCGGCTGGACATTCTGTCGGCCGGGACGGGCGTGGCGCTGATTGGCCGTACCGATGGTTCGGACTGGTTGGAAGTGCAACTGGCCAGTAATCCGGCCCGAGAAGGCTGGATCTTCGCCGAATTGCTGGACGTTAATGCCGGCGTGGACGTGGCGGCGCTGGAGGTAACGGGTTCGGCCGTGCCGGTAGCCAGCGGTGGGGACGACTCTGATGGTGGGAGTAATCCGGCACCGGTCGTCGCCCCGGCGGTGGGCAATGCCAACTTTGCGCTGGGCGGCCAGGTTTCCGGAGCCCCGTTTGGGCAGATGCAGTATGCGGGTATGACATGGGTCAAGTACCAGCATAAGTGGAGCCCGGGCCATGGCGCGGATGCGGTCGCCGGCAAGATTACGGCGGGGCATAATGGCGGGATGAGGGTGTTGCTCAGCATTCCGGGGCAGTTATTCCCGAGTAGCATTGACTTCAACGGCTACGTTAATTTCCTGGGCCAGGTTGCGGCCTTGCCCGATCCGCCGGATGCGATCGAGGTCTGGAATGAGATGAACATTACGCGGGAATGGCCGGCAGGACAGATCAGCCCCGAATCGTATGTGCAGAATATGCTGGCACCCGCCTATAATGCGATTAAGAGCGCAAACCCGAACATTATGGTGATCACCGGGGCCCTGGCACCCACCGGCGCCTTTGGTGGTGGCTGCGGTGGCGGCGGTTGCGACGATGCGCCGTACGTGCAGCGCATGGCCGCGGCCGGTGCCGCCAGTTACGCCGATTGTGTCGGCATTCACTATAATGAAGGAATTGTGCCCCCGTCCCAGGTGAGCGGTGATCCGCGCGGCGCCAGCGGCCATTATACGCGCTACCTGCAGACGATGATTGATACGTATTACAGTGGGTTTGGCGGTTCGCGCCCGCTCTGTTTTACGGAAATTGGATACCTGAGCGGCCAGGAGTGGGGTTATGTTCCGCAGCACTTCTTGTGGAAGGCTCCCTACAATCTGACGGTCGCCGAACATGCCCAATACCTGGCCAGCGCAGCCAGTATTTCGGCCAACAGCGGAAAAGTGCGCATGTTTATCGTCTTCAACGTGGATTTCACCCACTGGAGTGACGATCCTCAGGCCGGCTACGCCATGATCCGTCCGGATGGTGGCTGCCCGGCGTGCGAGACGTTACGCCAGGTGATGGGCGGTTAGGGATTAAAGATTGGAGATTAGAGTTTGGAGGGCATGGGCCCATGCCCTCCACCTGTAAAGGCAGTTAGTTTGCAGAACGCGTTGCTTGTCTGCCCAGCGAGAGGTCGAATATGAAACAAAAAACCGTGGTTGTGACGTTAATGTTGTCGTTGTTGCTGATATTGGCCGCCTGTGGTGGCGATGTGGCGGAAACGCCGGTGGTGGAGGTCGAGGCAGAACCGGCCGTGCCGGCAACGGTTCCGGTTGAAGCCACCCTGCCCCCGCCGGTGGTGGATGAAGAGGCGGAAGCTCCGGCCGACACCGCCGAACCGGAGGTGGTGGCGGAAGATGAGGTCGCAGACGAAGGGGGAGCAGAAAGTGAAGGCGAAACGGCCGAGCCAGAGGCAGCGGAAGAAGTGCTGTTCCCCTGGCCCGAGGATCGCTTTGGTTACGGGATCCAGGTTCACGGCGTGGCCACGGTCGGCGATATTCCGGGGGCGATGAATGCGGTGGCCAACCAGCTAGGCATGGACTGGATCAAGATGCAGATCAAGTGGTCGGCCGTCCACCCGGATCAGGAAACGGAGCAGTGGTTCCTCTACGACGCCGTGGTGCACGAGGCGTACAACCATGGTCTGAACGTGATGGTCAGCGTCGTCAGCTCTCCTGAATGGACGCGGGCAGCCGGGGGCGAAAACGGCCCGCCGGATGATTACGAGCTCTACTACGATTTCGTGGAGGAGTTGCTGACCCGTTACGAGGGGATGATCCAGGCGGTAGAAGTGTGGAACGAGCAGAATCTGCAGCGGGAGTGGGCGACACCCCAGGGGCTGTCGCCGGCCGCTTACGTCGAGTTTTTGAGCGGAGCGCATGCGCAGATCAAGGAGGTCAACCCGGAGATCATCGTGATCAGCGGTGCCCTGGCGCCTACCGGCGTGCATGACCAGGTCATCGCCTACGACGATTTTATCTACCTGGACGATATGCTGGCCGCCGGTTTGCTGGATTACGCCGATTGTGTGGGCGCCCATCACAATGGTTATAACGTCGGCCCGGACGTGGCCTTTGACGAGATGGCGGCCCTGCCGGAGGCGGCTACCGCCGAGTTCCGCGGCCCCTTTGGCAACCCGCACCATAGCTGGAGCTTCGAGACGACGATGGAGACCTATGCCGAGAAGGTGCAGGCGGTGGATCCTGACATGAAATTGTGTGTCACGGAGTTTGGCTGGGCCAGTGCCGGGAAGCATGGGCGGGCAACTGAGGCGTACGAGTATGCCAAGGATAACACGCTGGACGAGCAGGCGACCTTCATCGTACAGGCATTCCAACAGATGCACGCCTCCGGGGACGTCTGGCTGGCCTTCCTGTTTAATTTCGACTATGGCAATAAGGGTGGCGAGCCTGACGTCGACGACAACGTGAATTACAGTATTGTGGACAGGCAAGGCATTCCCCGGCCGGCTTATGGGGCGCTGGCCGGCATGGAAAAGAAACCCTGATTCAAAAGTGGCAGCCCGCGGGCTGCCACTTTTCCTTCCCGTATGTCATTCTGGTTGCTGACTCTTTCTTACTGGATTCACCTGCTGGCAACGGTCGTCTGGTTGGGCGGGCTGGCCCTGATGGGGCTGGTTGCCTGGCCGGCGCTGCAACAACAGACACTGGCGGCCAACCATTGGCTTGAGCTGCAAAAGCGGTTCACCCCCTGGATTAACGGTAGCCTGGTGATCTTGCTGATCACGGGCTTCGTGCAGATGACGAACGATCCCAATTACGACGGCTTTCTCCAGGTGGGTACGCTGTGGGCGCAGGCGATTCTGGTCAAGCACATTGCGGTTGGCGCGATGATTCTAATTGGCGCCTATGTGCAGTGGCGGTTACACCCGGAGATGGAGCGGATCGGGTTGCTGGCGGCGAAACGGCCGGAGCTGGCTGCCGAGGAGCAGGCAGCGGTATTACGGCGGGAGAACCGCCTCCTGCGATTGAATCTGCTCTGCGCGGCGGCGGTGCTTTTCTTTACGGCGGTGGCAACTGCCGTATAATGGGGAGAGTGGGACTGGCGATAGATAAAGGAGGGTGCTGATGAGCGAAGAGCAAGAACGGATTTTGCAGATGGTGGCGGAGGGGCAGATTTCGGCTGCGGAAGGGAACGAGTTACTGACGGCGTTGGGAGAGGAAGGAGAAGCGGAAGGGGTGCCGGCCGTGGCCCGGCCGGAAGCGCCATTGGAACGGGCCTGGGAGATTCCGTTTTTTGGCGGCCTGATGGTGGCTTTGCTGGGGAGCTTTGGTCTGTTGCGCCGTGACAGGCGCCGTGGCCCGGTAGGCGGCCTGAAAGGCATAGGGGCGTGGGGCACGTTTCTGCTGGGCCTGATGGTGGCCGGGGTTGGGCTCTGGAGTCGCAACGTTCCCTGGTTGCACCTGCGCGTGCAGGAGCAGGATGGGGATAAGATCAGTCTGAGCTTTCCACTGCCGCTCTTTCTGGCGAACTGGTTTCTGGGCATCGCGCGGACGTATGTGGACGAGGAGACGGCGGCGCATCTGGAAAGCGCTGCCGGTTTTATCGAGGCGCTGCGCGAAGATCCGGAGGGCGAGCCGTTTACGATCCAGGTGGATGAAGGGGATGGGGATCGGGTGTTGATTTATATCGGGTAGAGACTGGAGATTGGAGATCGGCGTTGCCCGCTCTTCTGATTATCTGGCGGCGGGCCACAAGGTTTACCGGCCGGCAATAGAAGGTGCGATGGGTTAAGGGTCGGGGTGGTGATAGGGCCAGGGCATTCAGGCGAGGCGGAGCAAGGGCTCGAGATCGCCGTGGACTTCGAGCCCGGCGTGGTGGCCGGTGCCCTTGAAGAGCAATCGCTCCTGGTTGCGCCACTCCTGCAGGTAGACGGTCACGGTGGCCTGTAAGGTTTCTTCGATGTGGGGGACCATGGTCCCGTCGTGCTCCGGCCCGTAGATGAGGATGCCGGGAGCGCGGGTGGCTTCCAGGCGCAGGCGCCGGTATTTGTCGCGCACGACCCAGGTGATGTGAGTGGGGGTGACTTCCAGACGTTCCGTTTCGGCGCCGGTGTAGGTGGCAAAGCGGTGGAGCCGACCCTGATGGAGAAAGCCGATGGTGAAGCCGGGGAAGGAGCCGCGTAGCCAGGGGATGTGGGCGATGGAGGCGGTAAGGCTGGTGCCGGCCGTTTCAAAGTGGTTGGTTTGCATCCAGATGTAGGCGGAGGGGAAGGCACTGCCCCAATCTTTCTCGATGTATCCCCGGCCACCGTCGAAGCCGGGCGAATCGTAACCGACGTCCAGTTCGCCTTCCAGTTGGTGATCGAGGCTGAGGACGCCATGGTAGGTCTCCATGAAGGGGGCCCAGGCATACCAGCCCATGGCGCCGGGCGAAGCCAGGGTTACCGGCCAGGGGGTGAGGTCTTTGAAGCGCACGCGCCCACGAATACTCTCCTGCCCGTTTCCGAGATCGAGTTCCAGGAAACGATGGTTGAAGCGGTTGGGGCCAATGCGGATGTCGAAGGCGGAACGGGAGGCCCAGAAGAGCGTCTGGGGGTAGCGGTGGTAAGTGGCCCGGCCGGTGGTGCCATCCACGACCTGGACAAAAGCGTGCGCTTTAGCCGGATCATGGTTGAGGATGATGCCGGGGATGACGGCAAGGGTGGCTTCGCCGGTGGCGTCTACCAGTTTATAGTACCAGCCCTCAAAGAAGGGCGGCTTCTCATCGTGTCCATGGTACCAGGAAGGATGCAACGTTTTCACAACTTATTCCTCTTCCTCCAAATATCGAGGAGAGAGTTCGCCAACTACACGCTCCCTGAATTCTTCCTCGGTGGCAATGCCAATTCCTTCATGGTTGTTGTAGGTGTAGAGGGTAATGTGGGTGGGCCGGGCGGGAATTACCACGCCGGCCAGATCGGCGATCTGCCGGTAAAAATCGGCCAGAGGAGGAACGCCTGCCATGCGGATAATCGTTTCCTCTTCACCGTCTGCCACATGATACCACTCGTCGTGCAATTCGTAATGCCAGGCTGTTTGGGCGATTGTTGCCTGCAGCCGGGGGTGCAGGGAGGGATCCGCGTCCATGGCTGTGGCCAACTCTTCGCCAAGGCGGCTGCCGAAGATGGTGATGTGGACCTCGTCCTTGGCCGAGAAGGTCTTGCCCAGGTAGGTCACCGGCTCGTCACCCAGCCCGACATCGTCCTTGCTCAATCGCAGGAGGAGAAAGCCGTTTTCCTCATTGAAATCAGGTTCTACTTTTCTGGCAGTCACAGTGGCCTCCATGCGCTGTTAGCGGGTGATAGATGGTAAATCTGGAAACGGTCCTCTTTCAGGTGCCCAGTGTTCAGAGTATAGAGCAAATAGGGGTGACCTACAATTTTCATTCCCCGGCCGGGCACAGTATACTTGGCATATGACGCTTATGACGATTGACGGCAGCCAGGGCGAAGGCGGCGGGCAGGTGCTGCGCACCAGCCTCAGCCTCTCCGCGCTCACCGGGCGCCCTTTACGCCTGACGAATATTCGCGCGGGTCGCTCCAGACCCGGTTTGCGGCCCCAACACCTGACGGCGGTACGGGCGGTTGCCGCGATCTGTGATGCCGAGGTGGAGGGGGACGAAATCGAATCCCAGACGTTGAGCTTTTCCCCGGCCGGCCCGCCCCATAGTGACGATTACGACTTCGACGTGGAGGATGCAGCCCTGCACGGCTCGGCCGGTTCGGTGACGCTGCTTTTCCAGGCGGTCTTGTGGCCGCTGGTTTTCGCCGGGACGGAGTCCCGGGTTACCCTGCGCGGCGGTACTCACGTGCCGTTCAGCCCACCTTTTCATTACCTGGCGGAGGTGGCCCGGCCGGCGTTTCGTGAGTTTAATGCCTTCTTTGACGTGAAGCTGGCAGCGTGGGGGTGGATGCAGGCGGGGAAAGGGGCGCTGCGGGCAACGATCCGGCCGGTGCCCCGGCTGGTACCGGCGACGTTTGAGCGGGTGCCACCGAGCCGTGTCCACGGGGTGGCGGCGGTGACCAATCTGCCGGCGCATATCCCGCAGCGGATGGCCAGCCGCGCGCACAACCTGCTGCGCGACGCCGGGCTGAAAACGTCGATCCGGCCGCTGCGAGAGAGTGGCGAGGGGCCGGGCGCGGGCCTGTTCCTGTGGATCCCTCAGGCGGGTTTCGGCGTGCTGGGGCGGCAGGGCTGGCCTTCAGAGAAAGTGGCCGAGGCGGCGGTTGCCGAGTTGCTGGCTTTTGTAGAAAATGAGCCGGCGGCTGTGGACCCCTACCTGGCCGACCAGTTGTTGATTCCGATGGCCCTGGCCGACGGCCGCTCGTCCTTTACCACCAATCGCCTGACCGGCCATACTCTGACCAATGCCGCACTCTTGCGCCGCTGGCTAGACGTCGCCATCACCATCGAGGGGGAGCGGGATCAGCCCGGCCGGGTGACGGTCGAAGGATTGGGTTTCACCGTTTCCTGACAGGCAAATACGATACAGCGCACGTGACACAATACGGACTACCCTATGTTTGAAGTTATCTTTCTCGGCACTTCTGCTTCCACTCCCTCGGCTTACCGGGGCCTGACCTCGCATATCATTCTCCATCGCCAATATCGCTTTTTACTCGATTGCGGTGAAGGTACCCAGCGCCAGATCTTGCGCAGTGGGCTGGGTTTTAAGGGGCTGAACAAGATTTTGCTGACCCACAGCCACCTGGACCATATCCTGGGCCTGGGCGGGCTGCTTTCGACCCTGGCCCGCTGGGAGGCGCTTAACCAGATTGAGATTTATGGCGGGCGGGCGACGCTGGATCGGGTTTCCGACCTGATTTACAGGGTTGTGTGGCGGGGTCACCGGCCACCGGTCCAGATCAAGATGATACCGCTGGAGCCGGGAATGGTGATTCTGGAAGACGAGAAGTTTACGCTTTCGGCTTTTCCCGTTTCGCACCGGGGACCCGGTTGCTATGGGTTTTCATTTGAGGAAAAGTCGCGACGTCCCTTCCTGGCAGAGAAAGCGGAGGCATTGGGCGTTCCCTTTGGCCCGGAGCGGGGCAGGCTGGTACAGGGAGAGGCGGTGACGCTGGCCGACGGGCGGGTGATCCGGCCGGCTGAGGTGCTGGGAGAGGAGATTGCCGGTACGAAGTACGTGCATATTGGCGACGTGGGGCGCACGGAGAACCTGGTTGAGTTTTGCCGGGACGCGGACGCGCTGACGATTGAGGCAACGTATATGGAGGATGAGCGAGAAAAGGCGGAACGGTTTGGCCATCTGACGACGGTGATGGCTGCCGAGCTGGCACGGGAGGCGAATGTGGATACGCTGATTCTGACCCATCTGTCCCGACGCTATTACGGAGGGGAGGTGCTGGATGAGGCGCGGGGGCACTTTCCGAATACGTACGTGGCGCGGGACCTGGACCACTTCCAGATCACGCGAGAGGGGGTGACGCGCGGGCACGACCGGCGTAATGACGATTGAGGGTGCGATGATGGCCAGAGGGATTGATGGTGCAAGAGAAGGCTGATGTTGTAATTTGCGGGGCAGGGATTGCGGGCGTTTCTGCCGCTTACTACCTGACGGTGAAGCATGGGGTGGGAGACGTGCTGCTGGTGGATGAGCGCTCGCCACTGACGCTGACGAGCGATAAGTCGACAGAAGCGTACCGGAACTGGTGGCCCGGGCCGGGTGACGAGATGGTGCGGTTCATGAACCGGAGCATCGACTTGCTGGAGGCCCTGGCGGTGGCATCGGACAACCGCTTCGGCCTGAACCGCCGGGGCTATGCCTTTTTCACGGCGGATCCGGCTACGGCGCGCAGGTACCAGGAGCAGGGGGAAGAGATCAGCGACCTGGGTGCCGGACCTCTGCGTGTGCATCCGGGGGGGCACAGCTACAGCCTGTCTCCGGGAGAAGGGTATACGGGGCAGCCGACCGGGGCCGACCTGGTGCTGGACGTGGATTTGATCCGAAAACATTTTCCCTACATTAACGAGGAGGCGATTGCCCTCCTCCATCCGCGGCGATGTGGCTGGTTGAGCGCCCAACAACTGGGGATGTACCTTTTGCAGGAGGCGCAGGCGCACGGTGCTCGCTTCCACTCCGGCCGGGTGGAGGACGTGATGGTGGCGCAGGGGCAGGTGGAGGGGGTGCAGGTGGATGGGGAGACGGTTGCCACCGGGAACTTTGTAAACGCAGCAGGTCCATTGCTGGCAGAGGTGGGGAAGATGGTGGGAGTAGAACTGCCGGTCTTCAATGAATTGCACGGCAAGATCTCTTTTGACGACGAAAAAGGAATTGTGCCGCGCGATGCACCCCTGCTTATCTGGAGCGATCCGGTACGGTTGGTCTGGTCGGAAGCGGAGCGGGCGGAGCTGGTAGCGGATCCGGAGACCCGGTGGATGGTGGAGACGTTCCCGGCCGGGGTCCATTTCCGGCCGGAGGGCGGAGCCGGGAGTAAGACGTTGCTGGCCCTCTGGACGTATGACGTGCACAAGATGGAGCCGGTATGGCCGCCTACCTTCGAGCCCTTCTACCCGGAGGTTGTCCTGCGGGGGCTGGCCCGGCTGGCGCCTGCCCTGGCGACTTACATTCGCCGGCCGCGCAACCTGTATGTGGACGGCGGCTATTACTGCAAAACTCGGGAGAACCGGCCGCTCATTTGCCCGCTGCCGGTAGACGGCGCCTATGTCATCGGCGCTCTTTCTGGATATGGCATCATGGCTTCCCAGGCAGCCGGGGAGTTGCTGGCGGCCTATGTGGCGGGCAGTGACCGGCCGGATTACGCTGCCGCCTTTCACCTCAGCCGTTATGAGGATCCTCGTTACCAGGCACTGCTGGCCGACTGGGATAGCGGGGCGGGGCAGCTATAGAAAGAAGCCAGGACCCGGACGGGTCCTGGCTCAGGCGTTACCGGGGGCAAATCAGCGGGGGCAGATTACAGATTGTACATCTGGGCCCGGTGGTAGGAAAACTCCGCCGCATTCTCGTACCTGTCCCAGTCGCCATCATACTCTTCTTCCCAGATATTGCGCGCGTCGGGCGCCACGTCGGCCCACGGCCCCTGCATATAGCGGTCGTCGGTGGCCAGGAAATAGCCGAGACGATAAGCGGGGGCGAAATTGTCATAGGGGAAATCGTCGTCGGCGTAGGCCTTTTCGTAATGTTTGCGGAAGGCACGGTCGTGGGTGTCGAAATCGATGCCGGCGTAGGGGCCGGGATCGTAACCGGTCCAGCCCGCGTCGCGCCAGGTGGTGACCCGCTCTTCCAGGTCGATCAGTCCGTGTTGGCGCATGGTGTCGGAGACCAGGTCCACTTGCTCGTCGGGGGTCTTGACCGCGACCAGGGTGCCGCCGCGGCGTACTCCTTCGAGGTAGAATTCGGCTTCTTCCTCGGAGACGCCCCACTCGACCAGCGCAGCGATCAGGCCGCCACTAGCGGCGCCGATGCCGGCACCCATGAGGCCGGCTGCCAGGGGGCCGGCGGCGATCACCGGGCCCAAGCCGGGGATGGCGAAGGCACCGAGACCGAGGAGCAGGCCGGCGAGGCCGCCGAGAACGCCGCCGGCAACAGCACCGTCTGCAGCGGCATCGGCTTCGCTATACTCTTCATATCTTTCGGCGAGCTGGGTTGCGTAACGGTCTTCCGGATCTCCGGCCATTATGTTAATGTTGTTGGCCGAAATGCCAGCGTTGGTGAGATCGTCGATCACACGCCGGGCATCAGCCAACTCATCATATAGAGCGACAATTGTTTTCATTCTGATAACTCCTTTTGCTGCTGTTACCTCGAGCTGGGCGGTAGTCAGCGTGGATAGTCATATTCATTCTCAACTGTAACAGTCTCCTCCCACTAACCCTATAGGTAACGATACAAAGAGCGGGTATAAAAAGGGATATATTCGAAGCGGCGGAAGGTTTGACGGAGATAGAGGTTCTTTTCGAAGGAAAATGGGCGAATCGGGGTAGACAATGAGGCGACCTCTGTTAGAATGGTGAGACGACACTTGCCGGTAACCCTCACCGTCCCACGTGAGCGACAGCGCAGCACGTTCGACAATCTTATAGTTAGTGCGTCTGGCCCGGTGTGCCCAGGCACGCCGAGTGGATGGTTGCCCTTCCGAGGAGGAAAAGAGGTATGAAAGCGTTGTCCCACGTGTTATCCGAGATCCCGCCATCGGCGACGATGGCTATTAACGACAAGGCCAAAGCGCTGCAGGCGGCAGGCGAGGATGTGATCTCGCTGGCCGGGGGTGATCCCGATTTCGATACGCCGCCACATATTGTGGAAGCTGCCTTTGGGGCAATTCGGGCCGGCCGGACTCACTACCCGGCACCGACAAAGGGGATCCCGGCGTTGCTGGAGGCCGTTGCCGACAAAATGGCCCGGGAGAATGGCGTATATGTGGATCCGGCGACCGAGGTGGTGATCACACCGGGTAGCAAGTGGGCGCTGAACCTGGCTCTGGCAGCCCTGGTAAATCCAGGGGATGAGGTTGTTTACCTGGAACCGGTGTGGGTGTCCTATCCGCCGATGATCCGTATTGCCGGGGGGACGCCGGTGGCGGTGACACTGCCGGACGAGACCAATTATACGATTACGGAGTCTCTGCTGCGGGAGCAGATCGGCGAGCGAACGAAAGTGTTGATGGTTAACAGCCCCTGCAATCCATCCGGCCGGGTATTGACCGAGGCGGAAGTGGCGGCGATAGTGCAGGTGGCCACGGAAGAGGACCTTTACGTGATCAGCGACGAGGTGTATGAGAAGCTGACTTTTGACGGGCGGAAGCACAGGTCGCTGGCGGCGCAGCCGGGGATGGCCGAACGGACGGTAACGATTAACGGTTTGTCCAAGGGGTATGCGATGACCGGCTGGCGTCTCGGCTGGCTGGTAGGACCGGCTCCGATCTTGAAGCTGGCTGCGCGGATGAACAGCCAGACGGTGACGTCGGCAGCTACGTTTACGATGGTTGCTGCAGTCAGCGCGCTGACGGGTCCCCAGGATGTGATCCAGGCGATGTGTTACTCCTACCAGGAGCGGCGGGATTTCATGGTCAGGTCCTTGAACGAGATCGACGGAATCGAATGCCGCTGTACCGACGGAACCTTTTACCTGATTCCCTCGTTCCCCCACACGAAGCGGAATAGCGTCGAACTGGCGGAGTTGTTGCTGGAAGAAGGGGGGATTGCGGCCACCCCGGGCAGTGCCTTTGGCCGCAGCACCGAGGGACATATCCGCTTCTCGATTGCCACGGCGATGGACAGCCTGGAGCGGGCGATCGAGCGGCTGGAGCGAATTGCGCCCCGGTTGCAGGGATAGGTTTTGAAAATAAACCCCTTGCCCGTATAATGCACCCATTTGATTGTGACGGAAATCACAGCTTCCGGGCGGTTAATCCTGTTCCTGGGATCTGACGGCTGAAGCCGTTACTACTAACGGTGGTTTCCGCGAAGACAGATACGTTGTCAGGAGGTCATGCACCCCATGAGCATCAGTAGGTTAGCCAGCTCCATTAAGGAGTCGCCTACGCTCAAGCTGAATGAAGCGGCCCGGTTGTTACGCGCAAAGGGAGAGCCGGTCATCCATCTTGGCGTTGGCGAACCAAAGAACAAAGCGCCCATTACGGCAGTTCTGGCATCGGCGGCCAAATTGCGGACGGGCGACATCAAATATACGCCGACGGACGGCCTGCCCTCGCTGAAGCGGGCCATTATTCGTTATACAGAAGAGAATTACGGCCGGCTGGTGGAACCGGAGAATATTATCGTGACCACGGGGGCCAAACAATCTCTGTACAACATCCTGTTCTCGATCGTCAACCCTCAGGATGAGGTGATGATTCTGGCCCCTTATTGGGTGAGCTACCCGGAAATGGTGAAGATGGTCTACGGGGTGCCGGTGATTGTGCGGCCGGAAGACGGCACCTTCCAGCCACGCATGGAAGAGGTGGAACAGGCGACCAGCTCCTATACGAGGGCGATCATCGTCAACAGCCCTAATAATCCCTCAGGCATTATCTATTCCGAGGATTTTATCGCGGATCTGGTGGATTACTGCGAGCGAAATGATATCTACCTGATTATGGACGATATCTACCATAAGCTGGTCTTTGACGGGAAGCGGGCGGTTCCCGGTTACCATTATACGGACCAGGATGTGGAAAATACGCGGGTACTGGTGGTCAATGGGGTTTCGAAAGTGTATGGGATGACGGGCGCCCGCATCGGCTGGACGATTGCCAGCCGGCGGATGGTGGAGGTAATGAACAACGTCCAGAGCCAGGTGACTTCTTCGCCCTCGATCATATCGCAAGCGGCGGCGGAAGGCGCGCTACTCGGCATGCAAAGCGTGGTCGAGAATCTGCGGCTTACGATCCAGAATAACCGCGAGGTCTTGATGCAGGAGATGCGGGGTTTCAACGACGTTCGCGTGGTGCGGCCGGATGGCACCTTCTACGCGATGGTCGATTTCCGCGCTTACACCAACGATTCGACGGCGCTTGCGAATTTCTTCCTGGAGAAAGCGCTGGTGGTGACAGTGCCCGGGGTGGAGTTCGGCATGGAAGGATATCTGCGCCTGAGTTATGCGGGCGCGACCAAGGACGTAATCGAAGGGGTTGAAAGAATGAAGTGGGCGCTCGACCCGACGGCACCCAATGAGATTTACATCGGCGACCGCAAATTGATCAGGGATTGGCTATGAACAACAACTTGCTCAACATTAAAACGCCGGCAGAAGACCAGGCGGATGCCCTTAAGAGCGATTATGGCCTGGCGCTGCACGGCCTGACGAATCTGCGCAAAGTTTATTGGAACCTGCCGCCGGAGGCACTGTACGAGGAGATCGTCTTCCGCGGCGAAGGGTCTATCACCCACCAGGGTGCGATGCTGGTTACCTCCGGCAAACATACGGCCCGGGCGGCCCAGGACAAATTTGTTGTGCGTGAGTCGGAGAGCGAAGAGCATATCTGGTGGGGTGAGTATAATCGCCCGATCTCGCCGGAGATGTTTGAAGAAACGTACAGCCGGATGCAGGGTTTTCTGCAGGGACGGGATGTCTTCGTCCAGGATTGTTATGCCGGTGCGGATCCGGATCACCGGCTGCCGGTGCGGATCATCAGCGAGTATGCGTGGCACAGTCTCTTTGCCCGCAACATGTTTATCGAGCCCAAGACCCGAGAAGAGTACCGGCAGCACGTGCCGGAGTACACGGTCATTGCCCTGCCTTCCTTCAAAGCGTTTGAGGCGATCGATGGCACCCGTACGGGCACGTTTATTACGCTTAACTTTGCCGACAAGCTGGCGCTTATTGGCAATAGCGGCTACGGGGGCGAGATCAAGAAGTCGATCTTCACGGTGATGAACTACCTGTTGCCGCTGGAAGGGGTGATGACGATGCACTGCTCGGCCAACCAGGGGGATGACGGTGACGTGGCCCTCTTCTTCGGGCTCTCAGGTACGGGCAAGACAACGCTTTCGGCCGATCCCACACGGAGCCTGATCGGGGATGACGAGCATGGGTGGAATGACGATGGCGTGTTCAACTTCGAGGGTGGGTGCTACGCCAAGGTGATCCAGCTTTCGCCTTCGGCCGAACCTGAGATCTTTGCCACCACACGCCGATTTGGCACGATTCTGGAGAATGTGATTTACGACCCGGTGACGCGGCTGATTGACCTCGACGACGAGGCGATTACGGAGAATACGCGCGCATCTTACCCGCTGGAGTACATTGCCAACGCGCTGCCGAGCATGAGCGGTGGCCATCCGAAGAATATCATCCTGCTAACGGCCGATGCCCAGGGGGTGCTGCCTCCGATCGCCCGCCTCTCGCCGGAGCAGGCGGTGTACCACTTCCTGTCCGGTTACACCTCAAAGGTGGGGGGCACGGAGGTGGGTCTGGGCGAGGAACCGGAGATTACGTTTAGTGCCTGCTTTGGGGCTCCCTTCATGGTGCACCACCCGATGTTCTACGCCGATCTGCTGAAGAGGAAGGTGGAGCGGCACGGGGTCCGTTGCTGGCTGCTGAATACCGGCTGGGTAGGGGGGCCATATGGGGTCGGCAAGCGGATCAGCATCCACTATACACGGGCATTGCTGAGCGCGGCGCTGGAGGGGGACCTGGAAGAGGTTGAGTACCGGGAGGATCCAATCTTTGGCTTCCAGGTGCCGCTATCGGCACCCGATGTGCCTGAGGACGTGCTCCGGCCGGCAGAATCGTGGCCGGATGCGGAGGAGTACTGGCGCAAGTACAAACAACTGGCTCTGCGCTTCCAGGATAACTTCGCCAAATTTGCCCCCGACGTCCCCCCTGAGGTCCGGGAAGCGGGACCGCAGGTTGGTTGATGGTTGGTAGTTGGTGGTTGATGGTGAGCGGGCAACCACCAACCACTGAGAACCCTTCCTGGTGCCCTGTTAAGTTTCTTTCTGAATTGGTTTGTAGTCACCGCTGAAGCGGTCTGACGGCTAAAGCCGTTACTACGAACCAGAGCACTAATGTTGGAGGATCTGGCTCAGGAATAGCTTGGTTCTGTCCTGCTGCGGCTGGTTGAAGATCTGCTCGGGGGTTCCCTTTTCGACGATGACGCCTTCATCGAAGAAGATAAGGCGGTCGGCGGCGGCGCGGGCGAAGCCCATCTCATGGGAGACGACGAGCATGGTCATGCCACTGTCTGCCAGTTCCTGCATGACGTCCAGCACTTCCTTGATCATTTCGGGGTCGAGGGCAGAGGTCGGTTCGTCAAAGAGCATGATTTTGGGTTGCATGGCGAGGGCCCGGGCAATGGCCACACGCTGTTGCTGGCCACCGGAAAGCTGGGCGGGATATTTCTGAGCCTGTTCGGGGATGCCGACCCGTTCCAGCAATTGCATGGCGGCCTCTTCCGCCTTCTTCTTGGGCCAGCGGCGAACCCAGATGGGGCCGAGGGTGACGTTCTGGATGGCGGTGAGGTGGGGGAAGAGATTGAACTGCTGAAAGACCATGCCCACTTCGCGACGGATCGCCTCAATGTTGCGGATGTCGTGGGAAAGCTCGATGCCGTCGATGATGATGTCGCCTTTCTGATGTTCTTCCAGCCGGTTGAGGGTGCGGATGAAGGTGGATTTGCCGGAGCCGGAGGGGCCGAAAATGACGACTACTTCGCCTACATCCACGGTCAGGTCAATGCCCTTCAGAACGTGGAAATCGCCAAACCATTTGTGTACCTCGCGGCAGATGATGATTTGTTCGTTGCCGGTACTACCGTTGCCTGTACTCATTGAGTTCTCCATTAACGTTCGCCGACGCCGAGGGCGCGTTCCAGCCGGCGGCTACTATATGACATGGCATAGGTGAATACCCAGAAGAGGGCGGCGATGAAGAGGTAGACCTCAATCTGGGCGCCGACCCATTCGGGGTTACCCAGGACGATTGACTTGCCGATCCCCAGGATTTCGTTGATGCCTACGATAATCAAGAGGGTGGTGTCCTTGAAGAGGGCAATGAATTGGCCGACAATGGCCGGAATAACGAGGCGCAATGCCTGGGGCAGAATAATAAGCAGGGTGGTCAGGGGGGCGTTGAGGCCGATGGCCCGGGCCGCTTCGTATTGACCTTCGGGGATGGCCTGCAGACCGCCACGGACATTTTCGGCCATATAGGCGGCGCTGAAGAGGGTGATACCGATGACGGCCCGGATTACGCGGTCGATGCGTACATCCTCCGGCAGGAAGAGGGGCAGGAGGAGTGAGCCCATGAAGAGGATGGTAATCAGGGGGACGCCGCGGACCAACTCAATAAAGAGGGTGGAAAAGAGCCTGACGACCGGCAGGTTGCTGCGCCGGCCGAGGGCGAGCAATACGCCCAGGGGGAAAGAAGCGACGATGCCGACGGCGGCTACCATCAGGTTGAGCATGAGGCCGCCCCAACGGCCGGTCGAGACAAGTTCCAGGGGGGTGCCTTCGAAGCCGCGCAGGAGCAGGATAAACAAGAAGAAGATGACGATCCAGCCAATCAGTACCCAGCGCCCCTGGCCCAGCGGGGTGCGGCTGGCGCCGAGGCCGGCGATGACGAGGCCGATGTTGGCGACCATGAAGAGACGGGCTGTGAGGCCAATGGTCTCCAGACTGACAGGAATGAGGGCGACAACGGCGTAGCCGGCCATGAGGGCGATGGCGAAGGTGCGGACCGGTCCACCCCAGGTTCCCCAACTGAGGCCAAAGAAGAAGGAGATGAGGCCAACGCCGACACCGACCCGCCACAACTCTGCGACCGGATATTGGCCGACGAAATAAAGGACCGGCCGGGTGAGGATCGGCTCCCAGTTGGCGCTGAACAGCCATTGGGCAAAAGCGGGCACGGTGCGCAACAGAAGCCAGAGGATAAGCAACGTGATCAGCGAATTGTACCAGGTGTTGAACAGGTTCTCGCGGAGCCAAGTTAACGGACCGATGGTTCGCTGCGGCCGTTGCACTTCTTGCGAGCTAGGGGCAACTGTGCTCATCTCATCTCTCCACGAAGGCGATACGGCGGTTATAAATGTTCATGATGAAAGAATAGGTGAGGCTCAGGACCAGGTAGCCGAGCATGATCAGAGCAAATACGGGTACAGCTCGCCCGGCCTGGTCGATAATGGTCTTGCCGACGGCAAAGAAATCTTTGAAGCCGATGGCAACGGCCAGGCTGGAGTTCTTGGTCAAATTCAAATATTGGCTAATCAGGGGCGGAATAATTACGCGCAGTGCCTGGGGAAAGATGACGAGGCGCATCGCCTGCAAATTGCTCAGGCCCACCGCGCGGGCTGCTTCCACCTGGCCTTTGGAGACAGCCTGGATGCCGGCGCGCACGATTTCGGCGATGAAACTGGCGGTATAGATCACCAGGCCAACCAGCAACGCGGCAAAGTTGGTGGTCAAGCTGGTTCCTCCTTCATAGTTGAAGGCGCCTAACTCCGGGAAATCAAAGGCCAGCGGTTGGGAGAGAAGCAGCCAGCCTACGAGTGGCAGCAAAATGAAGGTGGCAATAGCTACCGTCAGGGGATAGGTGGGCCGGCCGGTGCGAAGCTGGTGAGCGTTCAGGCGCCAGTAAAGGATGAGGGCCAGGAGCAAGCCGGCAACTGCAGTTGCGAGCCAGGCAAAGAAGGTGCCGGTGGGGTGGGCGGCAACCACGTAGACGCCGCGCTGATTGAGGATCAGAAACCTGCCCAGCGTAATGCTCTCCTCCACCGGTGGTAGCCGAACGAAGACGGCAAAGAACCAGAAGAAGAGCTGTACCAGCAGGGGGACGTTGCGAATGGTTTCGACGTAAACGTTGGCCAGATTGCGCACCAACCAGTTGCTGGAGAGCCGGGCGGTTCCGACGACAATGCCGAGCAACGTGGCGAGCACGATGCCCAGGAAAGCGACGCGAATGGTGTTGAGCAGGCCGACGAGGAGCGCCCGGCCGAAGGTGGATGAAGGGTCGTAAGCGATGGGGGTATCGTCGATGGCGAAACCGGCCGAGTCGTCTAAGAAGCCAAAACCGAGGCTGAGGCCGCGGGAGTTGGCTGCTTCCAACGCGTTGCTGGCCAGGAAGTAGAGGAAGCCCAGGACGACAATGGCCGAAATGATCTGACCGGCCGCCTTGAGGACGCGCACGTCCCGCCAGAAGGGGATGCCCCCGTGCTTCAGGATCTGAATATCTCGATCTTCCATAATCTTCTATCAAAAAGAAGACAGGGGCAGGCAACCTGCCCCTGTCCTGCCAGTGATGTTAACGGAGGGGCGGAGCGTAGACGATGCCGCCTTCGGTCCACAAGTTATTGATGGAACGGGGCAAGGTGAAGGCGTCGCCGTCGGGACCCATGTAGCGGTCGTAGATCTCGCCATAGTTGCCGACTTCGCGGATGACGTTGGCGGCAAAGTCCTGGTCAAGTCCCAGGTCTTCCTGGCCAAAACTACCTTCCTGGCCCAAAAGGCGCTGAACCTGCACATTGTCGCTGTTCATCATCTCGTCAACGTTGCCGGAGTTAACGCCCAACTCTTCAGCGTTGACCAGAACCATCAACACGGTCTTGACGATGTCGAACCACTGGTCGTCGCCATGGGGCACGGCCGGGGTCAACGGCTCCTTGGAGATGGTTATGTCCAGGATGCGGTGAGCGTCCGGATCTTCGAGCCCGCTCTGGATGGCGGCAAGCTGGGATTTATCGCTGGTAGCGGCATCACAGCCACCCTGCTCATAAGTGCTGTAGACGGTAGCCGTATCTTCGAAGGCGCTGGCCGTGAACTCGAGGTTGCGTTGGCGGAAGGCATCGGCCAGATTCAACTCGGTGGTGGTACCGCTGGTGACGCAGACGGTGGCGCCATCCAGCTGTTCCAGGGTCTCAATATCGCTGCCGGCGGGGACCAGGAAGCCCTGACCGTCGTAGAACATGATGATGGTGAAATTGCCCCATTGGGCGTCCCGGGACGAAGTCCAGGTGACGTTGCGGGAGAGCATGTCCACTTCGCCGGTCTGCAGGGAAGGCCCGCGGTCGGCGGCGGTCAGGGGCACGATTTCCACAGCTTCAGGGTCGTTAAAAAGGGCTGTGGCCACAGCACGGCAAAGGTCGACGTCGAAACCAATATTATTGCCCTGTTCGTCCAGATAGCCGAAGCCGGCAAGGTCGGTGCGGGCACCACAGACGAGCTGACCCCGGTCGAGAACGCGTTGCACGATTTCGCCGGCGCCGAGCTGGGCTGCCGCCGCTTCGCCTTCGCCGGCCTCCGCTTCGACGATGCGGGTGACTTCGACGATGCGGGTGACTTCTACCTGTCCGGCAGCGTCGCCGTTGCCACCGTCTTCGTCAGCGCAGCCGGCAAGGGCGAGAACGGCAACCAGCAGCAAAATGATCAGGGTAATACCTTTCTTGTTCATTCTTCCTCCTCAAATAAACTTTGGCAGTGTAAGACTATTATAGATCCGGGACAGTTATTTCTCCTGGCGTATACCTCCTTTAGCCGGTAAAGAGGCAAGATGCCTCCCGGCTGCTAGGGGAGTATCCCCTGAAACGGACGGGGTCCCTTTTCAATATGGGTAGCTGGTTGCGAAAGCGCGCCTCTGACACTACTGTGTCGTAGAGTATGTATCCGGAGAACCTCCTGCAGGTTAGCGACAGGAGCTAAACGTCTTACGCGGCCAACCTGCGGGAGGCTCAGGAAGTTCGTGTGCAGAGCACGAGATGCGCTTCATCGTAAAGGTTTCGTGGATCAACTGTGGTATTGCTGCGAATTGCCATTAAGGCTAGACTGGCTTTTGCGCCGACGGCAGAAAATCTACGAATTTTTGAGCTGGCTATCAGGTAGACTGGAACGTTAACTCAGGATGTATAGTATAACCGTACTAAGGAAATGGGCAAGAGAGTGACGATGGCAAGTAGCGATTATGAGGTGATTGTAGTTGGGGGTGGGCACAATGGTTTGGTGGCTGCAACGTATCTGGCGCGGGCCGGGAAAGAGGTGCTGGTACTGGAGCGGCAGGGGCAGGTTGGTGGGGCAGCGGTAACGGAAGAGATTCATCCTGGCTTTTACGTGGACACGGTTTTGCACAATGCGAACATGTTGCGGCCGCAGATTGTGCAGGATCTATTTCTGAAGATGTATGGGTTTGAGATGATCGAAGCCGCGCCTTTGCTGTTCACACCCTTCGCGGACGGTAGCGCGCTCGCACTGTGGCCGGATCCAGAAAAAACGGCGGCAGCCCTGGCCGCGCTCTCCCCAGAGGACGGGGCGCGCTTTGAGGCGTACCGGCGGATGATGGAGGCTTTTGCCGGTTTCCTGGAGAGGGCGATGGCCCGGATTCCGCCGGATGTGGGTAAGCCCGAATTGGGCGACGCCGGCCGGTGGTTAGGAACGGCAGCCGGGTTGCGGTTGCTGGGGGAGCGGGAGATGTACGAGTTTCTGCGGCTGGTGCCGATGTCTGTTTATAATCTGATGCAGGAGTGGTTCGCCCATCCGGGGGTGCAGGCAGCGCTGGGCACGGCGGGGATCTGGCATTTGCACCAGGGTCCGCGAGCCAGCGGCACGGCCTTCGTGCTGCTTTACCATGCGCTGGGTCATCGGGCCGGCGGGCTGCCGGTGGCGGGGCTGGTGCGGGGCGGCATTGGCTCGCTGGCGCGGGCGCTGGTGGCGGCTGCAGAAGATGCCGGGGCAACGGTACGCACGGCTGCTGAGGTCAGGGAGATTTGCCTGGAGAAGGGCCGGGCCAGTGGCGTGCGCCTGGCCTCGGGAGAATGGGTTGCGGCGCCGGTCGTGGTGTCAACGGCCAATCCCTACCATACGTTCCACGACCTGGTAGGGCCGGCGGCGCTGCCGCCGACATTTAACCGGGCCGTGGGCAATATCAAGTTCCGGGGGGCGGTGGCCAAGGTTAACCTGGCGCTATCTGGCCTGCCGGCGTTCAGGGCGGCGGAGGGGGCGGATCCGACTCTGCTCCGGGGCCGGATCCAGATTGCGCCGACTCTGGACTACGTGGAGCGGGCGTTCGACGCGGCCAAGTATGGGCGTTATTCGGAGGCTCCCGTGCTGGAGGCGACGATTCCCTCTTTGCATGATCCGGCACTGGCACCGGCGGGGCAGCACACGATGTCGGTGCTGGTGCAGTATGTGCCGTATGCTCTGCGGGGCAAAACCTGGGCAGCGGAGCGGGAAAGGCTGGGGGAAACGGTTGTGAATACGCTGGCCGGGTACGCGCCAGGGTTGCAGGAGATGGTTCTTCAGCGGCAGGTGCTGACGCCGGTGGATCTAGAGGAGCAGTATGGGCTTTACCGGGGGAGCGTCTATCATGGGGAGATGACCCTGGATCAGTTGCTGTTTATGCGGCCGGTGCCAGGGTGGGGACGTTACCGCACGCCGATTGGCGGTCTCTATCTGGGGGGCGCCGGCGCGCACCCAGGCGGGGGGATTACGGGGGAACCCGGCCGGTTGGTGGCACAGGCGATCCTGGCGGACATGGGCGAGTAAGTTACGTCCCAAATGACAACAGATGGGCGGAATTTAACGGATTTACCTGATGTTATCCGCCTGCTTCCGCAGGAGCGGGCCAGATATGTTTGTTTAGCGGTGAAGGTTGTTATCCTCACCGGAGGGTGATGGCGGGTATTGTATCCTCCTCTTTTCGTGCTATAATTCTCATCAGATAGTAGATGTAGTTGCAAATAGTTGCGATAAGGAATTTATGTCACACGTCGAGCGCGATTTTGCGGCGCGGATCCGCGAGCACGGTTACCGTTACACACCGCAACGGCAGTTGATTCTGGATACATTGTGCGGGCTGGGACGGCATGCCACCGTGGACGAGATCTACGGACGGATCCAGGAGGTGGCCCCGACTATCAGCCTGGCGACCGTTTACCGCACGGTGAACTTTCTGGAAGAGATGAACCTGGTGGACAGCGCGGAGATCCAGGGTGACACGGTTTATGAGATAGCCCCCGAAAGGCCGCACCACCATCTCATATGTTGTCGCTGTGGGGGCGTCATTACCCTGACCGGCGATGATTTCCGGGATCTCATCTGCCATCTGGAAGAAGCGTACGGCTTTCAGGCGGAGATCCGGCATCTGACGCTCTCCGGGATCTGTGCCGACTGCCGGAGATAGACATTCGGGATCTGAGGATCCCTTTCTCCTCAACAAGTGTGACATTTAGATTTGTTCTCTCTATAAGAAGCTCTGTTGCTGCCTGTGCGTCGGGCCGGCAAGGGTAATGCCGCCGGGATCCCTCGACTGCGCTCGGGATGACAGGTATGAGCGAGTTTATACATTGACAGAACGCTGCAGCACAGCGTGGGATTTATCAGGAGGCTCTGATGTTTTTCGCTTCTGCTCAATTATTACATATCCCCGATGGATTTCTGAGCCTGGGTGTGGCAGCAGCCGCCTGGGGAGTGGCGTTGTTTGCCCTCTTCCTGGCGGTGCGCCGGAGCCAGGAGAGGTTTGACGAGCGCCTGATCCCCATGGCGGGGATAATGGCCGCTTTTATCTTTGCCGGGCAGATGATCAATTTCCCGGTGGCCGGGGGAACTTCCGGCCACCTGATTGGGGCAGCCCTGGCGGCGGTCGTGTTGGGCCCGTGGCTGGGAATCCTGGTGATGACGGCCGTCATTGCCTTGCAAGGGCTGCTCTTCCAGGATGGCGGGCTGGTGGTGATGGGGGCTAACATTCTGGTGATGGGGGTGGTGCCGGCTCTGATTGCGTTTGGCTTTTACCGGGCGGTTGCCAACCGGGGGCGCTCGTTGCGGCTGGCTACGACGGCCGTGGCTGCCTGGCTTTCGGTGATGGCGGCGGCACTGGTCACTGCCATCTTTTTGGGCTTCAGTGGCACTTCCAGTTTTCGGATTGTGGTGCCGGCCATGCTCGGGGTTCACGCGCTGATCGGGTTGGGAGAGGCATTGATCACGGTGTCCGCTCTCAGCTTCATCATGAGAGCTCGCCCACAACTGCTAGAGGGTAGTGCAGAAGCAGGCGGACGGGGGTGGATCGTGGCCGGGTTGGGGCTGTCGTTCCTGGTTGTATTGCTGGCTCCCTTCGCCTCTGGCCTGCCAGATGGGTTGGAGTGGGTAGCGGAGGAGAACGCTTTCCTGGGCGCGGCGCGAGAGGCACCCTTTGAAGTGTTGCCCGATTACACGGTGCCCCTCCTGGGGGATAGTGCGCTTTCGACAATTGCGGCCGGCCTGGTAGGGGCGCTGCTGGTTGCGGCTGTGGCTCTGGCGACGGCGCGCCTGCTGCGACGTGAGCGGCGATGGGAACCACGAGATTAAGGATTAAAGATTGGAGATTTTTGACCGTTACCAGCAGGGCGAGAGTGTGATCCACCAACTGGATCCCCGGGTGAAAGTGGTGGTGACCTTGCTCTTTATCGTCTCCACCGTGTTGCTTCCGGATGGCGCCTGGCGGGCATTCCTGGCAGCCTGGGTGCTGGTGCTGGGGGGGGCAGCGCTGGCGCGGCTGCCGTTGGGACTGGTGGTCCGGCGTTCGTTTGTTGCTTTGCCCTTTGCCCTGGCGGCGGTGACGGTGGTCTTCACATTGCCGGGGGAAACGGTGGCGGTCTGGGATATAGGGAGCCGGCAGGTGACGGTGAGCGATGCAGGGTTGGTGCGCTTTGGGAGTATTGTCATCCGGAGCTGGGTGTCGGTGCAGATGGCGATCTTACTCACGGCCACGACGACTTTCCCGGACCTGATGCACGCGCTGCGCCACCTGCGCGTGCCCGGAATCCTGATTGCGATCATTGGCTTCATGTACCGGTACCTGTTCGTGCTGGTGGATGAGGCGGGACGGTTACTGCGGGCGCGGGCGGCGCGGAGCGCGCGCCCCGCCGGGGGTGGCGGTGGCGGCGCTGTGCTCTGGCGGGCACGGGTTGCAGGGAGCATGGTCGGCCAACTATTCTTGCGTAGCCTGGAACGGAGCGAGCGCGTGTATAACGCGATGGCTGCCCGAGGATACCGGGGGCAGTTGTTGACGATGAATCCGCACGTGATGGAGCGATGCGATTGGCTGATGGGGGCAGGGGCGCTGGGAGCGATAGCCGTGGTGCAGGTGATTGGATGGCTGTAGAGATGGGGAGTGGAGATTGGAGATTAGAGATTGGAGATTGGCGGTTGTCAGGGAGTGGCAATCGCCATCGTCGAGAGGGTTATGCCTGTTCAACATCCTGAGCAAAGAATAGTGACGCCGGTCCCGGCAGCGGAATTCATGGTGCGCGTGGACAACCTCCATTTCAGTTATCCCGACGGACAGGTAGCCCTGCGCGGCGTGTCGCTGGCGCTGGAAAAGGGGGAGAAGGTAGCATTGGTGGGACCGAACGGTGCCGGGAAGAGCACGTTGATGCTGCACCTGAATGGGCTGTATACGGGCGAAGGGGAGATTATGGTAGCGGGGCTGCCGGTGGTGAAAGAGAATTTCGCGGTGGTGCGGAGCAAGGTGGGGCTGGTTTTTCAGAACCCGGATGACCAGCTCTTTTCGCCCACGGTTTTCGACGATGTCGCTTTTGGCCCGTTGCATATGGGGTTGCCGGAGGCAGAGGTGCGGGAACGGGTGGCATGGGCCCTGGAACAGGTGGGGATGACTGAAGTGGCCGGCCGGATGCCCCACCACCTGAGCCTGGGGCAGAAGAAGCGGGTGGCGATAGCCACGGTGCTGTCAATGGATACAGAGGTGCTGGTGCTGGATGAACCGTCGGCGGGGTTGGATCCCCGCGCGCGCCGCTCGCTGATTGCCCTGCTGGGAGAATTGCCGTTGACGATGCTGGTTGCTTCCCACGACATGCGCATGGTGCGCGAACTGTTTCCGCGTACAGTTGTGATGGATGAAGGGCAGGTGGTGGCCGATGGGCGAACTGGGGCACTGCTGGCCGACGAGGGGTTCCTGGCGGCGCATGGGTTGGAGATTGGGGAGTAGGGTTTGGGGATTAGAGATTGGCTACGCTCACGATTGGAGATTGGGGATCGGGTGTGCTTGCGGGCGTTAGTTCTGTTGCTGCAAAAGAAAGGGGAAGGGGAAGCGGTGGAGGCCGGCAGGCGTGAGCATGGTCATCCCCAGCAGGCTGCGGTCGTCGAGGAGACGGAGTTCGTCTCGAAGCCAGGGTAGGGGCCAGGGGGAACTGGCGGGATAGAGGACGGCGACGGCCGGGCGACCGTCAATCAGGGACGGGCGAGATTGGAGGTGGATGGGCACGGCGTGTTCGATTTTACCGCCGCGTTGTAGTAAGTTGGTACCTTCGCCTTCGCCATCGAACCATTTCCCCCACCAGCCGGGCAGGCCACCCAGGACGAGCGCCGGGCCGGCGATGGCGCGGACCCAGCCGGGACCGACGAATTGGCCGCGGTAGGTGCCGGCAAGGGCGGGAATCTCGGGGACGGCCAGGGTGGCGAAGAGATCCTGGAAGGAGGCGAGCGAGCGTTGGTTTAGGGCTGCCTGGTGTTGCATCGAGACACTCCTGGAGCTTGGGTGGTGGATTTGAGCGAAGTGTAGCCTTGGAGAGGGGGTGTGTCAACGGAATGTGCGGGAATCGGCGGTTGTAGGTGTCGTTGGCCGGTTGAGAGGCCCAAGATGACATCATGGGCTACAAGGGTGGGGCGCCGGTTGAGGGGGCCCAAGATGGCATCATGGGCTACAAAGGTGGTGCGCGGGCACGGGTAGTGAGGTGGCGTGTCTGTTATAATGCGGTCATGATTGATTTGAATGGAGAGGAAGTGGTAGAGCGCCTGCTGGCGTGGTGGGATGAGGGGCACGCCAGCCTGCCCTGGCGAGAAACGGCGGATCCATATGCAATATGGGTGGCGGAGATTATGCTCCAGCAGACACAGATCAGCACGGTAATCCCGTATTATGCGCGTTGGCTGGAGCGTTTCCCGACGGTGATGGCGCTGGCCGAGGCTTCCCTGGACGAGGTCTTAAAGCTGTGGGAAGGGTTGGGATATTACAGCCGGGCGCGTTATCTGCACGCGGCGGCGAAGACGGTGGTGGCGGAGCATGGGGGAGAAGTGCCGCAGACGGTGGCGGAATTGCGCGGGCTCAAGGGGGTTGGCCCTTACACGGCCGGGGCGATCGCCTCTATCGCTTTCGAGCAGCCGGTGCCGGTGGTGGATGGCAACGTGGTGCGCGTGCTGAGCCGGCTGGTGGACCTGGAGGCGGACGTTACGGAAAGGGAGACGAAGAAGGCGTTGTGGGCGCTGGCCGCTTCGCTGGTGCCGGCAGATCGGCCGGGGGCGTTTAACCAGGCGCTGATGGAGCTGGGGCAGCGGGTGTGTGGGCCGGCGGCACCGGCGTGCCATCAATGCCCGCTGGGCACAGTGTGCCGGGCACGACAGCAAGGTACGCAACTGGAACGGCCGGTGCGCCCACCGCGAAAGCGAACGCCGCATTTCGACGTGGCCGCGGGCGTTATCTGGCGCGACGACGGCCGTTTTCTGATCGCCCGCCGGCCGCTGGACGGGTTGTTGGGGGGGCTGTGGGAGTTTCCCGGGGGTAAGCAGGATCCGGGGGAGACGCTGGCCGAGACATTGGCCCGGGAGATCCAGGAGGAGCTGGCGCTACAGATCGCGGTAGGCCGGCGCCTGGTCCAAATTAAACATGCTTACACTCATTTCCGAATTACGCTGCACGCGTTCCACG
>Ga0207752_1000073_pt1 | contig 40769 bp, 26 predicted proteins | sample Pon2CUnioCityCA_6_FD_187272 | JGI IMG/M metagenome (GOLD analysis project Ga0207752, IMG submission 187272) | Marine sediment microbial community from Union City, CA, USA - Pond 2C Sediment 2 (SPAdes) | ecosystem: Environmental > Aquatic > Marine > Intertidal zone > Salt pond sediment ... | reverse complement strand
CGGGGTGCACGATCTCAACCGGATCGCTGCCGTCGTTCTCGAGCGTCAGGACACAGATGGGCTGCTCTTTGACAAGCAGTTCCGTCTTGTTGACCTCTAGGGTAACGTTCAGTCCCATACGTGCTCTCCTGTCCTGTCGCGGGGCTTACGGATGCCGCGTGTCGTTCTTGATCGTGTCGCCGAGTATGTTCCAGCCGCGCAGTTGCATGAGGCATCGCGAGCACATGAAGCCCTCGCAGTCGCGGTAGCTCATCACGCACGTGCCGTGTTTCGGGTCGCCCCGCGGATTGGGAGGGGTCTCCGTGTCGTGAGTGGGAGCGACGGTGGTCAGGTTACCATTCGAGTCGTGACGGTTCTCCCTCGTGCCCCCGGGCGGACTGGTGTCCGGGGTACGCCCAGGCGCGTGCACCTTGAACAGGCAGTGACCTGCCTCGTGCACGACGCAGGCCGTGTACCCATAACCCGTACCGGGCAGGTTGCCGATCTTCGTGGCATATTTCGCCTGCCCCTGCATCACGAATGGGCCGAACTGCGTGCCGATGCCGAACAGCCCCAGGCTGTAGCCACGCTCGGACTCCAGGTTCGTCAGGACCGGGCCCTGGACGACCGTCAGGCCGGGCAGCACGCCGTTTCGCGTAATGTGCCGCATGAAGCCGGCGTACAGGTAGGCCTTGAAACCCAATCCGACCGTCTTCCTGTTCCTGTTGCGGTTGGGCCCGGTGCTCAACCGCGCGTGCCCTCTACCGCCCGCGGCAGCGTAGGCAAACACGTTTCGGGCCGGGAAAATGAAGCAGCAGTTGACGTTGTTGATGTCGGCGTTGGGCGCGTCCCGGTAGAGCATCACCTCGTAGTCATACCGATTCAGATCGGCGAACCTCACCTGGCCGACCTGCTTCAGATCCTCGAGGCCGCATAAGACGGCGGCGTTCCAGTCTGCCTGCGTCATCGCCTCATTGGCCACGAAACCGGGGTCCGTCTCGAGTTCGCAAAACGCCTTGGCCATGGCGATCCGCATACCGTCTTCCTCGCTTCCGGCGCGGGTGGTGGTCTTCCACTTTCCGTCGGAAATCGTGTCGAAGTCCAGGTCCGGAAGCCCGACCCAGTTGTTCGACGAGTTGGTCACGCCGAACCTCTTAGACCAGTCACGTTTGTCGTTGGCGCCCAGCGCGGCGTTATCCGCCCGACGATGATGCTGGTTGACCATCTTGTCCTTGAGTGCCGCCCACCCGGTCATCGTTTGCCGCAGGAAGCGGCTCAGCCGGAGATTTCGCCAGATCACGAGCGTTCCCGTGTCGGCCCGAACGGCTTGAGCGCCGGTGCCATCCTTGCCGGCGCCGTTGAATGTATCCGGGCCCAGAAATGCGCGGAAACGATACCGATCCCCCCCGCATCGCGAGGGCAGGAAAATGACGCCCGCCTCACCGGCATCGTTTGTCTTGGCCTTAACCGAGTGGGGATAGTTCGTGTCGGTGACCTCCTCGACTTCCTTCAGGCTCGGCTTGGGGTCCAGCACGCGCTGGCCCTTGCCGTCGTCCAGGATGTCCGCCGGCGGGTCGGCGTGCTCATCGCTGAAACCGGCCACCTTGCCCGTCTGAAAAACGATGTCCTTGACGTCGCTGCCGTCCTCCTGGTTGCCGGTCTTGCGCTGGCCGCCACAGTCCTCGTGACAGTTGTTGACCTGCGGGTTCTCACTGTTCGCGTCGTACTGATACTTGTCCCACTCTTCCTGGAACCACTTCTGGTTCTGCCCGGCGTTCACATTGGGAGGCGTGGGGTTCGTCACGCTGTAGACCGAGCCGATAAGCGGCGGGCGGTTCAATTGCTGGTGGGCCCTGCGCGCCGTGTCGAACGCGGGCAGATCGTACGGCTTGAGCAGTTGGAAGTAGACATACATGTCCTTCGCGGGCTTCCACTCGGCCGTGCCCGGATCGCGTTTCTCGACCTTGGCCACCAGCGGAATCTTGCCGCCGACCTTGTTGATCTCGTGGCATTTGTTTTCCAGCGCGTACACCGACTTGTACATGTCCATCTCAATGCCCTTGGCGGCCATGCTCGGGTCAATGTTGGGGTCGTGAGTGGCCCCCTCGGAGTACCGCCAGCCGCCGGGCATGCGGAGCTTGGCGAAGTGCCCTTTCGTCTGGTCCGGCTGGGGTTTGCCGTCCTCGTCCTCCGGGGCCGGCAGAGGCAGTTCACCCTCCCCGCCGGAGCCATAGCTGCCGCCGTTGCCCCGCTGGACGATCCATTCCTTGAGGCGCTTCTTCAACTCGGCCTCGCCCTTATCGTTCTCCGCTTCCGGGTTGGCGTCGAGCGTGGCCTTTGCCACGCCGCAGAACTTCTCCTTGAAGTACGTCCAGGCGGCGACGTAGCCACTCTGATTGTCGGCAATGCGGGCGCCTGCCGGTTTGGCTTGCTTACCGGCGGCGATGCGGTGGCTGATCGGCCAGTAAAACAGGCCCAGCACCTGCATTCGCGCCAACCGCCCGGCCTTCGTGTCGATGGGCCACGGGAACAGCTTGTCGATGTCCCCCAGGCGCAGCGAGATCCGGTACTCGGCACGAATGACGAGCGTGTTGTAGACGACGTGCTCTTTCTCGAAACTGGGGGCCACATGCCCGATGTCTTTGGGCGTCGTCGCCGTTCCCTTAGGAGCGCTTTTCAGACCAGCACCAGGATCAGCAGGCATTATCCTTTCCTCGCATCAATCACAGCGGTCCACGTTCTTCTCGGCGCCTCACGTCTCATGCCGGCCTCGTCGGGTGTGGCGATGTCGGCCGCGGGGGAGGCGGCTTCCTTGGCGGAGGTGGAGGCGGCTTCCTCCTTGGCGGCGGCGGAGGCGGACTCTTCCTTGGAGGAGGAGGCGGAGGCGTCTTCTTCTTCGGAGGAGGCGGTGGGGGCGGGTTCGCCCCGTCGTGCACGGCGTACATTTTCTCCTGGGTGTTCCTGCCCGGGTTGCCCTTCCCATCCGTTTCCGTCGGCACCCGGTACATGTCCTGGAAGGCCGCCACCGCGGCTTTCGTCCGTATCCCGAGAACGCCGTCGACAATGCCTGTGTTGAGGCACAGGTTGTTCAGCCGCTGCTGCACGCCTTGAACGCATTGCTCGTCCGGGGCCTTTTCCCGGATCGGGTCCAGCCGTCCAATCTGCAGCTTCCACGTCACCGGCACATCTCCCCGCACCGGCTCGGGCTCCTTCGCCTTGGCCTCGTCCTTCTTGTCGTCTCCCCTAGATGCTGACTTAGGCGGCGGGTCCGTGTCACCGGCCTTGACGCGCACGATCAAGACAGCCGTTTCCGCATCGGCCGGTATCTCGTGTTCGATCAGCCCGTTCTTCGTCTTGCCGCTGAACGGCTTGGTCACCTTATCCACCTTCAGTTCGTAGTCCGAATCCTCGATTGCCTTCATCATCTCGCTGAACACACGAACCCGGAGAAGCAGTTTGCACCGCGGCACCTTGAAGACGTGCCGGGAGTCCGTCTGGCAGGAGAACTCCTTGACCTTCTTGGCCGGCACTTCCAGTTCGTCGCTCTCACACAGGATGTTCGGGTTCGCCCGGTTCAAAACCTGGTTGGCGTTCCAGAGGGTCTCCCAATCGAAGAAGCCGTTGGCGGCCGCCACTTTGGCGATGTGGTCATTTTCCTTGCAGTTGTACTTGGCCATCACAGTGATTCCGTCGTAGGTCCTTCGATCTCTCCCCCGTCGATCTCGGGGAACGAAATCTGGCACTGTCTCTTGGGCAACCCCGTTACCAAGGCTTCCCCTTTGTCGTCCAGGTGTCCCTCGTAAACCTCTTTGTCCACCTTGACGTGGAATCTGACCGGCTTGCCGCTGGGCGTTTTCATCCGGTCGTCTTTCTTCTTGTCCTTGTACTCCAGGCGGATGCCCACGTCGTACTTCGGCGTGAGCGCATCCTTGATCTTCTCCAGGAGGCTCCGCTTGGTCTTTGTGGCGCCCAGATCGTATTTGCCTTCGCTTCCGGACAGCGGCTTAGGCCGGTCGGACTGGCCGGCCTTGGCCGAGGCCGCCTCCATCGGTTTCTTCGGTGACTTTGGCATGGAGAACGGGGCTCCTTCGTCAGTTGATCTTGATGATACCGCCGCTCAGTTTGATCATCGCCGGGTCGAGAGTGATGCTCGACCCGCCCACCTTCAACTCGATCATAGTGTCGGCCTCGATGGTGATCTTCAGCGCCTTGAGCTTGTAGTTCAGAGTGGTCGTCTCTTCGTGATTAGCTTTGAACGTCTCCGTCACATCGCCCTTGACGGTCAGGATCTGTTTGCCGCCGACTTCTTTGTCCTCGTTCCCGGTGACGGCCAGGTCGCGGTCCGCGTGGATCTGCTCGATGTGGTTGCCTTGGACGGTCTCGTTCCGGTCATTGACCACTTCTTCATACTTGTCGTTCTCGACGACCACGTGGCGGTCATGCTTGATGGTCTCGAACCGGTCGTTCTTCACGCGGATATCCAGGTTCTTCTCCGCATGGATGAAGATCTGCTCTTCGCCTTTCTTGTCCTCAAAGCGGATTTCGTTGAAGCCGCCGCCGCCTTTGGAGCTGTCGGATTTGATGGTGGACATCGTCTGGTTGGCGGGCAGCTTGTAGGGCGGCATGGCCTGGCCGTTATAGACCCGGCCGGTGATGATGGGATGGTCCGGGTCCCCTTCGAGGAATTCGACAATCACCTCCTGGCCGATCCTCGGGGTATAGATCGCGCCCCACTGCCTGCCGGCCCAGACCTGGGCGACGCGGATCCAACACGAGCTGTTCTCGTCGGCTTTGCCCTGGCGGTCCCAGTGGAACTGGACCTTCACGCGGCCGTATTCGTCCGTGTGAATCTCTTCGCCTGACGGACCCACCACCATGGCGGTTTGCGGGCCGGGAATGGTCGGTCTGGTGGTGGTCCGGGCAGGACGGAAGGGCCGCGTGCTGTCAATGGCCGTGAGCGTACAGGAGTACGTGGACTCGCTCGCGGCCCCGCCGGAGGAAAACTCCCCCACGTCCAGCGAGTAGCTGGCCCCCGTGATCAGCCATTCGCGGTTTTGGTCGCCCCTCGGATGGCCTTCCAACGTGAACGTGCAGCCGGTGCCGATGCCCCGGGCATCTGAGGTAGCCGTAGCCACCTCGTACTGCGTCTGCAGCTCCTCGATCCGCCGTCGTGCATAGGCCTCGCCTTCCCCGGCTTCAATATAATCCGCACAGTAGTCGTAGACATCGAAATCCGCTGCGTCGTGCTCTCTGGGAATCTTCGCCCGGGTGTGGAGGTCCTTGCGGGTGTCCTTGAAATCGAACGCGTTGAGGCTGCAGGAGCCCGGCCGCACGCGCGTCTCAACCACCCAGTCCTTGACATACTCCTGGTCGCCGACCGGCGCGCCGCTGAACTGGAAGCTGAGCTGCTCGTAGCCGGGACACGGTTTGTGGGCGCTCGGGGAATCCGCCAGGACCAGAACGTGTCGGCTGTCCTCGTGTTTGAAGAAGTAGTAGATCCCCTCCTGTTCCATGAGACGGCTGACGAAATTGAAATCGGTCTCGCGGTACTGCACGCAGTACTCCCAGGTGCGGTAGGTCTCCGTCAAGGTATCCTCGAAGTCCGAGAAGCCCAGATCTCGAAAGACCTGCGTGATGATCTGCGGAACGGTCATGTTCTGGAAGATGCGGCAATCCGCCGTACGCGTCAGAAACCACAACCATGGCACAACGGTAGCGCTGTATCGCGCCAACTGGCCCTGGCTGGATACCTGCGTAAAGCGGCTGATGCAGCCGTTGAAGTATCGCGTCCCTCCCGACTGCTCCAGCCGGATTGTGACATTCTGCCCCACAATATCGGAGAACTTGATAGCCGAGTCTTCGCTGGCGAGTTCGAGTTCAAACTCAAAGGGACGTCCGAGCTGCTCCCGGCCCCACATGCTGACGAGCAGAAGCGTATCGGCCCCCAACGGGGTCGTTATGGCCACTTGCCGATGTTGCTGTGTCTTTGCCATGAGATATCCTCTTGAGTCAAGAGGGGTTGCGTCTCCGTCTGCACGGTTTTAGTCGAACGCGTACGTGAAACGACTGTCAGCCGTGCCGACCTCCACCTTCGCGACTTCCCTGCCCTCCAGGAAGCGACTGAGCAGTTCCCGGCTGACCTCGGGCAGCAGCGTATTCGTCAAAATCGCGTCAACTGTTCGCGCCCCGCTCTCGACCTCCGTGCACCGGTTGGCGATCAGCGCCACAACCTCATCTCCGTAGGAGAAGGGAACGCCGTGATTCTCTTCGATCCTTCGCCGGAGGCGATCGAGCTGGAGGCGGATGATCAGCTTGAGAATCTCGTCACTGATCGGGTAGTAGGGCACCACGATAAGCCGCCCCAGCAGGGCCGCCGGGAACGTCTTAAGCAAGGGTTTTCGCAACGCTTTGTTGATTGCATCGGGTTCCGGCATGAGACTCGGGTCCTTGCATAGTCCCATAATCAAGTCCGAACCTACGTTGCTGGTCAGCAGGATGATGGTATTCCGGAAATCGATGAGCCGGCCCTCCGCATCCTCCATCTGCCCCTTGTCGAATACCTGGAAGAAGATCTCGTGCACGTCGCGGTGGGCCTTCTCCACTTCATCGAGGAGCACAACGCTGTAGGGGCGTCGTCTCACGGCCTCCGTCAGGACGCCTCCCTCCCCGTAGCCGACGTAACCGGGGGGGGAACCTTTCAGAGTCGAGACGGTGTGGGCCTCCTGGAACTCGCTCATATTGATGGTGATAAGGTTCTGCTCGCCGCCGTAGAGAGTCTCGGCCAGCGCCAGCGCGGTTTCGGTCTTCCCCACGCCGCTCGGGCCGACGAGCAACATGACAGCGACCGGCCGGTTCGGATTCTCAAGGCGGGCGCGAGAGGTCTTGATCCGGCTGGCAATGGCTTCCAGAGCATGGTCCTGGCCGATGACACGCTCCCCCAGCCTGTCGGTAAGTTGCAGGACTGCCTCAATCTCGTTCTTCACCATACCGCCGACGGGAATGCCGGTCCAGGCCGCGACGACCGCGCTAACCGCCTTGGCGCCCACGCAGGGCAGGATCAAGGGACTCTCACCCTGCAACACGTCCAGTGTCTCCTGCAGCGTTCTGAGTTCCGAAAGCAGTTCCTCGCGGTTCCTTCCCTCATCGGCCTGCTCCGGCTCGGCCTCCGCGGCAACGGCGCCTTCCTCGGTAGCCGCTTGGTCGGACTCTTCCGGTTCGATCCGTCCATCTCCCATCGTCCGCAGCTTGGCCCGAATCGCCAGAATGGACTCCACCAGCTTCTTCTCCTCGGCCCAGCGGGCCTCCAGTTGCTGGAGTCTATCCTTCTCCGCTTCGAGCAGCTCCTTCGTCCGGGATTCCCGGGCCGTGTGATCCGCTCCGACGGCGGTTTCCCGGCCAAGGATTTCCAGTTCGTTCTCAAAGGCCCAGATGCGACGACGGCAGTCCTCGACCTCCGGCGGCACCGCGTCCTGGCTGATGGCAACACGCGCGCATGCAGTATCGGTCAGGCTGACGGCCTTGTCCGGCAACTGACGATCTGGAATATAGCGACTGGACAAATGGACCGCCGCCTCCAGGGCCTCATCCAAAATCTGAACCTGATGATGCTTTTCGAGCATGGACGCGACGGCCCGCATCATCAGGACCGCCTTATCCCCCTGAGGCTCATCCACCTTGACGACCTGAAACCGCCTGGTCAGCGCCGGGTCCTTCTCAATGTATTTCTTGTATTCGCTCCAGGTCGTAGCGGCAATCGTCCTCAGGGTCCCGCGGGCCAGAGCGGGCTTGAGCAGATTCGCGGCGTCTCCCGTTCCGGCCGAGCCGCCGGCGCCGATGAGTGTATGCGCCTCGTCGATGAACAGGATAATCGGCTTGGGAGAGCACTGGACCTCCTCAATCACCTGTCTCAGACGATTCTCGAACTCACCTTTCATGCTCGCCCCGGCCTGGAGAAGCCCCACGTCGAGGGTTCGCAGGGTGACATCCTTCAACGGCCCGGGGATATCGCCCTGGGCGATCCGCTGGGCGAAGCCCTCCACCACAGCCGTCTTGCCGACACCCGCTTCGCCGGTCAGAATGGGATTGTTCTGACGCCGTCGCATAAGGATATCGATGATCTGTCGGATCTCTTCATCGCGGCCCACGATCGGATCCATGTCGCCCTGGCGCGCCCGGTCGGTCAAATCCACCGAAAACCTGGCCAGCGCTTCCTGTTTCCCCATGGGCGCCGGAGCCGCTTGCCCTAAGGCCGCCGCCGACTGTACGGCGCCGCCCTCCTCGGCGGATCCCGTGACGATCCGGCCGAACTGGTCGGACAACTCCTCCAGCTTGATCTTGCCGAATTCCGGTGACATGCGTGTGAGTACGTTTCGCAGGCCCGGGGTCTTGAGAATCCCGACCATCAGATGGCCCGTCCGAACGCGGGAGTCGCCGAAGAGCAGCGAAGCATAGACCCACCCGCGCTCGACCGCTTCCTCGACGTGAGCCGAGAGGTCGGATATGGAAGTCGCCCCTCGAGGCAGCCGATCCAATTCCTCGACGATATCCTTGGCAAGTCTGGACGGATTGACCTCGAAGTGTCTGACGATGCGATGCAGATCCGAATCCTGCAACTGCAGGATCTGATGGACCCAGTGGGCCAGTTCCACGTACGGATTGCCCCTGAGCTTGCAGAAGACCGTGGCGCTCTCGATGCTCTTGTAGCCAAGGCCATTCAGTTTCCCAAACAATGCTGTTCGATTGATCTCAACCACGCGCAGTCCCCTCTCGGTATTCTCCTGAAACGGCCACACAGACACCGTCGTCTGGGTGTTCCATCGTGCGTTAGCCTCCAAGCTATCGCGATTCTACATTTCCTGGCATCCGCGTGCCACAAAAACTTGACCTCTACGTGAAAGGCACTTTATCGGTCGGTTGCAGTCCGCGGGCAACGGGCCGGAACGGACTTTCGAGGGATCCGACCAAGGGCCGTAGACTCAACTCAGGTTTCCATATATAGAACTGCCGCCCGCCGCCATGTCTGTATTGTGGCGATATGCTGCGCTCCATGGCCCAATCGACGTAGCTATCCGCCACCCTACTCGCCAGTGCAGAAAAGGAACACGTCGCTTCGTAGAGCCGGGCCGAGGTCTGATCCCGCGGAATAGCGAGAGAGCCCGGCGACGCATGCAGGAGTGAAAAGAATCTGCCAAAGCGCGGCATGAAGTCGTGGGCGGCGCGGAACGCCTTGAGCAAGCTGCCTCTCGGAATCAATCGAACAAACACCGGATATGAGAAATCGATTGCCTGCATCAGCATGCAGAGATTGATGGGCGGTCTGTCGCCGGGCTTGTTCGGCACGAACTCCGGATTGGGACCGGATGGCCTCGTCTCCGCTTTGGCGGGCGTGGGAAGCGACGAGGGATTGGGGCCAAGCGGTCGTCCGTCCGGCGCTCTGGGATCCCCGACCGGCTGACTCAAATAGTCCAGGGGCAAGACCGTCTGGAAATACTCAAGGGCGACACTCATGCGATCCGGCGGTGCGGCCCCTCCCCACCGCGTATATTCCAGGAACTGCTGCAGAGTCATCGGAAGGTGAACGGGCATTGATTCACTCGCCATACTTCGACTCCTCAGAACGTCGCCTGAAGCCGCCTCCAGGTCGCGGCCCCGACCGTGTCACATGGGTATCTTACCACGGGACTGGACGCGACGCAACCGTCCCCCCGAACCCAGCACCTCTTGCCGCACAAGGATGCCGCCTTCCCGCGTCAAAAAAAGGATTTCCGCCTTGACAGTCTCCGCCGGCGGCAGTACGATTCCGTGAAATTCTAAGCCAGAGGATTCTACGATGGATGCAGCTTGAGTGACGCACTGCCGCCGGCCATGTTCACCTAGTCAGTGGCTGCAGTGCGGTGCTCAACCGTTGTATGTGGGGGGCTCGGGATGTATGTGTTCGGGTTCTGTTGGGTGGTCGCGTAGGCTATTCTGCTCGAAGCACTTGTGACTGCCTCGCAGGGGCAGACCAAAGCACTGCCGGGTAACGATGGCTGATGGTCGCGATTGAGACCGGGCCGGTGAGGGGATCATGAGCACGTTTGATATTGAGAGCCTGTTATCGGAGATCAGCCCCGAAGCCCGGTGCGGAGAGGATATCTCCGGCGACAGCGAATACTTCGAGCTGTGGGACCTGGTCCGACCGAGGGCCACGAGTGCCGTAGCGACCGCCGAGGATGAGGTCGCAGAGCCGAACTGGGGACAGATCGCGCAGAAGAGTTTCGCTCTGCTGCAGCGGTCCCGGGACCTCAGGGTGGCGCTGTACTTCGCGCTGGCATTGCTGGCTACGGAAGGGGTCTCGGGCCTGCGTGACGGGTTATACCTGATCCGCGGACTTCTGGAGCATTTCTGGGATGACGTTCACCCCCGGCTGGACCCCGAGGATAACAACGATCCTACCGAACGGATAAACGTACTGATGCCTTTGTCATCGCAGCCGGCGAGCGATCAGGACCCCGTTCAATTCCTTTCCCGGCTACTTCGCGTGCCGCTCTGCAACTCGCGGCAGGCAGGTCGCTTCGGCATGCGTGACATTCAAATCGCCCGGGGGGAACGGGCGGTGCCGGAGGGGGCCCAGGACGGACCCCAGATATCCATCATCAATGCCGCCTTTCGAGAAACCGCCGCCGATGAACTGCAGAATACGCTGCAAGCAGCCCGGCAGGCAATGGAGCACCTGGATGGTATCCGGGACGTGTTCGAACAGCGCACCGCCGAGGGAACGAGTCCCGATCTGAGCGGACTTCGAACGGACCTTGCGAAGATTTGCGGCGTCCTGGCGGAATATGTCGGAGAGGGTTCCGCCGACGACGCGGGAACACAGAGTGAAACGACCGCCGCGCCTTCGACCGGCAAGACCCCGTTTGTCGCGACAGGGGAGATCCAGTCTCGCGCGGATGCTCTGGCGGTTATTGAGAAAGCGTGTCGATACTTTGAGCGTCATGAGCCATCGAGTCCCGTTCCCCTGCTTCTGCGCAGAGCACAGAGGCTGGCGCCCAAAACGTTTCTGGAGATCATCGAGGACGTCTGTCCCGATGCAATCGGCCAGGTGACTGTAGTCAGTGGAACCGTCGACACCGGCCAGGATGATGGCGAGTCCGGCGATTAAGAGGGCAGGAATACTCCGCACGAGTGGATTCCAGAATCAACCGTTCTTCGGCAAGGAGTCAACATGGCAACGAAGAAAAGCAGCCAGAAGTTCATCGCACGCAACCGGGCTCCGCGCGTGCAAGTCGAGTACGATGTGGAGCTGTACGGTGCCGAGAAAACCGTCAATCTGCCCTTTGTCATGGGCGTAATGGCAGATCTGTCCGGCAAACCGGAGGAGGCATTACCCGCCCTGGAGGAACGCAAGTTCCTCGAGATCGACGTCGATAACTTCGACGACCGGCTCAAGGCGACGAAGCCTCGCGTCGCATTCCAGGTGCCGAACACGCTCACGGGGGAAGGCAACATCAGTGTTGACCTGACGTTCGAGAGCATGGAGGATTTCTCACCCGCCGCCGTGGCACGAAAGGTCGATGCCTTGAACAAGCTGCTGCAGGCGCGGACGGAATTGTCCAATCTCCTGACGTACATGGACGGGAAAGGCGGAGCGGAAGAGCTGGTAGCCCGGATGCTCCAGGATGAGACCTTGCTCAAGGCCCTCACGGCCGCTCCCAAGCCCGATAGCCAATCCACCCCAAGCGCTGAGGAGGAACAATCCAATGGCTGAGGAAAAAGAACAAGCACGGATGCCAGAGGGACAGCCCGAAGGCGCTGCACTGGAGTTCAACGAGTTCGAGGCCCTGCTCCAGAAGGAGTTCAAACCCAAGACGGATCGGGTCAAAGGCGCAATCGGCACTGCGGTCCGAACGCTGGCCGAGCAGGCCCTCGCCGAGACGACGCTGATCGGTGAAGATGCCATCAAGACCATTGAAGCGATCATCGCGGAAATCGACCGCCGGCTTTCCGAGCAGATCAACGTCATCATGCACAATGAGAATTTCCAGCAACTGGAGGCGACGTGGCGCGGACTCCACCACCTGGTCAGCAACACGGAAACCGACGAGACACTCAAGATTCGCATCCTGAATCTCCCGAAGAAGGACCTGGCCAAGACGATCAAGAAATACAAAGGCGCCGCCTGGGACCAAAGCCCTCTGTTCAAGAAGATCTATGAGGCGGAGTACGGCACGCCGGGAGGAGAGCCCTACGGCTGTCTGATCGGCGATTACTACTTCGATCACGGTCCCCCGGACGTCGAGATGCTCAACGGAATCGCGCAGACCGCCGCAGCGGCGCATACGCCGTTCATCAGTGCGGCGGCCCCCAGCCTGATGAACATGGAATCCTGGCAGGAGCTGAGCAACCCGCGCGATCTGACGAAAATCTTCCAGACGCCGGACTATGCTCCCTGGCGGTCGCTCCGTGATTCGGAGGACTCCAAGTACATCGGCCTGGCGATGCCGCGTTTCCTCGGCAGATTGCCCTACGGCGCGAAGAGCGATCCCGTTGAGGCGTTCGACTTTGAAGAGGATGTCGACGCCGTCAACCATTCGAAGTACCTGTGGGTCAATGCGGCCTACGCCATGGGCACGAACATCACGCGATCCTTCAAGCTCTACGGCTGGTGCGCGAGGATCCGCGGAGTCGAAAGCGGGGGAATCGTCGAAGGGCTCCCCTGCCACACGTTCCCCACGGACGATGGGGGAGTCGATATGAAATGCCCGACCGAGATTGCGATCACGGACCGGCGCGAGGCCGAGCTGGCCAAGAACGGCATGATGCCGCTGTCCCACTGGAAGAATACGGACTATGCCGCGTTTATCGGCGCCCAGTCACTCCAGAAACCGGCAGAGTATGACGATCCCGATGCCACGGCGAATGCCCGGCTCGCGGCAAGGTTCCCGTATCTGTTCGCCGTATCCCGGTTCGCGCACTATCTCAAGTGCATCGTTCGGGATAAGATCGGCTCGTTCAAGGAACGCAAGGACATGGAGGATTGGCTCAACCGGTGGATCTCACGCTACGTGACGAGCGACCCGAGCGCCTCGGAGACGACGAAGGCCCAATATCCTCTCGCGGCCGCCGAGGTCACCGTGGAGGAAATCGAGGGCAACCCCGGGTATTATTCGGCCAAGTTCTTCCTGCGCCCTCACTATCAGCTCGAGGGACTGACCGTTTCGCTGCGTCTGGTCTCCAAGCTTCCTTCCGTCAAGAGTGCGGGCTAACGCGTTCCCCTGCCGTACGCAGGGCGCTGACAGCTCCGTGGCATCCCAGCGGGGTGCACAACGATACGAAGACTTGTGGTTTTAAGGAGTGGGAATTATGGCGTTCGATTGTTATCTGAAGATCAACGGAATCCCGGGCGAGAGCACGGACGATAAGCACAAAGAGTGGATTGAGATCCTGTCGTTTTCCCATGGTGTATCGCAGCCTGCATCGGGCTCGGCAAGCAGCGGCGGCGGCCGTTCGGCGGAGCGGTGCGACCATCAGGATTTCTCGGTGGTCAAGACGATGGACAAGGCCTCGCCGAAACTCGCCCTGTACTGCTGTAACGGGACCCATATCGACAAGATCAATATGGAGCTCTGCCGGGCGACCGGCGACAAGCAGAAATACATGGAGTACGTCCTCTCGGATGTCATCGTCAGCAGTGTCCGGCCCGGCGGCTCCGCTCAGGGCGGTGAGGCCCTCCCTCTGGAGGAGGTCACCTTCAACTATGGGAAGATCGAATGGATCTATACGGAAACGGACCACAAGACCGGCAAACCGAAGGGCGATGTCAAGGCGCACTGGGACCTGACGGCAAACAAGGGCGGTTAGCCATGCAGATCGTGCCCGGACCCGCGACGGCCTGTTAGCTCGGCGGTGCGGCAGACGTTGAGCCACAGCACGGTTGGCATTCGATGGAGACGAACTGAATGGAAGCCGAAGAGCTATTGCGAGCGGGACGACTCAACGAAGCACAAAACGCGCTGGAAACGGCCATCCGATCCGACCCGGCGGACGCGAAGCTTCGAGTTTTCTTCTTTCAACTTCTGGCCGTCCTCGGACAATGGGATCGTTCGCTTACACAGTTGAACGTAGCGGGCGAGCTCGACGCAATCAATCTGCTCATGGTGCAGATGTACGGAACGGCACTGAATTGCGAAGTGCTGCGCGCTCGGGTCTTCGCAGGCGAGCGGACCCCGCTGATCTTCGGTGAGCCGGAGCCGTGGGTTGGCTGGCTCGTGCAGGCCAACCACCTGGTTGCCGAGGGCAAATACGAAGCGGCGAGCGACTTGAGACAACGTGCCTTCGAGGCGGCGCCGGCCATCGCCGGGACGGTGGACGGCCGGGATTTTGAATGGCTTTCGGATGCGGATTCCCGTCTGGGGCCCATGCTCGAGGCCATCGTCGACGGCAAGTACTACTGGATACCGCTTCAGGCAATCCGGGCGATTGAGGTCGGCGAGCCGAAAGATCTGTCCGATCTGATCTGGATTTCCGCCGGTTTTACGTGGATCAATGGAGGACAGTCGCAGGGTTTGATTCCGACTCGCTATCCCCAGTCCGAGGCAAGTGATGACGATGCCGTGCGATTGGCCCGCAAGACGGAATGGATCGAGAAGCCGGCGGAGACCTACCTCGGTCTTGGCCAGCGCATGTTGGCCACGGACAACCAGGAGTACGCTCTCCTGAGCGTTCGCCGGATTGAACTGCTTCATCCCGGTGGAGATGCCGGGGAGGGTGGTAGCTGCAATGGCTGAGCTCATGCCGAAGGAATTATTGCAGCCGTGTCTGCTCGATCGATTGACCGACGACAGCCCTCAGACCTCTCGCGAGGGCCGGAACGAGAGGGTGGTCTCTTTCCGGCAGTTCCGACAGGCGGTGCTCCGCGACCTGGAAACCCTGCTGAACTCGAAGATGCGCCCGTTCGATGATCCCATCTACTCCTTCGAGCGCGCGGCAAACTCCGTTTTGAACTACGGCATTCCAGAGATCTACGGCCGGACAACATCGGGAATCGATCCGGTCGAACTCGAGAGGCTCATCCGCCAAGCAATCGAGACTTTCGAACCTCGCATTGCCGCCGCTTCGCTCGGCGTTCGCGTCATGGTCCCCAAGAGCCACGAAGCCACGCGCTCCATCGTGTTCGAGATTTCCGGGGATCTCTGGGCCCACCCTGTTCCTGACCATCTGCTCGTGGAGACGGAAGTGGACCTGGAGAGCGGTCACTGTGCCTTGAGAGGGGAAGCGGTTGGATAGGCGACTACTCGAACTGTATGACCGCGAACTCGCCTACCTGCGCGACATGGGGGCGGAATTCGCCAGGGAGTTCCCCAAGGTCGCGGGCCGGCTGGGGGGACTCGACGATTTCCAGGCCTGCCCGGACCCCTTCGTGGAACGCCTGCTCGAAGGCTTCGCTTTCCTGGCCGCAAGGGTCCAATTGAAGCTCGATGCGGAGTTCCCCCGTTTCACCCAGTCTCTGCTGGGCACGGTGTACCCGGACTATCTCGCCCCCACGCCTTCCATGTGCCTCGTTCAGTTTGAGCCCGACTGGGGCGAGCCGGACCTGGCGGATGGATTCGTGATCCCCCGCGGTTCGGCCCTGAAGGGGACGCTCGGAAAGACCGAGCAGACCCGATGTGAATATCGCACGGCACACGAGACTATTCTGTGGCCGCTGCAGGTCGTTGCCGCGAATTACTACGTACAGGAGATGGGCTCCCTTGAGATAAACGATACGACCAACGCGAAGGCATGCGTGCGAATACGGATTCAGACGACGGGCGGTGTCCCTCTGTCCAAAACAGCAATCGATTCGCTCACGTTCCACATCGCTGCATCGGGTGAGACGCCGACTCGGACCTACGAGCAGTTGTTTGCCAACGCGACCGCCATCGTGCTCCAACCTGCGAACAAACCAATAGGATGGCGGCATTGGCTGGATGCCTCCTGCATTCGGCCGATCGGCTTCGACCAGGATCAAAGCCTGCTGCCATACGACTGCCGATCCTTCAATGGTTATCGGCTTCTACGCGAGTATTTTGCGTTCCCACAGAGGTTCCTGTTCTTTGAATTGACGGGTCTTGGAGAGCCGATCCAGCGCTGTACCGAGGACACCCTCGACATCATCGTGCTGTTCCAGCAGGCAACGCCCGCGCTGGAAAATGCCGTCAGCGCCGACAACCTCAAGCTGTTCTGTACCCCGGCAGTTAACATCTTCCCCAAACGGCTGGACCGCGTGCCGGTGACCGAACGCGAATCCGAGTTCCATGTCGTTGCGGACAGGACGAAACCGCAGGATTTTGAGGTCTACAGGATCACGGGCGTCACGGGGTATGGCGAGAGTTCAAACCAACAGCAAGAGTTTCTCCCCTTCTATTCCGCGAAAGACCTCAGCCCCGGCCGGACTCAGGCGTATTTTCTGACGCATCGGACGCCGAGGCATCCGTCACAGCGAGAGCGGCTCCGGGGGGCTCGGTCGCGCAGCTATTCGGGCAGCGAGGTCTATCTGTCTCTTGTCGACGGGACCACGGCGCCGTACAGCGGAGAGATCAAACAGTTAGGCGTGGAGGCTTTGTGCACGAATCGTGATTTGCCTCTTCATATGCCGACCGGGTTGGGCAGTACGGATTTCACCATGGAGAAGACGGCACCCTACAAGACGATTCGGTGCCTGGGGACCCCAACCCCTCCGCAGCCATCCGACATCGAAGGGGATGTCGCGTGGCGAGCCATCAGCCACCTGTCACTGAACTACCTCTCGCTCACAGACGAGCAGAACGGCAAAGGGGCATCGGCCCTCCGCGATATTCTGCGGCTATACGGCCCCTCCGGCGACATCCACAGCCAAAAGCAGATCGAGGGCATACGGTCGGTGAGTTGCCGCCCCATTATACGTCGCATGAGCATCCCGCGGGCGGTCTCTTTCGCGCGGGGCATCGAAGTGACGGTGACGTGTGAGGAGGCCTCCTTCACCGGGATCGGTGTGTTCCTGCTCGGCGCCGTGCTCGAACGATTCTTCGCCAAGTATGTTTCCGTCAATTCCTTTGCCGAAACGGTAATCCGAACGGTCGAACGTGGAGAGATAATGAGATGGCCGGCTCAACCGGGCCTGCGATCACTTCTGTGATACAGGCGCTCCAAGACAGGCCCTACAGGTTCGATTTTTTCCAGGCGGTACGCTGGTTGGAAAGTAGACGCGCCGATCTTCCGCGCGTCGGCGAATCGCACCGGCCTCATGACGACCCCGTCCGGTTTCACCAGCAGGTCACTCTTGGTTTCCCGCCTTCGGCCGTACACAGCTACCGCCAGACCACCGGCGAGGCCTCGCCGCATATGTGGGTCAATTTCCTGGGGTTGCTCGGCCCTGACGGCCCGATGCCTTTGGCCGTCACGGAGTACGTATACGATCGGCTGCACAACCACGGGGATAGGACACTGGGCGCCTTCCTGGATATCTTCAACCACAGGATGATCGCCCTGTTCTATCGGGCGTGGGCCCGCTGCCAGCAGACGGTGAGCCACGACCGCGGGGACGACGATTGGTTTGCCGATTACCTGGGGAGCTTTCTGGGAGTCGGGAGCCAGCCGTTTCGCCACAGAGATGTCCTGCCGGACGGACTCAAGCTCTACTATTCCGGCCGCTTGTCCTGCCAGACCAGGACCGCGGAAGGTCTGCAGGCGATTCTGGAGGATCATCTCGGCCTACCAGTGGTCATCGAGGAATTCATTGGGCAATGGATCCATCTCTCGCCGCAGGATCGCTCCCAACTGGGAGGCTCCGGCTCCAATGCCGGCCTCGGAGTCAGCCTGATCGTCGGCGCGCGGTTCTGGGAATGTCAGCAGAAGTTCAGGATTCGAATCGGGCCGATGAATCAGGAACAGTACAGGGCGCTGCTGCCCGGAGGACAAGGTCTGTCGCAACTGGCGGCTTGGGTGCAGTTCTACGTGGGAAACGAGCTCGGGTGGGAGGCGCAACTGATCCTTGACAGACGAGAGGTCCCCGCCGTCTGCCTTGGGAAGCAGGGCCTCCTCGGATGGTCGTGCTGGCTCAATACGCAATGTCCACAGCAAGACGCGGACGATCTTGTGCTCGACCAGGCGGTCGCATAGAATAGTTCCATGACTTCAACCCGGCCTTGAACCGATGGTACTGCCGGTTCTTGGCACGTACAGACAATCCAGTGAGAAAATGAGCAAGACGTTGAAACAGAGCATCATCGAGGCGTCGCATCGGCTCCGTGCCGTGCAGAAGGACTTTGCCGACGAGGACGAGCAGCAACAGAAGGAGTACCTTTGCGAAGAGCTCGCGAAACTTCTGGAGGAGATCCCTTACGGCCAGCGCAAGGCCTTCTTGCAGGGCCTCCTGGAACGGTTTCCCATCTGGCAGCTCCAGACGGCCGCGGATGCCGGCACGGTTTGCCCTCCGGCCGAAACGCCGCCGACTGTGCCGGCCGAGCCGATGCTCCTTATTGAGGCCCTCACAAACAAGCTCCCCTCCCTTCCGACCGAGGAAAAGGAGGCCATTCTCGATCGGCTGCGAGAGGTCATACCGCCGTTACCTCAAGCCGCTGACGCGTCGGCGCAATCCGCCACGGGCATTGGGGCGACGCTCCAAATGCCTGCCGACACGATCAACCAAGAACGGTTCGGCGAGCTTGCGAATTTGCTCGCTGAGTTCGTATTCAAGGTCGAGCAACTGACCGTGGCGGTATGGAGCAAGATATCCGGCAGGTCCACTCTGCGGCCCCCCAAGCAGATCAAGAAAACGGCCGGTCGCTTTCTGGGCAAAGACGGTGGTGACACCGAGGAACTCGTGAAGGAATTGCGGCTGCTTCTGCAGTTCGCCACCGCAATCATGACCGCTGCAAGCAGGGCCGGGGACGAAGTCGCGAGACGGTATTCCCGCAAGGTCTCGCCCGACGCCATCAACTCCCTGGTGGAAATGGAGCAAAGCCGCCTGCGCGATACGCTGCTCAGCAAAGAGGTCCGCTGCTGGCGGAAATACTGCGAGCTTGCCGGAGAATTGGGGGCGGAATACGTGGAGAAGGAGATCGAGTCGGCCATGGCTGATTACGCCGAGGCCTTCGTGAGAGGGTTGGAGCGGTTGGGCTAAGAGAGTGGACAGCTTATGACAGCAAACGGACAAATTCACTGGTACGAGGGTCTTTTTCTTCAACCCCATCATCTGCAGTCCATGCAGAGACACATTCTGGAGAAGATCGCCGGCGAGCGGCGGTATCGGTGGGCGTACCCGTACGGAATCCTCCGGATGCGACTGTCCGATGCGGACCTGGAGAATCACAGGATCCGCTTCGATGAACTGCACGCGATCATGCCCAGCGGACTCGAAGTCTGCGTGCCGGGCAATGCCGAGCTTCCATCCATCAATATCAAGGAGGCGCTCGCGGCAGGCGGCGGTTCGCTCAAGATTTGGCTTGGCGTACCCATCTGGCAGCCGACCGGTCGGAACGTCATCGAAGGGCAAGAGGAAGCCGACTGGCGAGCCAAGCGGCTGTATCGGATCGCCGAGGTGGAATCCCCGGATGAGAATACCGGTGAGAATCCCCAGATGATCCGGGTGCGCCGAATTAATGCCAGAGTCCTGCTGGAATCCGACGATCATTCCGATCTGGAGACACTGCCTCTGCTGAGAGTGGTTCAGGCAGTAGGTGAGGAGCTCGGATTGCCGCGGCGGGACGCCGCGTTTGTCCCGCCGTGCCTGGTCGTGAATGGTGCCGCCAAGCTGAGAGACGTCATCCGCGATCTCACGAGCCAGATCCTGGCCAGCCGCGGTGAGCTGGTGCTTCAGACAACACGCGGTGGATTCAGCATTGACAACCTGCGGGGAGTCCAGTTCGAGCAACTGCTTCGCCTGCGCACGTTGAATCGATGGGGCGCGCTGCTGGATTCGGTGAGCGGCGTGCTGGGAGACATCCCGCCATTTGAGATATACCTCTATTTCAGGCAGCTTCTGGCGGAACTGGCCGCCCTGCATCCCGATCGAGACCTCTTCGACGTGCCGGCCTACGACCACGACGATCCGCTCCCCGGATTTGACGAACTGGCTCGCAGGATTCGCACGCTGCTGCAGGGTACGGTCGCCCCAAAGTTCCTGAAGGTCTCGTTTGCGCGAGAGGAGGAATTGGGCTGCATGTGCGCTGTTCTGGATGACGAGGCGCTGTCGCGCCCGAATGAATACTACCTCGCCATCAAGACGAAGACGGACCCGAAACAGGTTGCCTCGCTCGTCGAAGATCGCGACCGGTTCAAGCTGATGCCCCGCAGCCTCGCCCGCCAGCGTGTCTACGGGATCAAGCTCGCCTATGAGCCGTACCCCCCTGTGGAGTTGCCGGCCGAGATCGGGCTCTGTTACTTTCGACTGATGCGGCATGAGAGCGAACGCATGTGGGAACGAACCGTGCAGGAGAAGGCGGTTGCCGCCACCTGGCCGGAGGCGGAATCGAGCGATTTCCGCCTGACGCTCTACATGCCCGTGCCGTGAACGGGAGATCCGAACGATGAAATTGTTAAGTCTTTGTGAACCACTCTTCCAATACATCTGCCGATTGAACCGGTCCGCCGCCAAGGGTTGTACGCTGCCCCTCGAACAGGTGCGTGCGGATATTCAGCGACTGTTCGAGGAGATGAAGCAGGAGGCCTCAGCCCGGCCCGACCTCGCGGGCCAATACGACATGATCAGACTGCCGCTCGTCTTCTTCGTGGACTTCATGATCCGAGAGAGCAAGCTGGCCTTTCGAGCGGACTGGGTCCCGCTGGCCTACGATTCCAACGAACTCGCGGGTGACGAGAAATTCTTCGAATTGCTCGAAGCCGATCTGGCGGATCGCAGCGAGGGCGCGACCGAGCGGCTCGTGGTCTTCTACAGTTGCCTCGGGTTGGGATTCACGGGGCTGTACACGGGCGAGCCCGACGCGATCCGACGGCTGATGGGGCGAATCTCCGGTCGCATTTCCCGATTCATCGAGGCGGACGGCCGGACACGCATCTGTCCCCAGGCCTATGAGCACACGGATACCCGGGACTTCACCGAGCCCCCGGGGACAAAGCTGGTGGGCATCGGCATCGCTTTGGTCGGCCTGCTGATTGTGTGCTTCCTCGCCTACTTCCTGCTTTTCTATTCCGCTTCCCATAGCATAACCGAAAGTCTCGATCAGATCGTGAGCCGAAATGCAGGTCCGTGATCCTTCTGTTGCTCGGACGCCGGCGAATGTCAAGTTTCCTAAAGAATAGATGAGGCTGAAATGGCGGTAAAGCCTATGAGTTTCAAAGACCTATCTGGGCCGTGGCGGATCGGAATCGTCCTGGCGGCCGGAGGGGGGCTGTTGGCAGTCATCTGGGCTGTTGCCAGGGAACTGCCGCTCTGGATCGGTGGCGCCATCATCGTGGGCATGGCCGCCGTGGCTGTGCTCCTGTTGCTGTACGCCCGGCTGCTGAAGTGGCGCCGGGCGCGCCAGGCCAAGCCAATGGAGCAACAGGTCCTGAGAAGCACGAGCGCGGGGCAGCAGAGTATCAGCGATCCGGAACAGTTGGCCAGGATCGATGATCTTCGCAAGAGATTTGAGGAAGGCATCGCCACGTTCCGGGCGGCCGGCAAGAGCCTCTACAGTTTGCCGTGGTACCTGATCCTTGGCGAACCGGGATCCGGCAAGACGGAAGCGATCCGGCACTGCAACGTCGGATTCCCCCCGGGCCTGCACGACCGGTACCAGGGCGTCGGCGGAACGATCAACATGAATTGGTGGTTTACCGACCACGGAGTGATTGTCGATACGGCCGGAAGACTGATGTTTGAGGAGGCCCAAAGCGGCGGCACACGCGAGTGGAAGGAGTTTCTGGGTCTTCTGAGAAAGTCCCGACCGAATTGCCCTGTCAACGGCGTGCTGCTCGTCATTCCAGCCGACAGTCTGATCCGCGACAGCGCCGAGGAAATCGAGAGGAAAGCGTCTCAGATCGCCCAGCAATTCGATATGATCCAGAGAACGCTGGACGTCCGCTTTCCCGTCTATGTGGTGGTCACCAAAAGCGACCTGATCAACGGCTTCCGCGAGTTCTTTGACAAAATCGTGGATCCGCAGTTGCAGCATCAGATCCTCGGCTGGTCCAATCCCGGCGAACTCGACCAGCCGTACGATCCCCATATCGTGGATAAGCATCTGGAGGAGATCAACACACGTCTCTTCCGGACAAGACTCACACGGCTGGGCGAACTCGTTTGCGACGATTCCGAAGACGAGGAAAAGCCGGCGACGGACGCGCTATACGCATTCCCCTACGCCCTCGAGCAGCTCGGCCCCAGGTTAAAGCGATATCTCGACCTCATCTTCAGCGTCGGCAGCCAGTGGTCGTGCAAACCGCTCTTCTTCCGAGGGATCTACTTCACGTCATCCATGCAGGAGGGGGCCGCCCTGGACGAGGACCTGGCGACGGCCCTTGGGGTCCCGGTGGAATCACTCCCGGAAGGTCCCGTCTGGAGACGCGACCGCGCCTACTTCCTGCGCGACCTGTTCGTGAGCAAGCTCTTTGCGGAACGAGGGCTCGTAACGAGGGCGACAAACGCTCACAAGCAATACGCACGCCGACGGACCGCCATCATGACCTCCGCGGCAGTAGGCCTCGTCGTGCTCATCTCCCTGACCGTCTACGGTGGCATCCAGTTCCGGCGAAGCGTCGGGAGACTACAGAATGCGCTCGAACTGGCCACCGATGACACCAATCCGCTCCAGATCGTACGCGGCTCCCGTTACACCGGAACCTATAGCTATGAGGGAGATCGGTACGACTACTTCACGCACCTCACGGATCAGGCACTTGCCTGGAACCAGAATGAAGGCATCCCGCGGCTCTTCCGACCCGCCGTACGATGGGCGGACATCAACGTGAAGTTACAGGACGCCACCGAGAAAGTATACGTGACCGGCGTGCTCGAGCCACTCCTGCGGGCCACGGCGAAGAAGATGGCGGAACAAAATAACGGTGTATGGACCTGGGATCACAATGAGCCCCGTGCGCTGTACCAGCTTATCGCTCTGCGCGCGCAGAGAGACGTCGATGCCCAATCGGCGGCTGTCCTGCTCGATCCACTCATGGAATACATAGGTCCCGAGGACGCGGATCGCTACCGGGACCATAAGAAAGCGTTGACCGACCCGTTTCGCAAACTGTACGACTCTACGCAGCACCCTTCATTTGACGAGACGCTACTCGAAGAAATGGACAAGGCGATAGAGAACGGTGCCGAATTATTCAAGGCCTATTGGTCCGGTGAGGAGGGGGAACTGAACGCAATCAGAGAGGTCGTTCGCTGTCTCGCAGACAGCAACGATATCGCGGGGGGCAAGGATCCAAACAACCTGGAAGGTATGGAGAAACGGCTGCTCCGCATGTATCTCCCTGCAGACCCGAATGTCGACTTGGCGGAGACATGGCTGACGGAAGACTATCCAAGACTCGAAGCCACTATCCAACGTGTCGCTGATGTGAAAAACAGCCTGAATCAGCGCGCTTCTCTTCAGCAGGCCTGGATTTCGGCAGCCGATCGACGGCTGGAGGCCGTGCAGTCCAGCTACGCCAGACTTCTGGACGCCTTCGGGACACCGACGAATGCAAATTCTCTTGACTCGAACCTGGCTGCTACATACGAAGAACTTCGCCTCGCCGGCGAGCAGTACACGCGAAGCCTTGCCGACGCCGCATTCAGGAATCGGCTCAGCACCCTTGACGAGCAGTTCTGGGCTGACGATCTGTACGATGTCCGCTTCTCGATGTGCCGGATTGCCACCGACTGCCTGAAAAGCCTTCAGGAGATACGAATCGAAGATATGAATGACTTTCTGGGGACGCAGAGGAAGGTCAGGAAACTGGTGGACAACGCGACGAACGGAATCAAGGATCAATCCAGCCAGCACCGCAACGGGTATCTCGTCGAAGAATTCCGGCAGTTGGCCTCTTCGCTCGTAACCTTCGGCGAACAGAGGCACTGCCTCGCCATCGTCGGCGATGTAGACCGATGGTTGAGAATCTGGCCGCCACCGGGATTCCCTGAGATGGCTCCTTCTGCCCAGACGTGGGGGGAGCGTCACCAGCAGTTGAGCAGCATGGCCACTGCCCCGGAAAGGTCGCTCAAGATGCTGAATGGTGTGCGAGAAGAGCTGGAAGCCTGTCTGGCGCCCGTCAAGAAGCACTCCCCGGACAACAAGACGATCAGCGAATTCCAAACCGGCTGGGGCATCCTGCAAGACAACCTTTATCTGCGTACATGCGGTCGCGTTCTTTCAGACTGGGAAAAGCTCGGTGACAGTGCCCGGGAGGCACGTAAGGCCCTGCTCGAATGCCCGGCAGACAAATTCCTGCTCAGGTACTTCGTGTCCCGCCCACGTCCGGCCATCGCATCGCCCGATCGTTACTGGTATGAGCTCGCCGTCACATCGCTCGATCTGCTGGCCCGGGAGGTGGAAGACGATATGAGAAGGGATCTGAAGACCCTGGTGGAATGCCAGGACAAGTATCCTCTGAACAAGCACGACGAGAGCAATAGCCTGACGAGCGGCGATGTTGCGCGCATTCACGACTTCAGAGAGCAGTTCCTTACCGGGAAATACGCCCCCGGCACAATCGGTGCGGGAGCCGCCACAGGGAACGCCGATATCGATATGTTGCTCGCAAAACTCCGAGGAGCCGTAGAACCTCCGGACTGGATCGGGAAGACCGACGTGCTTCCTCCGCCGAATGGCAGGTACTGGTGTCAGATCGTTGACGTGAAGACCACTCCACCGCTGCTCGTCCGAGAGATCGTGATCAGCAAGGGTCCGAGCAAGGGCATGGAGTCAGCCAGAACCGACACCGGCAGGACGTCCGTGGAATCCATCACATGGAATGACATGTCATCGGACGCCAAGGCCGTTGGATCCCTCCCCTACGATTGTTCCGAGGATGTGATAAGGGTGGCCTTTTACGCTTTCCCCGGCGACAAAGAAACGCTGCTGGATGAGAAGCGTTTTGCCGCCCCTTGGCCGTGGCACAGGATGCTGCAGGACCAACCGTTCACCGAGAACGATCGCACCTATCTCTGGGAGTACGTTGTGCCCGTGTCGGACGAGAAGGTCGAAATCAAGATATCATTGCGATTCTGCAGAGAGAAAGACTGTACGGATCCCGCCATGGATGTGTTTGCCCCGCGCCTTGAGTGAGGTGCGATTGGCGACACAGGACTCAAGCAGACAACAGGGCAGGACCAGATGAACTCGCTGATAAGACGGATCAAACTGAGACTGAACGGACAACGGACCTCCGTGACAGGGAGTCACATGGTCTTGGCCGCCTTCGGCAAGCATCCCGGGTGGGACGACCACATGGAGGATATCGGCCTCGCGAACCATACACTCGTGGCCATCAAGCGCATCCTCTACGTACAGGGGATCGGGGGGAACATCGAGCACGGAAAATGGGCGGAACTGGAAACGAAGCATTTGGCCATAGGGTTCGACCACGCCTTCGTCTGGTGCCGAGATGGTGACATCGTGGCCGGACGCCTGTGGGCGTCGCGCGATGGCAGAGGCCGCACGAGCTACCCCATGGTCGTCTGCATTCACTGCCGGAAGGTGCCTCTGCAATGGGTTCACGACCGCGTACTGCCTCGCCTGGAGGACATTGAGACGAAATGCAGAAGCAGTGCTTCCGCCGACGAAGTCCGAAATTGCCTGTCCCAATGTCAGGCGAGCGTCTCAGCAATCCGGGAAACGCTCAGCCCCGCGAAACGCGAACGCGCCGGCGGAACGAATCCGATCACCGGACCCTCCGCATACCCGGAACTGGGCCTCGACGAAGAAGGCCTCATTCGCATCCTTTACCACATTGACCGCGAAATCTCCGTCGGCTCCCGGACTCCGACCGGTAAGAGCAAGGACGGGCATTCCGCTCTGGCTCGTACTCCCATCTCAGGCGGCCGCATCTGCGAGGCCTGCACCTCGTGGATGGAGTTGCTGCTCGGCATGTATGGACAAGAACGAGGAGTCCTCATCCTTGTGCCCCGCGAAGAAGCGTGGCTGGATATCATTGTCGGAGAGCCCGGACCGGCACAACTGTATTGCCTGCGTGCCTCTGCCGAGGCCCTGCCGCTTACAACGACGGTTCCCTACAAGATCAGCTCCGAATTCACCGAAGCCATGAGGCGACGCATAGAGAAGGCCAGACGGCGGAGATGACCGCCGGCCCCTTCCGCCTTGCCAGACCATATCTGCCGCCCTATTCCCTCGCCTTCAGGATCGCGCAACCGAAGATTCCACCGGCCGTTCTTCCCGGGTGCGCCTGGAACTTCACGGTCACGCTGGTCTTGTTCTCCGTGAGGGCCTTCGGCAGAGGATAGACGTCGTCGTAGAACTGGCCCGGCCTGTTGTTTTCGAGGTTCAGCGTGACGACCTTGACGTCGTCCACGAGGATGTCGAACTCGCGGCCGCCGAAGTCGCTGCCCCAGAAGCCAATCCGGAGTTCCTGCATCTGGTCCGGCAGCACCTTGAGCTTGTACGAGAACCAGCCGCCGTCTGTCGCGTGACGCCAGGCTCTCCCGAAGTGGATCCCGGAGACCGTTCGCTCGCCCTTCATACCATGAGCCGGCTCCGATCGTGCGTCGCCGATCTCGACCTCGTCCACTGTTCGCAACTCCAGCTCGCGACGAGCCTTCTCTTCGGCGAGGAACGTTGCATGTTCCGGGCCGCCCTTGCGAAAGGCCCGCCAGTAGACTGCGTATCGTTCGCCGAAGAGCTGATGGTACGGGACGAGCGTGATGTTCTTTTCCAGTCCGACCGTCCGGAACGTCGGCGGGTCTGTCGCGACTTTCTCGATGCACTGCGTCAGATCGTCACTCTCAGCCAACAGGACGGGGGCCGTCGCAATCCGATCTCGCGGGAACTGATACCACTGATCTTTCAGGTAGACCACGTCGTCGGTCAGTCCCTCGCCGCCGAGCTTGCCGGCCAGGACGAGCGGGCCGTACATGAAGGCCACGACCGTCTTGTCATCCGGCATCGGAGCAACGTGAAGACTCATGGGCATCGCGATGTCCAATCGGTCGCCATCGGCCCACGCGCGAGGGACCGCCATGTAGCTTGAGGAACGCGACTCGACGGCAAGTGGCTTTCCGTTGAGCCGGACAGTGACACCCTGAGTGGCCCAGGCCGGAACGCGGACTCGCAAGGTGAATTCCTTCGGCGCCTCGGTGCGAACGAGGAGCGAAGTCGCCGACTCGGCCGGAAATCTTGTCTCTTGCCGGATGCGCACGCCCTTGGCACGCCAGTTCAATTCGGAAGGGATGAAGAGGTTGACGAACAGCCCCTCTTCGTCATGGAAATAGATGCTGTCCCCGTACTTGGCGTGGTTCTCCATGCCCGTTCCCGTGCAGCACCAGAATGAGTCCGTGGGAACGTTATAGTACTTCCACCGGCCGGGGGCGAGCGTAACAAAGTACATCATCATGCCCGTCTTCGGGTCCTGTGTGCTCAGGATGCTGTTGAACAGCGCGCGTTCGTAGTAGTCCATGTACTCAGCGCGGCCCTCCCAGGAGAACAGGTGCCGCGTGAGCTTGAGCATGTTGTAGGTGCAGCAGGTTTCCTGCGTATGATCGCCGAGCTCGCGCGCCAACCGGTCGGGTTCGGTTCGCCAGTGCTCGTCATTGCTCGTCCCGCCTGTGCAGTAACACCTGTGTTCCACTACCTGATGCCAGAAGAAGTGGGCGATCCGGTAGTCCTCCCGATCGCCGCTCAACTCGTACTGCCGCGCAGTGCCGATCACGTTCGGGATGAACGAATTGACGTGCTGGCCCTTGAGCTCGTCCCGTCCGGCCGCCAGCGGGCTGTTGTAGGTTTGCTGAACGAATCGGCGCGAGAGAGCCAGATGCTGTGGCTTTCCGGTCACGCCGTAGAGATTCGCGAGCACATCATTCATTCCGCCCTGTTCGGTGCGGTTGAGCATCTGCTGCATTTGCTCCTCGGAGAGCTTGGCGCATCGCGCGTCGCACCAGCGCACCATGCCTTCGAGCACCTCCAGAGCCTGGCGATTATCACAGTGCACGTAGGTATCGAGCAACCCGGCCATGACCTTATGCAACGTATAGTACGGCGCCCACACCTGCCGGAGACTTTCCACGCGGTCGATGAATGACTCGGGATAGGCGCTGAGATAGCCGCTGTCGCCCAGGGCCTTCTGGCATTTGGCGAGTTCCGCAACGATGGAATCCGCCTGACTCTTAAGCGTTTCGTCACCCGTGCTGGCGTACATCAGGGCGCAGGCGGAAAGATAATGCCCCATCGTATGGCCGCGGAGTTCCGCCCGCTCCCAGCCGCCGTAGGCTTCCGCCGGGGCAGGCAGGCCCGCGGTGACACGGAACATGTGCAGCAGGCGATCCGCGTCGAGCGATAGCAGGTAGCGCCGGTCACGGTTCATCGCCTGTTGGAACGGCCCTTCCGACAGACGCACGTCTTCCAGCGGAAATGCCTTCGCCCGCAACGGAACGACCGGCTGGACCCTGGACTTCGATGGACTGTCTGTGCGCACATCGGCTTGCAGGCACGTGCCCAACTGTGCACACGTTGCGATGATCGCCAGACATCCGAGCAAACGACTCGTACATTCCATGGCTCACCTCCTGAGCATCGCGTTTCACTGGGACTTGCCGGTCTTGATCGTCACCACCGCGGCCGACAGCGCCGGCACATCCAATACGATGGCATTGCCGTCGAGTCGTGTCGCAAGGCTCCGGACGTCCACCCGGTCCGGCTGCGAGAGTGTATTCCGCGCGTCAAGGCTGCCCGGCGCCACCACCAGGGCTTTGCCGGCTTCAGGTCGCAACCCCTGCGCCAGCGACACTTCGACCGGCACCTCTTCGGTCGTCGGGTTGACAACCTTAACAATCACCGTGCCGTCCCCGTCGCGCCGCGTGGCCACTACATTGAGCGAGCCGGCATCACCTGAAAGCGCAACGCGCTCGGAGGCGTAGTGATCGCGCCATAGCTTCATTACTACGTAGTTGGGCGCGGGAAACCATGTGGACTGATCGAAGTTGATGAAGGCGTTGTCCCAGGCTGTCGCGGATACGTGGCGCAGGAACAGGGCCGGACCGCCTATCTCCAGAATGTCGCCGCAGCGCTCGAAGGCGTTGAGCAGGCCCCCGCAATACAGGCCCGTGCGCCAATCCGTGCTCTGGGCGTTCCACTCCGAGACGTAGATCTTGAGTTTCGGATTGCCGGACTCAGCGATCAGCTCGCCGACCTCGCGGAAGAACGCCTCGTAGTCTCGGGGCCCTCGCGCGAATCGGTGTGGATTCTCGTAGTGGTGGATGCTGATGTAATCGAGCACGCTCGCGCAGCGCTCGATGACCGTGCGGTTGTACGGCATGCCGTTCCGATCGCGCCGGCCCATTCCGCCGCTTCCACATGCGGCCAGCTTGATCGACGGGTCCGCCTTCTTCATCAAAGGGGCGATCCGAAGGACCTGCTCGGCGTACCGCCCGGCGGGCGTATGCCACGTCTCATTATCGATCTCCCAGTACTTCACATTATAAGGCTCCGGATGACCGTTGGCGGCACGGACCTTGCCCCACTTGGAATCCGCGGGACCGTTGCAGTACTCGATCCAGTCGAGAATGTCCTGCGTGTAGTCATGCGTCTCGGCGTCATTGTTCCAGGCCCGCGAGCCGATGTTGACGACAATCAGAGGCTCGGCCCCGACGCGCCGGCACATCTCGATGAACTCGTCGGTGCCAAAATTATAGACGTCGAGGTCGTCCCAGATCTCCCGCGGATGAGGCAAACGCTTATGTTGCGGCCCGATCCCCTGTTTCCACTGATACGACGAAGCGAAACATCCGCCCGGCCAGCGAATCACCGGCGGTCGGAGAGCTGCAACGGCCTGCAGCAAATCGGGCCGAAAGCCGCCCTGCTGCCCCCAACTCTTCGGCATCACGCTCACTTGGTCGATCCCGAACTCACCCTCACCACGGGAGGCAATTCGCAAGGTAGCGTCCTCGCAAGACCAATTGGGCGTCAGCGAAAAGGCATACTCCTTCCACTGCGAGGACGGTGCCGGAAGCGTCTCTTTCGCCGTGTGTCCCTCGTCGTCGAAAAGTTGGACGACAAGACCTTGCGAGGCATTCCCCTTGACCCACACCGAGCCCCCATAGACCTGACCCGAACGAACGCTGAATCCCTTCTGCTGCAATCCGCCCCCCTGTGAATCCGTGGCGATCTTCTGGCAGACATTGCTATTCAGGGCATCCGTCCGCTCCAGGAACACCTTCGCACCGCCGCAGGCCTCCCAGAAGCTGGCTGTATTCTGCCTCGCCAGGTTATCCGGCAGACCCTCATACAGGATAGCCCCGTCCAGCGTCTTGACCTTCAGGTTCCGAAAGGCGGCTTGCGTCGCCCACGTACCGATGCCCACTTTCCCGTTCAGATGCGCTCGCTGGTCGTCCGTGTAATCAATGATCAGCGCATCATCCAACCAGACCTGGAAATGCCGGCCTTCGCAACGTACCCGGATGGTATACCATCGGTCCGACTCGATGCGGCCGGACGGCTGCGGACCCACGGGGCCCCACCGGCCGCCCGTCTCCACGCCACGCTCAAGACCGTGACGCTGATTGCCCCAGCCACCCAGGTTACACCAGTAAAACTCCTTCTCGGTCTTGATGCGAAACAGAATCAGAAAGCCTTCCTGCCCCCCAGTCTTCTTTGCTTCGAGAGTGTACTCATAATCCCGCCAGTCCGCCTCGCCGAAGATCAGACGCACGTTCGTGCCCATCCCCTCCTGTGCGATCTGCCCGTCCTGGATCGTCCATTTGCCCAACTCATTTTGTTCGAAGCTACGATTCCAGACCAGATCGCCCCACAACCCGCCGTTGCAGGAATGGTAGATGTGTTCCAGAAAATGCCCATAGACCTTCTCATCGATCCTGTTGACGACGGTCGTGGGATCGATGGAGAGTCGAACGGTCGCCTGCTGCGCATGGCTCGCACCTGACAACGTCAGAAGCACCAGACCGAGTTTCACCGCGTTTCTCATGACGATACAATCTCCTTTCTTACTTCGATATCGTGACGTGGAATCGCCCCGTCAGTCGGATATCATCTGAGGAACTACCCACAAGAACGTCGAATGCGCCAGGCTCCACCACAAAACCATGGGTCTTCTCATCGTAGAAGGCAAGCTTCTCGCCCCCCAGCGGGAAAGACACCGTCTTCTTCTCTCCCGGTGACAGGCTGACGCGCTTGAATCCGCGCAGCTCCTTCACGGGCCGCTCGACACGACACGCCACATCGTGCACGTAAAGCTGCACCACCTCATCGCCGCCACGTTGACCGACGTTCTCCACGTCCACAGACACCGTGACCGCCTCATCGGCCGCAATTTCCTTCTCCGAAAGCGCGAGATTCGAGTACTCGAACCGCGTGTAGCTCAGGCCGTGACCGAAGGCAAAGAGCGGCTCGCCCTTCAGGTACATATACGTAAAGCCCTTGCTGATATCGTATTCGTCCTGCGACGGAACCTGGTCCTCCGAGGCATACACAGTGTAGGGCAACTTGCCGCCCGGATTCACGTCGCCGAAGATGACGTCGGCAATCGCGTTGCCTCCCTCCTCGCCGGCCCACCAGGCCTCGACGATGGCCGGTGCGTGCTCCTTGACCCACGGAATGGTGAGCGGACCGGCGTGGAGCAAGACCACCACCGTGCGCGGGTTGGCCGCCAGGACCGTCCTGGCCAGCTCTACCTGATTGCCCGGCAGGCCCAAAGCCCTGCGGTCGCGACCCTCTGCTTCGACACGCAACGTTGTGCCGACGTACAGGATGACTACGTCGGCCTTCCGCGCGATCTCCGCCGCCTTGCGCAGTTCCTCCGCCTTATCGAAAGGCACGTCCCGTTTCCTCCGGGGCGGCACAATCTCGCCACCTTTGGCAAAGAGAATCTCCGTTCCAGGGGCAGCCCGATTCTTGATCCCCTCAAGCGGAGTCACCGGATCGATGACCTTGCCGCTGTAGCCCCCGGCGGTGAACATACCGGCGTGAGGACCGATGACCGCAATGCTTTTCAGCGAGTGTTTATCCAACGGAAGAAAATCATCACGGTTACTCAAAAGCACGATGCATCTCTGCGCCGTCTTCAGCGACAACTTCCTGTGCTCGGGACAGCAAATCACACTTGGCGAGATTTTGCTGTACGGCACCAACTCCGGCGGATCGAATTCCCCCAGGCGAAATCGCGCCCGCAGCACCCGGAGCAGAGCATCGTTCAGCCGGGACTCCGGCAGCAGCCCCTTCCGCACGGCCACGGGGATATACTCCATGAACTCCTTGTCGGAGAAGTCGCACCCGGCAATGAGCGATTGAGCCACGGCGTCTTCGAACGTCATCTGGCCGCCGGCGTGACCCTTGACCATCGTATTGACGCCGCCCAGGTCGGAGACCACAAACCCCTGAAAGCCCCACTGCTCCTTCAAGATTCCGGTCAGCAGTATCTTGTTGATGTTATTGGGGACGCCGTTGATCGCGTTGTAGGAGGCCATGACCGACTGGGCCCGGCCCTCGACGATGCAATCCCGGAAGTGCGGCAGCCAGTACTCGTGCAGCATCCGCTCGCTCACGGTCGCTGAAAGCTTCTGCCGGTCTCTCTCGACGTTGTTGACCGCGTAGTGCTTGAGTGTGGAAACGAGCTTGAGATACTTCGGATCGTCGCCTTGCAGACCCTTGACGTAGGCTACGCCGATGCGTCCTGTCAGGAAGGGGTCTTCGCCATAACACTCGTTGATGCGGCCCCAATAGGGATTGCGACTGATGTTGATCACCGGGGCCCGATAGATCAGACCCTTATGCTCCGCATCGAGCTGCGGCTGCTGATGCCACAGATTGTAGATCGCGCGAGCCTCGTCGGAAATCACGGTGGCGCCCTCGTGAATCAGATCAGGGTCCCATGTGGCGGCCATGGCAATTGAAACGGGAAACATCGTCGTCGGCCTGTCCCACCAAACGCCGTGCAGGCACTGGTTCCATTTGTCGGACTTGATCCCGAAACGCTCAATATCCGGCCCCCGATGGTTCAGCAGTATGGCCTTCTCCTCGAGCGTCAGACGCGAGAGCATATCCGAAACGCGGCTCTCAACCGGCTGGTTGGGGTCCAGGTAGAGGGCGCTTTCAGAAGTTGCGCGAGCGGCGACCGTCAGGAATGTTGAGACAGCCAAGATTACAGCCAGCCGTGTCAGCCTCCACATCGACTGCGTTCCATCCTCCGATCTCATCAGCGTTCCTTTCTCAACGAAGTAACCGAGAGCTACCGCGGGGCATGCCGCTTGCGATACTCGCGCAGGCTCGTGCCCGTCTCCTTGCGGAAATAGCGCGCGATGTGCTCGACGCCGTCGAAGCCGCAATGCACCGCGATGTCCGTGATGCTCATATCTGTGCCCACAAGCAGTTGAATGATGTTGTTCACGCGAACCCGCCGGATCTCCTGGTGCACGGACCGCCGGAGCATCGTCTTGAACCGCTTCTCCAGCACTCGTCGCGATACATTCGTCGCCTCCACCACATTGCCCACCTGGATCAGGCGGTTCGGATTCCGCCGGATGAAGCGCAGCGCCGCAGCGACATCCTTGTCAGTGACCGCCAGCATGTCGGTGGACATTCGCGTCACAATATGCCTGGGGCGGACCGGAATGACCTGGCCGGCCATTGCCTCGCCTTTCATGAGACTTTCCAGCAGTCTGGCCGCTTCATAGCCGGCCGCCTCCGTATTCAACGCGATACTGGAAATAGGCGGATCCGCCAGATCGCACACCAGAACATCGTTGTCGACGCCAAGCACCGCCACAGGATCAGGCACGTCAAGATCCACGAGTTTGCACGCCTCGATGACTTGCAGGGCGCGATCATCATTGCAGCACATTACCGCCACCGGCTTCGGCAGCGAGGCAAGCCAATCCGCAATCCGGCTCTGCTCGTTCCTGAGAGCCCGGCGAGAGGTGGGCTGTCGGTACACGTTCGTCTCGAAACCCGCCTGTCTCAACCGCTCGGCAAAGTGCTGCGCACGCCCTCTCGACCAGGCAAACTCGTCGAGCCCACAATAGGCAAAATGTTGAAAGCCACGATCGAGAAAATGTTCGGCCGCGATCGACCCGATCGACGCGCCATCCGTGATGATCCCGGGAAAGGGCGCGTAGCTCTCCTTATTGTGCTGGGCGAAAATCACGGGAATGCCCGAGTGCGCCAAGGCCTCGACAACCTTGACATCGCGCACGATAGCCCCGTCAATCTTCAGATACTTCCATTCGGGCAGTACCGAATCCAGCGCCCCCGGCCAGCGATACACCCGCCACGGGCCATGCACCCTCGAGTACTTGGCGATCCCATGGAGCAATCCTCGTCCAAACTCACGCGAAGTCTCAACGAACAGCAGCACAGAAGGCGCCCATGCGGATTCAGATGGCTTGGCTCTTTTCTTGATCATACATTCTTGCCTCGACCACGAAGAGCATCCCCGTGGCTCAGGCGTGGAGGTAGACGTCCCAGGCTAAGTATTTGCTGAGGGCCTCGGCGATGGCGTCGGCCGTCTGGGAGAGACTCGCCGCCACGTGATGCTCGAAACCCATCTCGCAGATGTAGGCCAGCAGGGTCTGTAAGTCGTCGATCTGCATGACGCCGTAGCCGCCGAAGGTCTCGAGCTTGTCGTTCGTGAACCGGCCCTCGCCGACGTAGGCGCGTAGGACGCCGTCCACGTCGTCCGTCATCGTGCGGCAGAAGGTGGCCGGGGCCGCCTTGATCCGGCCGACGATCGTGCCGTACGTGTTCTCCTGGCCCACCGAGCCGGCGATGATCGCCTGGTAGTCCATCTTGTCGCTGCGGAAGAAGCTCTTCGGCAGGTTGCTGCAGTGGAACAGCACGCACTTGTCCGGGTCCTCCGCGAAGTTGTTGTTCCAATCGAGCAACGCGCTCGGGGTGCCGCCGGCCAACTGCAGGATGTACATCGCCAAAAGACCCGTGACGTCCACCTCGCAGGCGCTGGGCCGCAGCGACTCGCTCATCATGCTCATCAGCGCGCACGGCACGATCCCGAAGAACTCCTCCAACGCCGTCCAGCACTGGATCGCCGTGCCGGCCAGCTCGTTGTCCTTCATCCACCGGTCCACCACCGCGCCGAACTTCGCCATCTTCAGAAGTCCCTCGGCCGGGATGGCCTTCGTGTCCGTGTATTTTCGGATCGACTCTAACTTGGCCTTGACGGCTCGGTCGCCGTCCCGGAGGCGATCCACTTTGCCGAGGATCTCGTACAGGTCCACCGGCTCGACCGCGATGCCCGCGAATTCGAGCAGCTTCTCGCTGTAGCGGACTGTGTTGAACGCCGCCGGCCGGGTCCCGATGGCCCCGAACCGCACGTTGTTGAGGCCGCGAACGATCCGGCAGATCGCCGCGAAACGCGCCAGGTCCGCCTGGAACGCCGGCGAGGTGACCTTGACCGTGTGCGAATCCGTCAGGCTGAACGGCAGGCCCGCCTGGCGCAGGTTGTTGCAGGCGCTGATCTTGCCGCAGAACGAGTCGCGGCGGCGGTCGATCTTCATCGACCCGGCCACGTCCTGCTCCGCCTGGATCAGGATGGGCACGTCCAGGCCGCTGCGCTTGATCGCCTCGGCCACGCCCCGCTCGTCCCCGAAGTTCGGCAGCGTGACAATGATCCCGTCGATCTTGTCCGCCTTCGACGCGAACAGAGCGGCGCATTTCTTCGCTTCCTCGAACGTCTCGACCGCGCCGTAGCGCGTCTCGGTCAACGGCAGGGCCACGGCCCCATAGCCGCCTTTCTTCAGAACCGCCAGGATGTCCTTGCGACCCTCCTTCGCTAAAATGTCCGGGAAGAACCCGCGATTGCCGACGATCACGCCGAATGTCACCTTACTCATGTCGTTCTCCTCTCAATGGGATTGCACCATTCCGGGGCTGTCGTTCTTACAACAGGATGGCTCTGCAACATGTCATTCCCGCGCAGGCGGGAATCCAGACACCCCCCGTGACGTTCCGGACCCCCGTCGGCGCGGGGGTGACGGAGAAGGGCCGATCCTGACATCATCTTCATGTACTTCAATCTAATGTTGCCCGTAGTAGGCGTTCGTTCCATGCTTGCGTAAATAATGCCGGTCCAGAAGGGCCGGGGCAATCCCCTTCTGACGACTGTTGAGCGCGACGGTCCCGCAGGCCATCTCGGCCACCTGCTCCAATACGACGGCGTTCTGGACCGCCGCCTCCGGGCTCGGGCCCCAGGTGAACGGCCCGTGGTTGGCCACCAGCACCGCCGGCATCTGGAGCGGATCCAGGCCGGCGAACCGCCGGACGATCACTTTGCCCGTGTTCCGTTCGTACGGACCCTCGATCTCCTCGGCCGTCATCGCCTCGGTCACCGGGACCGGGCCGTAGAAGTGGTCCGCGTGCGTCGTGCCGAAGCACGGGATCTCACGCTGCGCCTGCGCCCACATCGTCGCGTACCGCGAATGCGTGTGACAGATCCCACCGACCGTCTCGAAGCTGCGATACAACTCCACGTGCGTCGGCGTATCCGACGACGGCCGCAGCGTCCCTTCCACCACCCGGCCCTCCAAGTCCACCAGTACGATCCCCTCCGCCGTCAGGGCCTCGTAGCTCACGCCGCTCGGCTTGATCGCCACGATCCCCTGCGCCCGGTCGATCGCGCTGACGTTGCCCCACGTGAACACCACCAGCCCGTGCCGCTGCAGGGCCAGGTTCGCCTCAACCACCTGTTGTTTCAGCGATTCGTACATCGCGATCCGTTAGGAAAGAAAGCTCGAAATCCGAATCTCGAAATCCGAAACAAGCTCGAATGACCAAAAGCCCAATGTCCCAAACCGGCTGCCGCCGCGCGACGGCGTTTCTGTCATTGAAGTTTCGGGCTTGGAATTTGTTTCGGAGTTCGTGCTTCGTGCTTCGGATTTCCACATGAACACAAACCATTCTCTTTAGCCACGGGCCGCCGACCGACTACGCGTTGGCCTTCTCCTTGATCCTCAGCAGTTCCTTCATCACGGCGTCCATCGCCAGCCGCTTGCCCGGCAGGCCGAAGCCGTCGTGCAACCGCTTGTAGAGCTTGTACAACCGTCGGTACACCTTCTGATGGGCCGCAATCGGCTGGAACGTCTGGTCCTTGATCCCGCACATCGCCGCCTGCGCCGCCGCGAAGTCCGGATACGACCCGCCGACCACCGCCGCCGCGATCGCCGAGCCCAACGCGCACGTCTGACCCGAGCGGCTGATCTGCATCTCGCGACCCGTCACGTCCGCGTAGATCTGCATCAGCAGCGGGTTCTTCTCCGCGATCCCCCCGCAATTGACCACCTCGCGAATCTGCACCCCGTACTCCGCGAACCGATTGATGATCGTCAGGGCCCCGAACGCCGTCGCCTCGATCAACGCCCGATAGATCTCTTCGGGCTTCGTGTGCAGCGTCTGGCCTAACAGCAGGCCCGTCAGACGCTGGTCCACGAGGATCGTGCGGTTGCCGTTGTTCCAGTCCAACGCCAGCAGGCCCGACTGGCCCGGCCGTAATTGAGCCGCACGCGCCGTCAGCGACTGATGCGAGCCCAGCTCCCGACCGCCCGGCTGCAGCGCGTTCACGAACCAGTTGAAGATGTCACCCACCGCCGACTGGCCCGCCTCCAGGCCGTAGCAGTCCGGCAGAATCGAGCCCGGCACGATCCCACAGATCCCCGGCACGTCCGCCAACGCCGACCCCAGCGGGGCGACCACCATGTCGCACGTGCTCGTCCCGATGATCTTCACCAGCACGCCCTCTTTGATCCCCGAGCCGACCGCCCCGAGATGCGCGTCGAACGCGCCCATCGCCACCGGGATCCCCGCCGGCAAACCCAGCTTCTGCGCCCAGGCCTCGGTGAGCCGGCCCGCCGCCTCGTCCACCGCGTACGTCCGGTCGCTCAGCGTCCGACGCAGGGCCCCGAGCCTTGGGGCCAGCGTCGAGAGGAACGCCGCCTCCGGATACCCGCCCCAATCATCGTTGAACATCGCCTTGTGACCGGCGGCACAGCGGCAGCGACGCAGCTGCGACGGATGATCCGTCCCCGTCAGCACCGCCGGCAGCCAGTCCGCGTGCTCCACCCACGTATACGCCGCCTCATAGACCGCCGGGTCCACACGCAAACAGTGCAGAATCTTGCTGAAGAACCACTCCGACGAATACGTCCCGCCGCACTTGGCCAAATACTCCGGATGCTCGCGCTTCGCCAACTCCGTGATCTCGGCCGCCTCCGCGTACCCCGTGTGGTCCTTCCACAGCCACGCGTGCGCGTTGAGATTATCCCGGAACCGATCCGACAGCGCCAGCGGCGTGCCCTGCTCATCCACCGGCAGCGGCGTCGAGCCCGTCGTATCCACCCCGAGACCGACGACGTCCCGCGGATCGAACGACGGCTCCGCCTGCTTCGCCTGCGCCATCGCCCCGGCGATCGTCACCTCCGCGCCGCGAAGGTAGTCCGCCGGGCTCTGACGGGCCAGGTTGTGGTCCGAGGCGTCCAGCAGGATCCCCGCCTCCCCCGTCGGGTACTCGTACACGCACGTCCCTAACTCCCGACCGTCCGCCGTCGCCACGATCACACAGCGCACCGAGTTCGTTCCGTAGTCCAACCCTATCGCATACTTCATCGCACCATTCCCTTTTCCAGCCTGCACGCCCCCGGACTCCCGCCCGCGCGGGAACCACAAAAGGCGCCCTCGACCCGGCGTCAGCGGTAGGGTGGGCTCTGCCCACCAACACCAGCGAACGCGGCCAACCATCGCCACGCGGCCCCTTGCCCCGGCCGCTTCGCAGCGCCGTCTATCCTCGGCAACGGACAGGCCCCATGGCACAGTACCCCTCCCACGAAAGCGGTGGGCGAAGCCCACCCTACCGCTACCGCCGATCCCTTGTCACTTATCCCTTCTCACCTGTCACTTATCACTTGTCACTTCCTAGCCTCGGAAGTACAGGTACACCGCCAAAATGATCGCCAGAAGGGCTGCCGAGAAGAGTACATCCGTGACCGTCCAGCTCGCCCGCGATTGCCGGCGGTCTTCGGCCGTCAGCGTCGCGTACGTCAGGCCCTGAATCTTCTCGTAGCTCGGCGGCGCCGTCAGGTAGCTGACCGCCACCAGCACCACCGAGCAGACCACGAAGATCAGCAGGCTGTAGTACTGGAAGAAGGTGTTGTTCATGATCCAGAAGAACGACCCTTCGACGTACGTGAAATCCTTCAACACCTTCACCGGCGTGTCGATCGCCAGTCGAACCAGGCCCATCGCAAAACCCACGAGCAACGCCGCCAGACAGCCCTTGCTGTTGGTCCGTTTCATGAACACGCCGAAGAAGAACACCACGAAGATCGGCGGCGCCAGATACGACTGCACTCCCTGCAGGTAATCGTACAGACCCTTGCCGCCTTTGATCACCGGGATCCACAACAAACCGATCAAGACCATCACCGTCGTCGCGATCCGACCCACCCACACCAACTGGTGCTGCGAGGCCTTCGGCCGGAACTTGCTGTAAAAATCCATCGTGAACAGCGTCGAAGAGGCGTTGAACACCCCGGCTAACGAGCTCATCAACGCCGCCAACAGACCGGCCACCACAATGCCCCGAATCCCCACCGGCAAGATCGTCGCCACCAGCATGGGAAACGCCTTCTGGCTCTCATCCCGCAGCAGCTCCCCCTGCGCGTTGAACATCGTCTGGCGAATCTCCTCCACCTGACCGCTCTGGGCCAACGCAAAGCAGATCATCCCCGGAATGATGAAGATGAAGACCGGCAGCAGCTTCAGGAACGCAGCACAGATCGAGCCGCGACGCGCCTCACGCTCGTCCGGCGCCCCCAACACACGCTGCACGATGTACTGGTCCGTACACCAGTACCACAAGCCCACGATCGGAGCGCAGAACAGCATACTCAGCCAGGGGTAGTTGTCGTTGAAGTACCAGGCCTGCCGGATGGTCTGGCCGGCCTCATTGAGAACCCGGACCGGAGCCCAGGTCCCTTCCACCCCTCTCGGCACCAGCGGCTTCCACAGATTGAACATCTCCGAGCCGCAGATCTCACGCAACTGGCCCCACCCGCCCAATGCCTTGAGACCGAAGATCATTACCAGGATCGAACCGATCACCAGGACCACCGTCTGCAACGCCTCGGTATAGGCCACCGCCCGCAGACCGCCGAGAACGGTATACGCCCCGGTCAAGACGACCACGAGGATCGAACCGATCCAGAAGCTGTCCAGGCCCAGGACGTTCAAATCCGGCAGCAGCACGCTAAATACAATTCCGCCCGCAAAGATCCCCACCGCGATCTTCGTCAGGATATACGCCACCAGCGAAATCACCGACAGCACCCACCGCGCCGTCGGAGAGAACCGCTTCTCCAGAAACTCCGGCATGGTGAACACCCGCGAGCGCATATAGAACGGAACCATCACCCAGCCCAGCACGAGCAGGCACCACGCGTGCAGCTCGTAGTGCGCCATCGCCACCCCGTCGGTCGCCCCCGAGCCGGCCAGCCCCACCAGGTGTTCCGAGCCGATGTTCGAGGCGAAGATCGACGCCCCGATCACGAACCAGCCTAAGTTCCGCCCCGCCAGAAAATAGTCATCGGCCGTATCCTTCGACTTCAGGATCACCCACCAAGCCAGACCCAGAAGCACCCCGAAATACCCCGCGATCACCACCCAATCCAGCGGCGCCAA
>Ga0207752_1000071_pt1 | contig 41725 bp, 32 predicted proteins | sample Pon2CUnioCityCA_6_FD_187272 | JGI IMG/M metagenome (GOLD analysis project Ga0207752, IMG submission 187272) | Marine sediment microbial community from Union City, CA, USA - Pond 2C Sediment 2 (SPAdes) | ecosystem: Environmental > Aquatic > Marine > Intertidal zone > Salt pond sediment ... | reverse complement strand
CCCGCCGCTGGCCTTCGACCAGCGGCGGCCTCTTTTCCACTCCAACCTCAAATCTACGGACCGACCAGCACTACCCGCTGTCTTCTCACCCGTTTGGGGCGCTGCGAGCCACACGTGATGTCACCGGTAACGAAAAATGGCAAAATTGGGGGAAAAGGCGGGGGGAATGTGTTAAAATGGGGGTGTCGGAGCGTCTGATCGTGTCGGGCGTTTCGAGAATAGGTTCTGGGTAACGCCGGAGGGGATCGTGACCTCACGATCCCCGGGCCCGGCGCTGGCAATCAGGACGAAGACTTTTCGGGTTTTGCCCGGAGTTTCATAAGTGCTTCTTATGGCGGGATTTGCGAGGAGTGGGCATACCGGCCGAAATCGGCGGATTCGGCCGGCAGCAAGCATCGGAGAAAGGATCAAAGACACATGAGGATGGCGTATCGTTGCTGGTATGGTCTGCTTGGTTTCGTGTGCACGGTTGTGCTGTGTTCGGCCCAGCCGGGGTCGGCCTTGGTGATCAGCGAGGTGATGTATCACCCCGTCGAGGACGCCGTAACGGGCGATGAGACGCTCGAATTCATCGAGTTGTACAACGATCGAGCTGTGTCGGAAGAGCTTGGCGGATGGGCTTTCACCAACGGCATCGAGTACGTCTTCGAGCCCAATGCGCTGCTCGGGCCCAAGCAGTACTTCGTGATCGCCCGTGATCCGAACGCGATGCTGGCTGCGTACGATATCAACGACGTGCTCGGCCCCTTCACCGGCCGTCTCAGGAACGAGGGCGAGCGGGTTGAGCTGTCCAACGCCAATGGCGAGATTGTACTTTCATTGCGGTATAACGACGCGAGCCCCTGGCCGGCCGCACCGGACGGCGCGGGACACTCGCTGATTCTCGCCAAGCTGGGCGGCGATCCGGAAGAGGCCAGTTCATGGGCGGCCGGCACCTACATCGGCGGAACACCCGGCGGGCCTGACGAAAGCCAGGTCGTGCCGGAAGACCCGACGCTCGTGACACTCTTCGAGATCGGCGGCACAGGCCGCTATTTCAAGGGTACGGAAGAACCGTCGCCGGGCGCCGGGGGGCAGGCCACCATCACGTGGACAGAGATCAATTTCGATGACACGCCCGGCAGGACTTCGTGGCTGGAAGGCCCCAGTGGGTACGGCTACAGCAGCGACGCCAGCGAGCTACAATATGTCGGCACACGACTGGATGATATGCGGGGCAATTACCTCTCCATCTACGCACGGTTCCAGTTCACGCTGACCGCCGAGGAGATCGGCTCGTTTACACAACTGCTGGCGGAAGTCCACTACGACGACGCCTTCGTTCTGTACCTCAACGGCATCCGGATCGGCGATTCCGGTGACATCAGCGGCGACCCGCCGGCATTCGATCAGCCGGCGAGCAGCGCCGGGGAGCCCCCGGCCGCGACCGTCGATCTGACCGGTCATAGAGACGTGCTGGCCGTCGGAACGAATGTGCTGGCCGTGCAGGTCCACAACGCGAGCCTCTCCGGCAGTTCCGACAGCTTTGTGGGCGTGGTGCTGCGGGGCGTCATCGAGCAGCCCGACGTGGCCGACAGTCCGAACGTGCGTATCCTGGTCAACGAGCTGCTGGCCAATAGCGACGCGGCCCCCGGCAGAGACTGGATCGAGCTGTACAATCCCGGCCCGACCGCCGTCGATCTGAGCCATGTCTACCTGAGCGACGACCGGCTCGACCTGCTGCAGTACAAGATCCCGGACGGGACCGTACTACCTCCGGGCGGATTCTGGGCCTTGCGCGAGGGGACGCCGCCCAGCGGCCTTCCCTTCGGACTCGATTTCTCCGGCGAGACCGTCTACGTAACGGCGGCCACGGATGACCCGCAGCCGGAGCCGATTCGCATCCTGGACGCGGTGCGCTACGGGAACATGGAGCCGGATGTGACCTTTGGCCGGTATCCCGACGGGGCCGCCTCTCTCGACCGTCTTTCGGCCGCCACGTTCGGCGCGCCGAACGCCCGGAGACTCGTGCGCGACATCGTGATCAACGAGATCATGTACCAGCACGCGATGCGCGAGGAGCAGTTCGAGTACGTCGAGCTGTATAACAGTGGCGCGAGCAGCATGTCACTCGCCGGCTGGGCGTTCAACGATGGGATTGACTACACATTCCCTGCGGGCACGACCATGGCGCCCGGCTCGTACGTGGTGGTCGCCAAAGACCCGAACTTCCTGGCGGCCGTATATGACAATCTCATCATCGGAACGAACCTGTTCGGGCCGTATGAAGGGAATCTGAACGATCACAGCGAGCGCATCCGCCTGTCCCATCCGCTCGAACAGACAAATCCAACCACCGGCCAGCCCCAGACGTACCTGTTCACCGCCGACCAGGTGACCTACTACGACGGTGGTCGATGGCCGAAGTGGGCCGACGGCAAGGGCGCCAGCCTCGAGCTGCGCGATCCCCGCAGCCACAACGACACACCCGGCGCCTGGGCCGACAGTGACGAGAGCGGCAAGACGCAGTGGACACAGTTCTCCTTCACCATCCAGGGCTCCGACAGCAAGTACACGCACGACACGCCCTCGATCTTCGACTTCATGCTGCTCAACGCCGGCGAAGTGCTCCTCGACGACCTGGAGCTGGTCTATAGCGGCTCCAACCGCCTGGCCAACAGCGGCTTCGAAAGCGGCGAATCGTCCTGGCGGATCCTCGGCAACCACATCCGCTCGTTCGTGACCACGGAAGACAGGCACTCGGGGCTGCGCTCGCTGCACCTGATTGCCACCGGTCACGGCGATCCCGGGGCGAACCGCATTAACCAGTCGGTCAGCGGGACCAACGCCGGTACGATGACGTTCCGCGGCTGGGCCCGTTGGCTGCGGGGCAGTCGCTTCCTGCTGCTGCGGACCACGCGGTCGCAGCAGCCCGTGCAGCCGCCGCGACCGTCACACGCCTTCGAGCTCGACATGCCGCTCGACCTGGGGACACCCGGCCTGCAGAATACGGCGTTTGAGACAAACCGGGGTCCGGATATTGTCGACGTTCGTCATGCCCCCGTGCTGCCGATCGCCGGCGAACCGATCATCATAACCGCCCGCGTGACCGACAACGACGGCGTCGCTTCCGTCACACTCCACTACCGATACGAGGGCGGCGGCGCGTTCACAAGCGCCCCGATGGCGGATGATGGCGCCGGCGACGATGCCGTCGCAGGCGACGGCGTCTATTCGGCGGCGATCCTGGGCAGCGGCAACGGCATGATGCGGGCATTCTACATCGAAGCCACCGACGGCTCGGCATCGACGCGGTTCCCCACAATGCTGGAGCCCACGGCGGAGGTGCCGGAGCGAACCTGCCTGATCCGCGTGGGCGATACGCTGTTGAACACCCGGCTGGCCACGTACCGTCTCTGGCTCTCCGATGACGTCGTCAATACGTTCCGATCGCGCCCGAATCTGTCGAATGAGCTGCTGGACTGTACGTTCGTCTACAACGACAGAGAGGTGTTCTACAATTGCGGGCTTCGACACCGGGGCAGTCCGTGGCTGCGCAGCGGCACCGGCCGGAGCCCAAGTCCGGGTGATGCCCGCGGCTATCGAATCGAGTTCCCGCCGGACCAGAAATTCCACGGCCGCGAGGAGATCAACCTCGACGGCACCGAAGGCAGCGGACGCGGCCCCATACAGGAACGGGCCTCCTATTGGTTCTATCAGAAACTGGGCTTGCAGTATTCCAGACAGGAATACGTGCGCCTCGTCATGAACGGGCAAACCCGGAACGTCTATGACGACGTTCAGAAGATCGATGGCGACTACATCGACCAGTGGTTCCCGGAAAACAACGAGGGCTATATCCATAAGGTCGATGATTACTTCGAATACAGCGCCGACGGCACCGGGCACAGAAACCTCGATGAGGGCCTGCTGTATGACTCCAGGCACCCCCTGCTACCCGAAACGTATCGCTGGGGATTCGAGAAGCGGTCGCACCGGGAGAACGACGAGTGGCAGCATCTGTTCGATTTTGCCGTGGCCATGAACACGTCGTCGAGCAGCTCACGGTACGAGCAAATGATCGAATCCGTGATCGACCCCGCGCATTTTGCCAAGGTCCTGGCGATTCGTCACGCGGTCGGTGACTGGGACAGCTACGGATACGAACGCGGCAAGAACAATGCCTTCTACTACGCCCTGCCGGAGGGCAAATGGTATCTCCTGCCGTGGGACATCGATTTTGCACTGGGCGGACCGAGCCGCGGCTCCTCGTCGGACCTGTTCGCCGTTGGCGGCCACTTCCCGGAGGTCCGTCAGTTTCTGAACTACCCGAAGTACAAGCTGATGTACTACGACGCCCTCGCAGAGTTGGTGAGCGGCCCGTGGCAAACGTCCTACGGCACGACCGATCCGCCGACGGCCTTCGACCGGTTCGTCGATGAGGCCTCCGCCGTCCTGAGCGCCGAGGGACTCGGTGACGGCCGACGCAACGGCATCAAGCAGTATGTCCGCGACCGGCGCAACTATATTCTGTCCCGGATTCCCGACCCGCCCCCCAGCCGGCCCATGGGACAATAACGAGGGAAGATCAAGAGTCAAATCGCAAGAGGCAGAAAGGGCCATCCGGCGGGCCGCGGGGCATCACGCCACGGCCCTACCAAACCAGCCTCGGCCGACAGGGAGAATCCGCAATTCTGTTTTTTGCATTTGGATCTTTGATCTTCTTATGCCTGGATTCTGCTGATGGCGTAGACGGAGAACCGAAGCGACGGGTAATTCCTCGATCCTTGATGGGACCACGCTGTCCTCGTAAAATGAAGCGTGACGACGAGAACGACAGTGAAAGGCCCATCTATGGTTGAGTGTGGCAGAGAAGATTCGAGGCCTGTGCGGATGAGGGGGGCTCGCGGCGGGACGATCATCAACATCATCACGGCGGTGGCCTTCTTCGGTTTGCTTGCACTGGGGATCATGTGGATCATGAAAACGGCAGGCGAGGCCGGCCAGCAGTACACGACCGCCATGGTGCAGACGCAAGACAAAGCCACCGCCGTATCCTGTCAGATGAACCTGCGCACCATCGGGCAGAACCTCCAGATGTACGCCATCAGCAACGAAGGCTTTCCCGCTAATCAGCAGGAACTCATGAACTTCTGCGGCAATACCCGCCTGTTTCGCTGCCCGGACCCGAACGGCGCCGACTATATCTACATCCCCGGCCAGCGCGGCGATATGTCGGACACGAACGTTCTCGTCTACGAGCCCAAACCGGTTCACAATGGCAAGTGCAACGTCCTGCTCCTCAACGGACAGACCGCGGCACTCACCCCCGAGGAGCTGAAGCTGGCCCTGGAAGTGATGCGGACCCAACGCCGGTAGCAGCCGCGGGCGATGACCTGAAATGCAGACCGGCCGCCCCGACCGAAGCGTAGCGTACAGAAGGTCCTGCATGAAGCACGGCACGGAGACAGCGGTCTCGGCACCCGGTACCCAGAGACGATAGGCGCGCGGAAGGACAAGAGCAATGTGCCTGCGACAAACAAGCCGATGGCTTCCGACATGGTGGGCGGTTCCGCTGGTCGTGACAGTCTGCCTGCAGAGAGAGACTATCGGCGATTCGCAGCATGGAATGATGCTCATCCCGGCCCAGCGAGTCGTCGTGGGCACCAGCGAGCAACAACGGCACGAGCTTGCCGGACGTTTTGACTGCCATCCGACGTGGCTGGGTGACGACCTTTTACCGCGCGAGGTTGCGCTGCCGGCCTTTTGGATCGACAGATACCCCGTCACGAACGCACAGTATCTCGCATTTGTCGAGGCGACGGGCCACGGGCGGCCTTCCTGGTGGGGCCGCTGGGGCGGGACCTTCCCCGCCGAGTACGTCGATCACCCCGTCGCCGGCGTCAGCGGGACCGACGCGGCAGCATACGCGAAATGGGCCGGCAAGCGTCTGCCCACCGCCGAGGAGTGGGAAGCAGCCATCGGCGATCCGAATCGAGCTCCCTTCCCCTGGGGCCGGGATTGGCCGGGACCGCTGGAGTTGCGTCGCCCCGCCCGCATCTTCTGGGAGTTGCCGGAGACCCAGGCAATCGGCACAGGAGGTTGCGGCCGCAGCACAACGGGCGTCGAGGACTTCGCCGGGCAAGTCCTCGAATGGGTCTCCGACGTGCGCCCGCACCACGGCGTACAGTTCCAGTTGATGAAGGCGGCGAGCTGGTTCCACGAGGACCCGCTGAGCTTTCGCGCCGCCTCCGGATGGTGGGCCTACGAGGGCTGGCGATCCTCCTTCACCGGCTTCCGCTGCGCGCTCGACGCAGACAAGACCCCGCTCCCCATGCGAACGCCAGACACGCGAATCAGCCTCTCGGCAACCACTGCGAGAGAACAGCTTGAGAACCGCCCCCCTGCCGAGCCGGTTACACTATCTGCCGCCGGCGGAACATCGCGGCATTTGTCCATCCAGGCCCCCCAATTCGGACACGAGAGCTTCAGCCTGTCGGCGCCGGAAACAATCATCTGGAACGGCGAGAGTGTGATGACCTGGCGGAAGACGCCGGAGATGACGTGGCATGTGCGAACGTCTGAACGGGCCACCTACGAAATGCGCTTCGATGAACTGCGCGTCGATGCCGAGTTCCTGGCCGGCGAGGACTTCGTCGAGCAGCGGTTCACCGCCACCAACCTCACTGACCGATCCGCGAGTTTCACAACCAGCTCCTGCTTCAGCCTCCAGAGCCATCCGATGTTCTACGACTGCGAGCAGCTCCGCACCTACGTGCTCACCGCCGACGGCACGTTTGCGCCGATGCGACAGTTCTCCCGTAGCGGCAACTGTGTGCGATGGATTACCGGACCTACCGCGAGGGAACTTGGCGAGCCTCTGCGATGGTCGGTCCTGGCGGTCGTCTCGCGGGATGGCCGCCGGATCATCGCTACCGGCCGGGCGGGCCACGCCACGGCCTTTTCCGTCGCCACCAATACCCTGTTCACCTGCCTGCACACCGACTCCACGGTCCAGGTCGAACCCGCCGGCAAGACCACAACCCGCCAGTTCTTCTGGTTCCTCGAAGGCACCCTCGACGACCTGGCCGCCCGCTGCCGCCGCGACTTGGATCTGCCTTGACGGCCTGTCATTCGCGCCTCGTTTCGGCGCAGTCTTTCCCATTTTCCTGGGTGCGTGTCAGAATCCCCGTGGTAGAATCTGACAGTATTCGAGACGGACTACTTCTGGTTGATGACGCCGCCAAAACGGAGATGTGACAGCCTTGAGAGGTCGCATAATGGGCCGTCGGGCATGATGTGCCGTATGGCATGATTGTGGACGGGAGACCCTGCGTGAATTCTCCAAAGGGACGAAGGCAGCAAGACTTACTCTGGTTACGGTCCTCTGCAACCGCGCACGTTTGAGAAGCGGCGTGCGCAGACAGGGATTGATCTGTCGCAGGGTAGCCATCGCAACAATCCGCTCCAGGCTGCGTTGAGCACAGGCATCCGGCAATTCTCACATATTGGATTTGAAAGGAATATATCATGGTCATTCAGGACAACATAGAGGAACTGACACGAGCACTTGCCAACGAAGACTGCACTCTCTTGCTGCTCTGCGGTTCACAGCCATCCAAAGCCGAGACAGTCCACGACTATCTCGAGCGCAACGACGCCCTGGAAGACTGGCAGACGTGTTTCCTCATCACAGATCCCGGCGTGCTCGATGAGCAACAGCGAGACGACTGGTTCAAAGGACCGGACCAGGATTCGTATGAGGATCGGTACGCCGTCGTGCGAGGCACCATTCCGAAACAGGTTACCTGTACGGGTCCGATCTCGGACCTGCTTGGCGCAGATGAACAGCCCAGTATCATAGAGATCTTGTATATCTGCTCGAAACGAGGGGACTGAAGGGAGACGAACCATGACACGTACCTGCCATGCATGGATCTTGTTGGCCGGGCTCATCCTCTCGATATCGGGCGGATGTATGGAGCAAAGCCGATACCGACGCGTTCAGGGCAACCTTGACAAAGCCCTCTACTATTATGAAGTAGATCGATACGATGCGAACCACGCGATCAGCAGCGAGTTGGTGAGGGAAAGCGATCCGTGTTGCTCGCGAGTCCCCGCACCGGCAATCGTGGATATCGACAGCCAGATCCAGGTCCGTGTTGCCAAGGATCGGCTAATTCCACGGACGGATTCGATTCTGCCCACGGAACATTCGGAACAACTGCTTGGGCGAAAGTACAAGATGCAGAAGGCACTGGGGCACCTTGCCAAGTACGTCGAGGCCCGGAATATCGCGGTCCAAGCGTATCACGAAGGCGGCCCCACTACCTTTGCCCGGGCAGAGGAGAAATACGACGCCGCGACACTCGATTTGTTGGGAAGCATAATGGAACTGTGGCCCAGAGAGGCACCCGAACGACCGATACTGGAGGACATCTTCCTAAGGCGGAAGCGCGACCCGACGTTGAGCCGCCTCCATGACTTTCTCCAGACCCAGATTGATGCCATTGACGCGAACGATCAGGCGCTCGTCGAGGACGTTCAACAAAGCGTGCGATCCCTACGACTGGAGGCACAAGTAGTCAGCGACGGCGCCGATCCGCTGTTCATTCACTTGGAAGGCTACGACACCCTGGAGCAGGGCCAACTGCAGGCGAGAGACCGCTGGGGCGTGAACCTGTCTCCGGAGGAAACGGAGCGGCTGAAGAAGCAGGTCGAGGCCACCCAGAAGGTTGCCGAGGCCGCCGAAGCTGTGCGCAAGGAGGAGATTACCGTCCAGGAAGCCATCGCCAGAGCGGCGCCGTACGTCTCGAGAGACCTCGCAGCGTGTATCCAGGATATTCAGCGTCTGAAGAAGAAGTACGACGAGGAGGCGGTCGAGAAGAAGCTCAGAGAAATCAGAGATCTGCTCGAGAAGCTCGTGGCGCAGGGGACGGCTTGTCCGAGGAGTTGCAGAAAGAGTTCAACGGCGTACCTGAGAGATTCCGTACATGGCTCGAAACGAATCGTTTCGACACCATGAGCCATCTATTTGAAGTGGTGGTCGAGATACAAGAGCTTCGGCCGCGGTGGGAGAATCCGGCCCTGGCGGACCAGGCAACCCTGGTCCTTCGTTCCGCCAGACTCCTCGCAGATCTGCACATGCTCATCAGCCACAGGGAACTCGACAAGGAGGTCAAGGACGCCACAGCAGGATTTCTCCAGGCCGAATCGGAGATCCTTACGGAAAACGCTCACGAAGTCCTGAGCGAAGTTCTTGACAGCGGCGAGGCCGCAGCACTGCGATCCCACCTTGAGGAAATCCGTGCAGACTTCGTGCAAATAGTCAAACGCGTTCAGGATATGAGCAAAAGGCTGAGCATCTTCAATGCAGCGACCGAACTGATTGAAGTCCCTTCACCGCACACACTCGACGTGCCTGTCGACGACCTGCAGGATACCCTCATGGACCTCCCACGTGTGCGTCTTGTCCCCGGCGACGAGATCGTGTTTCGCGCTGCCCTGAAAGAAGGAGACAAGGAGATCGAGCGAACCGCTGCGTCCTTCAAAGTGAAGCGTCTGGGATGGTATGCCGAACTCTCTCCAGCAGTCGTCCTCGTCAAGCCGGCCGAGCTCGAAGGCGGAAGCGATGACTTTCGGTTCGCACCGGCTCTGTCCTGGCTACACCATTACGTCCCCCGTCCAGAGGAGGACGAATGGTACACAGCTCTGTTACGCACTCTGGAGCCCGCCATAGGTCTCCACAGTATCTTCACGAACTTTGAGCCCGAAGGAGGCGGCGAAGCGATCCAGGTCGGGCTCGGCATCACGCTGTCATTCTGGCGTGGTAGACTCCAGTTTGGAAGCGGCTATAATCTCATGGCCGACTCCGATGACGAGGGACGATACTATTTATTTGTCGGGACCGACTTGATCGGGCTTCTTCAGACTCTTGGCCTTGACAGATAAAGGACGGCCGGGGCGATGCGCGGCGAGTCCGTGCGCGCAGCTGAGGTTAGTTCTCGACCGGTTCGAGATGTCGAGGGGGCCTTCCGCCCGAGTACCCCTGCACATCTACGGCTATTCCACGTATGAGAATGGCCGTAGATATGCAGCCGAAGGGAGGTGCGCTATGACGGCACGCATGTTGCTTGGATGCATGGTGATTTTGGTGCTCATCGCGGTGGGCTCCGCTGAGGCACAGCAGTTGTATGTCCGCCCGGGGCCGGTGCTGTATCAGGTCTGGAGGCCGCCCGTGTACTGGTGGAACAGCGGCTCCTATCTTTCCGTGGGCCCGTCCATCCACCGCTACGTCGCTCCGCGCGGGGTTGTGATCCGCCCACCCGGCTACGTGCCCCGTCTGCCGGGCACCATCCCGCTGAGGCCCGGATGGGCTGGACGGCCCTTCCCGTACGGCTACCGGCCACGGGCCTACATCAGGCCGTACTATCCGACAAGGCCGATTCTGCCCTACTACGGCAGCCAGTCCACCCACCCCCGACCGCGACCCAGCCAATCGACAGGCGAGCAGGAGAAGAGCAAGGCACCGCCGGCTCGACCCGCGGATCCCAATGACGAGACTCGCACGCGTGAGCAAGTCGAGGACCCTCGCCAACCGTGCAACACCCGGTAGTCGCAGGGTACGGGCTGTCAGATCTGTGCGGCCCCCATGTCTTTGTGGGCCAGCACATAGAGGACGGGCAGCACGATCAACTCCAGGATCAGCGAGCTCACCATTCCGCCGAAGATGACGGCCACCAGCGGCTTCTGGATCTCCGAGCCGGAGCCGGTGGCGTAGAGCATCGGCAGCAGGCCGAGCAGCGTGGTCGCCGTGGTCATGATCATGGGCCGCACGCGAAGCCGACACGCTTCGTACACCGCCTCCAGCGTCGCCATACCGCCGCGTCGAAGCTGGTCGCAGAAGTTGATCAGAACGAGTCCGTCCTGGACGGCCACGCCCAGGACGGCGATGAACCCGATCGTGGCGGCCACACTCAGGTGGATGCCCAGTAGGTACATGGCGGCCACCCCTCCAATCACCGCGAACGGCAGGTTCAGCATGATGAGCGATGCACTCTTGACCGAGCCCAGGGCGCTGACGAGCAGGACGAAGATCAGCAGCAGGGCGACGGGTACGACGACCATCAAACGGCGCATGGCCCGCTGCTGGTTCTCGAACTGCCCGCCCCAGACGAGCCGGTACCCGGACGGCAATTGCCGCTCGATGCCGGCCAGCCTGGTCTTCGCCTCCGCGACAAAGCCGCCGATATCCCGACCACGAACGTTGCACTCCACAAGCAAGCGACGACGAGAATCCTCGCGGTTGATCTTCGCCGGCGCCTCGGCCAACTCAATGCGAGCGACTTCGCCGAGAGGCACGTTGTACCCCAGAGGACTGGCCACGAGGAGCCGGGCGAGATCATCAGCGGTGGCGCGGGCTTGCTCCGGCAGGCGCACGACGATATCCACCGGAACGAGATTCTCGTAGAGTCTCGAGGCGGTCTTGCCCCCGACCGCCACCTCCAGCAACTCGTTGACGGCCTCCACATTGATCTTGTGGCGGGCCATCGCCCGGCGGTCGAGCACGACGTTGTACTGTGAGAAGCCGGAAACCTGCTCGATCGCCACGTCGCGGGCGCCTTCGATACCGCCGAGAATAGGGGCGATTCCCTCGGCCGTCTCGATCAATGTATCGATATCGTCGCCGAAGATCTTGATGGCGATGTCCGACTTGATGCCGCTAATGAGCTCGTTGACCCGCAGCGCAATCGGCTGAGAGAATGCCGGCCGAATGCCCGGAAAGGCTTTCAACTCCTTCTCTATGAGCGCCACGAATTCCGCTTTCGATCGGGCAGCGGCCCACTGTCTCCTGGGCGTGAGCATGATGATCAGATCGGTCTGCTCGGGCCCCATCGGATCCTCGGAGATCTCGGCCCGGCCGGTTTTGGAGACAATCGTGGCGATCTCGTCCGGGAAACGTTCGAGCAGATGGCCCTCAATCCGTTGACTCTGGGCAACCGAACCCTCCAACCCGGCCGTCGGAAGCCGGACGATATTGATCGCGATGGCCCCTTCATCGAGTGCAGGCAAAAACTCGGTGCCGAGTTGCAGAAACATCGAGGCCCCACCCACCAGTAGCGCGCCGGCAACGGCGACGGTAATCCATCGCCCCTTAATCGCCAGCCGCAGTGCGGGTACGTGCACACGGTGGAAGATGCGCACCAAGGGATTGTGGTGGATATCCCGGGCCACGCGTTTCGTGATCGTCTCGGCTAAGGCCGGCACGACCGTCAGCGACACGACCAGCGACGAAAGCAACGCAAAGCAGATCGTCAGCGCCAGGGGCTTGAACATCTTTCCTTCCAACGACTGCAACGTGAACAGCGGCACGAAAACGATGACCATAATGAGGATGGCGAACGTCACCGGCCGAGCCACCTCCCGAACGGCCCCAAAAGCAATCTGGGCCCGCGTCTCACCGGTCCGGGCCTCTTCGCCCATATGCCGCGTGATGTTCTCGGTCACGATGATCGCGGCGTCGACCACCATACCCACTGCGATCACCAGCCCGCCGAGACTCATCAGATTGGCCGTCACATCGTTCCAGTCCATGAGGATGAACGTGGCCGCTGCGGTCAGGGGCAACGACAGGGCCACCGTCAGTGCAGCTCGAAGGTCCCACAGCAAGAGGAACAGAACGAGGACCACGAACGCGCCGCCCTGGGCTAATGCTCTCGATACGGTGCGGATACAGGCCTGAATCAGGTCGGTGCGGTCGTAGAACGGGCGGATTCGCACGCCGGGCGGCAGTGACTTCTGGATCTCCGGGATCTCGCGCTTCACGCGATCTACGACGAGTTTGGAGTTTTCGCCCTTGAGCATGATGGCCATGCCGACGACGGTCTCGCCCTTGCCGTCCTTGCCGGCGGCCCCGAGCCGAACCTGCGGAGCGATCTGCACTTTCGCGAGATCCCCGAGATAGACAGCCGCTCCTTCGGAGGCCTTGACCACGATCTGCTCGACATCGTTGACATCGTTCAGCAAACCCCGGGAGATGACGTTAATCTGCTCGAAGTCTTTGGCGATAAAGCCGACGCCGCTGTTGCGGTTGTTGCTTTGAACTGCCTCGATTACCTCGCGCAGTGAAACGCCGTACTTGCGCAGCAGGTCGGGGTCTACGATCACATGAAACTGTCGCACGAGCCCACCCATGCTGTTTACTTCATTGATGCCCGGCAGGCTCCGCAACTGCGGACCGATCAGCCACTCCTGGATCGTGCGCAGGCCCATCAGGTCGATCCCACCGTCATTCAAAGGCCGGTCGCACTGCGGACACGCGCCCGAACCCTCGGACCACACGTCTGGGTGCGATGGGCAGTAGTACCCGGATTCCACCGTGTATTGATAGATCTCGCCCAGCCCGGTCGATATGGGGCCGAGTTCCGGATCGACGCCCTCGGGCAGACCCTCGCGCACCATCGCCAGCCGCTCGAACACCAACTGCCGAGCGAAGTACGTATCCACGCGGTCCTCGAAGATCACCACGACCTGCGACAGGCCGGATTGCGACAGCGAGCGCACCTGCCGCACGTCGGGCAGGCCCGACATCTGGGTCTCAATGGGAAACGTAACCAGCCGCTCCACTTCCTCCGGGCTCAACCCGCGAGCCTCGGTCAAGACCATCACCTGAACGTTCGTGACATCCGGGAACGCATCGATCGGAAGCTTCATCCACGTGATGCCCCCCAGGAGCAGAACGATGCCCCCGAGGAGCAAGACGAGAAATCGTTGTCTCAAGATGAACTGCAATGTCTTATCGAACATATTGTGTTTCCTGAGTATCGACTAATGCGCGCAGCCGGCGCCCATTTTCTCCTTGAGGATCTCACTCTTGAACATGAACGCGCCCTTCGTGGCGACGATGTCTCCATCGGTCAAACCGGTGTGGACTTGCACAAGGCCGCCTTCGACCGGCCCCACGGTCACATCGCGCCGGACCCATAGTTCGTTGTTGAGCCGCGTGAAGACAAACTGCCGCCCGGCGTCGGAGAGAACCGCGGTTTGCGGCACGCGCACGACCTTCTGCACGCCGTCCAGGTCGATGAAGACCTTGACGAACATCCCCGGCCTGAGCTTGCCCTCGGGATTGTTCACGACCACACGCACTTTCAGGGTGCGCGTCTCGCGGTCGATCTGGTTGCCGATCATATCGACGGTCCCGGGGAAAGGCGTCTGCGGAAACGCCCCGACGCGAACCTCCGCCGGCACGGCCTTTTCCGATGTCACGCGCTCGTGCAAAGCAGCCAGGTCCGACTCGTATACGTCGCCCCAGACCCACACGCGCGACAGGTCCGCGATCCGATAGAGGGTGTCGCTCGTGCCGACGAGCTGGCCGCGAACGACGTTCTGCTCGATGATCGTGCCGTCTATCGGGGCCGCCAGCGTGAGTTGCCCGAACGGCTCGCCGGAATCGATCTTCGCGAAGGCATCGATCTGCTCGTCCGCCAGCTCGAACAACTGCAACCGCTTACGGGCGGCGGCCACGGCCGCCTCGGCACCGGTCCACTCGTTGCGCGCCGCCAGATAGTCCGCCTCACTGCTGATCTTCCGATCGTGAAGCTGTTTCTCACGTTCGTGGGTTTGTGCCGCAAGGTCGCGTCGAGCGCGAGCTTCGAGAAAGCGGGCCTGGGCCTCGCCGAACTCCGAAGACTGAATCACCGCCAGCACGTCCGATGCCCGGACCGTGTCGCCCAGAATCTTGCGTATCGCATCGACGCGACCGCTGCCGGCGGGGGCGATCTCGACGACCCGCGTCAGGTCCAATTGGACTTCGCCCGTCAGATGGAGCCGTTTCGCGGCGCGCGGCTCCGTGCGAACGGCTTGGCTCTCGACCAGCCCCTGCGCCATCGCAGGAGCGATCTTTGCGACGCCCGCTTCGTAGCGGCACTCATCGCAATCGACGATCGCCACGTCGTGCTCGCACGGCTCGGCGAGCCGCGTGCCGAGGTCCGAATGCTCAGAGTCTCCATGGCCCTCCTGCCCGCAATCGTCGCATCCCACGGCCTCGGCATGAACCTCGCCTTCAGGTTCGGCATGTTCATGCTCGGCCTCATGTTCCACGGCGGCGTTGGCTCGCAGGTCCGACTGCCACGTCAGACCGACAAGCACTGCCGAAAGCCCGCCGAAGACCACCAACGAGACAACGGCATGTATGAGTCTACTGTTCATTTGAATCCTCCCGCGATGGATCTTCCTGAGATGAATTCGATGCATGATCGGTGTCCGCCGCCCGCACCGTTCCGCCGACGAGTCGCTCGACGACGGCCTGTGCCTTGTGCCAGGCCTCGACGGAATCGATGTACTGGGCCTGCGTCTCGAACAGTGTACGCTGCGTATCCAGAACATACAGGTAATCGAACTTGCCCTGCTGATAACCCTCCCGGGCCGCTTCAAAGGCCTGCTGCGCCCTGGGCAGCACGTCGTCCCGCAGGATCGTAACCTCATCGTACGCGGCGGCCAGCGCGCCGGTCGCTTCGGAAAGCACCGCCAGGGTCCGGACCTGAACGGCCTCGTACTGCCGGCGGGTCTTCCCAAGGTCGGCTATGGCCTGACGGATGCCGCCCTGGTTGCGATCAAACAGTGGGATCGGCACGGCAAGTCCGAATACGAGGGCCGAATCATCGGTCTGCTCGAAGCGCTGCACGCCGCCACCAATGACGACGTCCGGCGCCGCCCGAGCCTTCTCCAGACGCAACGCCGCACGCTGTCTCTGCTCCTGCGTCTCCCAGCGCGCCACGTCCGGGTTCGCGGCGATCGCAGCGGCCGCATCCGCCAGCGGCGCCAGCGGCGAGACTTCATAGAAATCACCCATGGCCCTCTCAAAGGTGGCCGTCTGGCCACCCCATGTGGCGGCCAGGTTATGCCGAGCGACCGTTAGAGCTCTTTGCGCCTTCTGCAACTCGATCCGGCTCTTCGAGAGCACGACTCCCGCCCGCAGTTCATCGACCGGTGAATCCTTGCCGGCCTCGACACGTTGGGCAACCGTCGCGTGCGCGTGGCGAGAGAGATCGAGCAGTCTGGCCGCAAGCGCAACACGATCCTGGGCCGCGAGCACGGCCGCAAAGGCCTGTCTGGCGTCGCGCATCACATCCAGCCGTGCAGACTCGTAGTCCCACTGCACAAGCTCCTTGTCGAGCGAGGCCAGGCGCACCCGTTTGTCACGCTTGCCGCCGAGCTCGATGGGCTGGCCGATCTGCACGGTCGTTTCCGCTGCGTCGAAGCCTCTCCGCTCGTCGCTGCCGGCAAACTCCTCTACTTCAATCTCGAGCTCGGGGTTGGGCCGCAAGCCGGCCTGCAGCACGCGGGCCTCCGCCGCCCGCAGATCGTATGGATACGTGCGGAGCTCGGGATTTTGCAGCACGGCCAAAGCCAGGACATCGCGAAGCGTCACAGCGCCGTCCGGCTCGACAAATCCCATCTCATTCGGTGCGGCTCGTCCCGGAGGCGTCGACGCGACAACATGCGGGCCGGAGGACCCGTCCGCACCTCGACAACCACCGTATGCGACGAGGACAATCCATAGAAGCAACATGTATGTATTTCGGCGCATCAATCATGCTCCCACAAGCAGTGACGCCACTGCCCGGGATGGGCAGGGCAAAGCAGTCCGACCGGCGCGCAGAATGCGTCCGTCCAGTCAGGCGGTTATCACTTGTGGGGGGTTACACCTGCAGCACGATGCTTCGGAGGGGCGTGTAGAAGGAAGTCAGAATGAGCGGCGAAGCCGAGGCAAAGAAGCCTTCGAATTCGACCATCGTAGTCTGGGCAGGGGACAACGGAGCCGCCGGATAAACGGAACCGGGTGCCCGTGTATCCGCGGCATTATGCTCTGTGCACGATCCGATGGGAATTGGAATATCGGTGCAAGGGCAGCAGTGACTGTCGCTGGCGTGCTCGCCTCGGCAGTGGTTGTGCCCGGCAACCTCGACCGCCACATGCCCATCATGGCCCACGCACAACACCATCGTCTGCGACGCGTTCAGCATCGCCACGAGCGACAGCAGTATGAAAAATGTGCTGGTGCTCCTGGTCCGTGTAAAGTTCACATTCATCCTATCGACCCGTTCCTCATGGTTCTTCCGCCCCCAGCCTGCAACGACCCCGGGAAGCGTTCATCCTGTCACATTATACCCCATTCACCACGCTCTGTTCACGCGAAAAGCTCTGTGGGGCGGGCCTCAGGCCGCACGCGCCCCTGCTGCCCGACTCGCCCGAAGATCGCCCGTGCCCCAGATGAAGGGGCGCTGGCGAATTCTGCCAGATGTACCGATCCCCTTTGCTGAAGACAAGAGAAAGTTTTTGGGGCCCCATCGACACCATAAGTCTTGCGCTGAAAAAGATTTATGACTGCCCAGCCGATCAAATCCCCCGCTTCCAGGAGATATTCGTCGGCCGGGGTTGACAAAACACGATTCAGACGGTATACTGATGGAATATAGTTGTGACCTGGAGTCGGTATTGCTGAGACGCGATCCGATTCTTGTGTGGTGGCAGGTTAAGCATTCCCACGGAAGAGGGATCCCACTTCAACGGACTGCGATCGGGTATCGCCGGATGGCCCTCCGACACCCAGCGAGGTTTTCGGTGGTCCGGCGGGCGAGCCAGAGGAGATGAAGAGAGCAAAGAAAGGGGAGAGTTCTGTGGGGCGCGGCATCGAGGCCAGTCGGCTTCGTGTCACATTGCCGAAGACGCGCGTGCCGTGAAGCACAACGCCTTGAGGCAGAGAAGCCCTGTGCTAATGGAGGAGCCGGAATAATCGCGGTGAATATTTAGAGGAGGACATGATGAAGAGCAGATTGGTCTTTGCAGCGGTTGTTTTGGGCCTTGCACTTGCCTCGGCAAGCCAGGGAGCCTATGTGATTGACGGCAACCTGTCCGACTGGGGCGTTACGCCGCACTCCGACTGGGTGCCCGACAGCACTACGGCCAGCTTCGTGGAGGCGGACGATATCAACACCTACGGCGCCTCGTTCTATAGCGAGTTGTATGATTTCGAAGCGATGTACTTCGACTTTGATGCGACCAACTTCTACGTTGCCATTGTCGGCTCCTATCCCATCAGTCTCGAATGGGGCGATCTTGGATTCGACTTGAACGGCGATTTCACGATTGGCGCTAAGGGCATCACGTCGGGCCTGGAGTATGCCGTCCAGATCGGTTCTGCTGTGAGTTCAGCCGGGGTCTATACGACCAATGTCCTGCTGAATCCTGCGTGGTCCGACTGCTATAATCCGCAGAACCACCCGCACAGGGCCAGCGGTGGCACCGTACTGGGCTCGGCGACGCTCGCCGTCGAGACGTACTTTGATGATGAAACCGGACAGACCTACATGGGCCAACTCGACGACAACACCACCGTGGTCGAGATCGGCTTCGCCCGTTCGATCCTGCCGGAGGACGTGTTCCTGCAACTACAGGAGGAGGGAGGCGTGATCAGCCTTCACATCACGCAAGCCTGTGGCAACGATGCGCTGAACCTCACCGGGGCCATCCCCGTTCCCGCGCCGGCGGCGCTGCTCCTGGCCGGCTTCGGAGTCGGGATCGTGGGCTCGTTGCGACGGGTGTTCGACTTACACGGCACCCGGACGCGCGCCTGAAGACAGGACGATTGCCGGAGAACATCACCGCTGGCGGTTCCTTGGGCCGTTCCTCTGCCCCCCACGGACTGAGGCTCTCACACTCCGTCTGACGAGGCTACCCGTAGATGCCGTCGTTCTCGTCTTCCCGGCACGAGGGGGGATTCACCAATTCGTACAACACTGCTCTCCTGACGCGGGCGGTTCATGCCTCCATGCAGGAAGTCGTTGCATCACCGCCCTGCCTCGTGGGAGAGCCTGCCGGGGCCGACCTACGGCTCTAAATTTTGCCAAAAAAGGCCTTGCAGAGCATTTGAAGGGCGTATATACTTTGCGTGTAAATTCGCGGGCGTAGCTCAGTGGTAGAGCGTCACGTTGCCAACGTGAATGTCGTGAGTTCAAATCTCATCGCCCGCTGTTAGGAGTTATCCTAAGGATGGGGTCTTCAATCGCACATCGGCGTTGCAGAACCCTTATAGTATCGGCGAGTTACCGGCTAGGTGGTAGTTTGGCGTTGGTCGTCGGTACGTGGAAGCCCCGCGGCGGTCGCCGCAGGTTGGAAACGTTCACCTGGCTAAGGGGATGAGTTCTCCCCTGATGCCATTTTTTTGTTTTTGGGCAGGAAACCAGTTCATTAGATTTTGGGAGCGCCGCAATGGCGGAAGAGAAAGAGCAGACACCGTCCTCCGAGCAGGAGGAAGGCACGCAGGAGAGCGAACAGCCGAGGACGGCAAAGAACACGGTGGTCGTCGAGGACGCCGGGCCCTGCAAGAAAAAGGTGACGATTGAGGTCCCGGCCGAGACGATCAAGGATATGGCCGACGAGCAGTACCGGGAGCTGCGGCGGGAGGCGGTACTGCCGGGCTTCCGCAAGGGCCGGGCGCCCCGCCGGCTGCTGGAGAAGCGTTTTGGCAAGGAGACCAGCGAGAGCGTCAAGCTCAAGCTGCTGGCCGAGGCGAGCGAGGCGGCGATCAAGGGCAAGGAACTGAACGTCCTGACGGACCCGGATCTCGACTATGAGCACATTGACCTGCCGGAGGCGGGTCCGATGAAGTTCGATTTCGAGGTGGAGGTCCGGCCGGAGTTCGAGCTGCCCGCGCTGGAAGGGATTGCCGTAACGCGACCGAAGCTCGAAGTGACCGACGAGCAAATCGACCGGGAGATCGAGCAGCTCCAGCGATGGTCCGGCACATGGACGCCGAAAGAGAAGGGCGCGATCGAGCGGGACGACCAGATCATCGCGGATGTCCGGCTGGACGTCGAACTAACGGAAGAAGAGAAGGCGCAGCAGGCCGCCGTGGCCGAGGGCAAGGCCGAAGAAGAAGCCGGGCAGACGAAGATCCCCGAGGCCGAGACGAAGCTCGATAATATCGAAGTCTACGTCCGGCCGAACGGGTTCGTCGGGCCGATTCCCGTCGAGAAGCTCGACGAGCTGCTGGTCGGCGCCAAGGCCGGCGAGAAGAAGACTACCACCGCCGAGGTCCCGCAGACCTACTTCCGCGAGGAGTTCCGAGGCCGCAAGGTCGATGTCGAGATCGATATCAAGGATATCAAGTGCCTCAAGCCCGCCGAAATCAATGAGCACTTCTTGCAGCGATACAATGTGGAGAGTGCCGACGAGCTGCGCGACCGGATCCGAGACAATCTGCAGGCACGAATCGAGACCCAGGTGCGAAGCGATATGAGCGACCAGGTCTATCAGCACCTGCTCGACAACACGGACTTCGAGCTGCCGATGGATATCGTCGCCCGCCAGGCCGGCAATGTCCTGCAACGACAGTACATGAGCCTGCTGTCGCGAGGACTGAGCCGCCAGCAGATCGAGGAGCAGATGGAGCAGCTCCAGGCCGGCAGCGAGGAGGAGGCCAAGCAGCAGCTCAAGACCTTTTTCATCATGGACAAGATCGCCGACAAGCTCGATATGGACGTGAGCGACGAAGAGATCAACGGCCACATCGCCCAGGTCGCCATGCAGCGCGGGCAGCGGCCCGAGAAGCTCAAGGAGCAGATGGAACGCGACGGCTCGCTCGCACAGTTCCGACTGGACGTCCGTCAGAGCAAGTGCATCGAAAAACTCCTCGAATCAGCGAACATTACCGAGCGGAAGGCTGAAGAGAAACCCCCAAAGAGCAAGAAGAAAGCCAAGAAGAAATCCGAGGCCAAGCCAAAGCAAAGCAAGGCCAAGGAACAGAGTCAATAAAGGATGATTCAATGCCCATCAACGACGTCTTGAAGCGCGGAACACCGGATATCTTCAACGAGTACACGCAGTATCATCGCTATCGCCAGATGAGCCTGGACGACATGCTGCTGGAGAACCGGATCGTCTTTCTCATCGGCGACATCAATTACGCCCGGGCCGCCGAGGTGATCATGAAGATGCTGTATTTGGACAACGCCAAGCGCGGCCGGGAGATCAGCCTTTACATCAACTCGCCGGGCGGCACGGTGGATGACACGATGGCAATCTACGACACGATGCGTTTCGTGGGCTCGCCGATCGCGACGTACTGCATCGGGCGGGCGCAGTCCGGCGGGGCCGTTATTCTCGCGGCGGGCACGAAGGGCAGCCGGTTCGCACTGCCTCATGCCAAGATCATGCTGCACCAGCCGTGGGGCGGCGTGACCGGACAGGCCGCCGACATCAAAATCCAGGCGGAGGAAATTCTCCGGGCCAAGCAGACGATCAACAGTATCCTCGCGAAGCATTCCGGTCAGCCGATCGAGAAGATCGTCGCCGAGACCGAGAGAGACCACTACATGAGCGCCGATGAGGCGAAAGAGTACGGCCTGATCGACGAAGTGCTCCGCGAGGACGACAAGCAAAAGGCCGAGAAGGAAAAGAAAGAGACCCAGGCGGAGCAGAAACCCGAAGAGAACAAGGGCGAAGGTGCGTAGTCTCCCGCGCAATGCGAACGCTTCGTACAAACGAAGCAACGCAGCCGAATCCCATAACAAGGAAGCCAAAATGAGTTCAAACGAGACCCTGGTACCCATCATCATCGAGAAAACCGGTCGGGGCGAGCGTGCGTATGACATCTACTCCCGGCTGCTGAAGGATCGCATCATCTTCCTCGGTGGGCAAGTGAACGACAGCGTCGCCAATCTGATCATCGCCCAGATGCTCTTCCTGAGCAACGAGGACAGCAAGAGCGATATCCACTTCTACATCAACTCGCCGGGCGGCGTCATCACCGCCGGCCTGGCGATTTACGACACGATGCAGTTCGTGCGGTGCGACGTCGCCACCTACTGCATCGGGCAGGCCGCCAGTATGGGCGCGGTCCTGCTGGCCGGCGGAGCCGCCGATAAGCGGTTCCTGCTGGGCAACAGCCGGATCCTGCTGCACCAGCCGCACGTAATGGGCATCCTCGAAGGCCCCGCGACGGATCTCGATATCGAGGCCCGCGAGATCCTGCGGCTTCGCGAGCGGCTCCATCACATCCTCGCCCACCATACGGGCCAGGACGCCGAGAAGATCGAGAAGGACACCGACCGCAACCTCTGGCTCAGCGCCGAGGAATCGGTGAGTTACGGCCTGGCCGACAGGATCCTCCAGAAGGCCCCCGAGATCGTCCAGGGCGAAGTGAAAGACGAAGACGAGCAGTAGGAAGGATCGTATCTCGTATGTCGTATCCCGCATCCTGCATGTCGTATGTCATATCTCGCATGTGGCATCTGATATCTCGCGCTCGGCCCAGACCCCGCCGAACTTCTCCAGGATGCGAACAGCGAGATACAAGATACGCGGGATTCGCGATGCTCTTGATGGCGGCAGGTTTGCTCCCGGGCTGTGGCGCCGGCAGCGAGCGGATGCACCCGCTTGAGATGAAAGCCCGGGACCTGGAGCGAGAGAAGACTGAATTGGTCGAACAACTCGAAGAGTGCCGCATCCGGACCGAGCAGCTCAAGGCGCAGGTCAGGGCCCTATCCGCGCTGCCGGAGGAGAAACACGAGAACTTCTACGCGCTCAGATCCCTGAAGATTACCGGGCTGACCAACTTCTACGACAAGGACGACGATGGCGTGCGCGAGGCGCTGGTTGTCTACATCAAGCCCATCGACCAGATCGGCGATATCATCAAGGCCGCCGGGGCCGTGCACGTTCAGCTCTGGGATCTCGATAAGCCGAGCGACCAGGCCCTGCTCGGCGAGTGGCAGGTCCAACCCGCCGAGCTGCAAAAGCTCTGGTTTGACACGCTCGTCTCAGCCAGCTACCGCCTGGTCTTCGACGCCGCCCTGACCGCCGAGGTAAGGGCCCAGCCGCTCACTGTCAAAGTCACCTTCACCGACTATCTCACCGGCGAAATCTTCACGGCTCAGCAAGTCATCAAACCAAAGATCGACTGAGGATCCCGTTCCGTCGGCGTTTCGCCGGAGTCGGCTCGAATCGGTCAGTTTTCGCATGACGAATCCAAGGGGGCGCACCGTGAGGCACGCATCCTGGGTCTTTGGCCGCGACTTGCCTTTTCCCTATCCGACGGTGCCCGTAGCCGGAGCTTGCCCGACCGGCTTCGCTACTTGACGCGAATGGAGCCGCTGGCAGTGCGGATGGTAAGACGGCCGGAACCTTCGCCGATGCTGCCGCTAACGTGCCGCCTGTCGATTCGGCCCTGGACCGCGACCGGCAAGTCAACGTTCACGGAACCGCTGACGGCCGACAGGTCGACCTGGCCGGCAAAGGCCGATGGGACGACGAGCGTCACACTGCCGGAGGTGGCGCCGGCATCGACCACGAGGTCGCTCGGGGCCGACGGGGCAAACGCCACCGAGACACGCCCGCTAACGGAATTCGCCGCCAAGCGTGAACAGATGATGCCCGCCGCTTTCACGGAACCGCTGCTGGCGTTGAGATCAATCGCCTCCGCTTGTGCGTCGGTGAGCGTTACGGACCCGCTGGCCGAGCGGACCTTGATCGAGTCGGCCTGAACATCTGAGGCTCCCGCCGAGCCGGACGAGGAATGAAGGTCGCAGACCCCGGCGTTCGATGCCTTCGACAGCCGAACACTCCCGCTGGCACTGCCCAGACGAATGTCTCCGCCCTCGACCTGCTCGCAGCGAATGGAACCGCTGGCTGAGCCGAGGCCGACGGAGCCCTCGATACGGGCGGCTTTCACAGACCCGCTGGCGGCGTGTGCTTTGACATCACCGTTCAGGTCCGTCACATCAATGGAGCCCGAGGCACTGTTGCACTCGACGTGGCTCTGGCGGGGCAGGGCAATCTCGTAGCTGATGCTGATGGATCGGCCTCCGCCCGTCTTGGGCCGGTCGGCCTTGATTTCCAGACGCTCGGCCGTCTCCTCAAAACCGATCTCGACCGCTTCGGCTAATTCCTGGGCCTCCTTCTCGGTGCCGGCCCGGGCGACAATCGTGGCCACCACCTGCGCCTGGTCCGTCTCCTTTCCGGCAGCGTCGATGGAGCCGCTGGCCGTCGAAACGGCCAACGTTGTGCCCGGCTGCATCGCGTGCTGAAGCTCAACCGTCCTTTCAAACTTGACTTGCGGATACCAGTTGCCAAGGTCACAGCCGCCGACAGCCGGCAGCAAGGCCGCCAGGGCAACGGTCCACACAGCGAATTGCGTCGATCTCATAGTTCTCCATCTCCTACTGGCGTTCCCATTTCCGTGACGAAGGATGCTACCGCGCAACCTGGTCCGTGTGCAAGGGCGCAGGCCCCGCGCACCGCAACACATCATATCGGTCGCCTCCGGCGGCATTCTATTGCATGAAGGTGGCACAATTCGGCCAGGTTTTGCCACACCAAGCCTCATTTGGGCAAGAGTGCGGTCTCCCGGCGGGAAGTTCCACGATCTTCCGGGCGGGGCGTCATAGTATCTGCCGCTTACGCGAGGCTTCATGGCCGAGGCAATCCAGGATCGTATTAGGTGAGCAGGCCGATGACAGCGGCGAAACGGCCGGCGGCCTCTCCCTCGCGCCGATGACTGGGAAACAGGTCGTTGCGGCAGAGCGTGCAGATACCGGCGATGTGGATGGATTGCGGTGCGACGCCCGCCCGCAACAGAGCATCCGCATTGGCGCGCCAGAGATCGAAATGGTCTTTGCCGGACGGGGCAGCATGAAAGAAGTCCGCCGCATGAGGGCCAATCCCACGGACGGCGGCATCGCGGACTTCCTCGCCGACTTCGTAGCAACACGGCCCAGCGGAGGGACAGACGCATGCCACCAATTCGGCCGGCTCGCAGCCGAACTCGGCCATCCGCCGAACTACTGCCGGCACGATCCCGGCCACCGTCGCCCGCCAGGAGGCATGCGCGAACCCCACGGCACGCCGTCGCCGGTCGGCGATCAGCACGATGGGGCAGTCGCCGCTCTTGCCCATCAGCGCCAGCCCTCCTACGGCGGTCACCAGCCCGTCCGCATGCCCGGCGCTGCCCCCCCGCTTGCAGACCAGCACGCGGCCGCCATGGACCTGGTCCAGGAACGCCATTTCCTCCAAACCCAGGACCTGCGCAATCTCCCGGCCGGCCGCAGCCGGCTTGTGTCGAACTTGCTGCACCTCAGGCCCCTGCCGCGTCGTCACAAGGTGCGGCACTCCCACCGCCTCCAGCGTGGCAAACCGACCGACCAGCCACCCATTTGCCAGCCGCTCCAGCCGAAATCCCCCATCCGAATGTGTGTCCGCCCCACCCATGCAAACTCTCCATGGCCTTCACTGATGCAATCGTGTCACCTGGGCATCATACGCGCTGCAGCTCCGATCGACAACAAGAGCGTCGGTTGCCTCGCAGCCCTTCGGCCGGATCGGCGTGACGGCTGCCGCAGATTGCAGCTTGCCAAACGGTTATGGGGCTATAGAATGGCGGCCATGAAAGACTTGAGAAATCAGATTGTCTGCGGCGATTGCGTCCAGATCCTGCAGGGTGAAGCCGAACCGTTCGCCGATTTGGTCTTTGCCGATCCGCCGTTCAATATCGGCTACAAGTACGACCAGTACCATGACCGCAAGAAGAGCGCGAAGTATCTCGCCTGGACGCGGGACTGGATCGGGGCATGCGTCCGCGTACTCCAGCCGCACGGGTCGTTCTACATCGCCATAGGCGACGAATATGCCGCCCAGATCAAGCTCATGGCGGAAGATGAGTTCGGACTCACGCTGCGCAACTGGATCATCTGGCACTACTCTTTCGGCCAGCAGACGAAGGCCAAGTTCGCTCGTGCGCACACGCATATTCTCTACTTCGTGAAGGATCGCAAGGATTTCGTGTTCAACGACGATGTGGTGCGCGTGATCTCGGATCGGCAGAAGAAATATCGCGATAAGCGGGCCAACCCCGCGGGCAAGATGCCGGACGATGTCTGGAACGAGTACCCGCGCATCTGCGGCACGTTCCGGGAGCGCACAGGCTTCCCGTGCCAGATGCCGGAGAGCCTGCTGGCGAGAATCATCCGCGTGAGTTCCAACGAGGGCGACTGGGTGCTCGACCCCTTCTGCGGCTCCGGCACAACGGCCACCGTCGCACACAAGCTGAACCGCAGATATACGAGTATCGATATCTCCGAAACATATGCGGAGGCGGCGAAAGATCGCATTGCGGACTCCGAGGGATTGCCCGTAGAAGGCGAGGGCCTGCCGGACTGGCCGGAACATGCGGATGCCGAGCTGAGATGGCTCTATAGCGAGAACAAGATCTCACTGCGACAGCTCTGCTCGAATCCGATGCTCCTGTCCCTGTTCACAAGAAAACTCAACAATCGCCTGCAGAAGACACAACTCTACACGCCCGAAGAAGTGCAGCGACGACTGGGACAACTCGACAAACGCGGCAAACTCAATCCCTTTGGCAAGACAAGCGGAGTTCCAATGGGAGCGTCGTCCCTTGAACAATAGAAAACCTCTGCTTATGGCCGCACTGCTCCTCGTTGTCAGCGGTTTGCTGCTGACGGTCATTCAAGCGCCGATCGACTGGTGGCTTCTGGCGTGGGTGGCGTATGTGCCGTTCGCGCTGGCGTGTTCGCCGCAGATTCGGTTTCGCGGTCTGTCCCTGGTGGTCCTCGCGGTTGGCTACCTCTACTGGCTGGGGAATCTCTACTGGATCGTGCCCATCACGATCATCGGCTGGTTCGCATTGGGCCTCTACATGTCGCTGTACTGGCTGCTGTTAGCCGTGGGCGTACGGTTCAGCCGGGCCAGGGGCCTGCCGCTGTTCATCGCCCTGCCGATCCTCCTGGCCGGCGTTGAACGCTTGCAGGGCTTCCCACTGGGCGGGTTCTTCTGGCGATTCCTCGGGCACAGCCAGTACTCGAACCTCGCCGTGATCCAGGTGGCCGACCTTTTCGGCGCCGCGGGCGTCTCTTTCGTCGTCGCCATGGCCAACGGCCTGATCGCGGACCTCGTCCTCTTCGTATGCCAATCGCGTAGGGTGGGTTCTCAACCCACGCGTTCACCCGATCGATGCGCACAGAACGCGGGGGGTACGACCCCAGGCCACGAATCTGAGGCCTCGCGCAAACCCTCCGCGAGAATCCTCGTTGGCGGCGCGGTCGCAACCGTTCTCATTGTCACAGGTACGGTCCTTTACGGCCAGTGGCGGTTGCGTCAGGCCGAGACGTGCGTGACGGAAGGGCCCCTCGTCGGCTCGCTTCAATCGAACGTGCCCCAGTCGGTCAAGCGGAGTTTCAGCGTCAGCGGACAGCTCTTCGAGGAGTTAATGGAGAAGAGCCAAGCCGCCGCTCAGGCCGGGGCCGAGCTGATCGTCTGGCCGGAAACCATGGTCCAGGGCTTGCTGGATCCAGGGCTGTGGCCGCTCCTCGAAGGCGACCTCGACGAAGACAAAGCCTTTCACCAGGCCCTGTGCGAACACGCCAAAGATACGGCCCATCTGCTCGTCGGCGCCTACGGCGCCCAGATCCTGACGGACCCCTACGGAAAACGCTACCTCGGCAGCTACAACTCCGCCTATTTCTACCGCCCCGACGGGACGCGCGACCCCGGGCGATACGACAAGATCCACCTCGTCCTCTTCGGCGAGTACATCCCTTTCAAGCAGTGGTGCCCCTGGCTCTTCGAGCAGCTCAAGAAATTTTTCCCGAAAGGCTACAATCCCGACTACTCCCTCGAACACGGCAAACACTACACCGTCTTTGAGATGAATGCGCCCGCGGCCGAGCCGAACGCTCCCGTCGAAGCGCTATCGCCCTATCATTTTGCCGTCATTATCTGCTACGAGGACACGATCCCGTACGTGGCGAGGAATTTCGCATTGGACGAGCGGGGCCGCAAGCGCATCGACTGGCTGGTCAATATCAGCAATGACGGGTGGTTCGTCCGGTTCCCGCAGGACCCGCCGCGAGTGATTCCCAGCAGCGAGCTGCCGCAGCACGCGGCGATCTGTGCGTTCCGGGCCGTGGAGAACCGCCTGGCCGTTATCCGAAGCGTCAATACGGGCATCAGTTGCCTGATCGAATCGACCGGCCGCATACGCGACGGCTACCTGGCCGCCAGCGAGAAATTTCCCGCCGAAGCGATGGACCGGACCGCCATGACTGGATGGTTCCTCGACCGATTGCCGATAGACAAACGGGTGACCTTCTACAGTCGGCACGGCGAGTGGTTAGCCAACATTTGTGCAATCGCCGCGGCCGTTGCCGTCGTGTGGCCGCTTGCGATCCGGCTGATCCGCCGGCGCAAGCGAGAGAATGCGAAGGATCGTCCGAAACATGGCTAAGGATGTTGTGATGGTTCGTATCGACCGGCTCGTCAAGACGACGGCTCTGGGTTTTGCGATGCTACTGGTTTGGGGCTGCGAGCAGACGTCCCGGCCGCAGATGGCATCCACCGACGCGCCGCCTGTGTTCGCCGGCGGGGACCTGTCCGGCCCGGCCCGGCAGATCGTGCTCAACGGGCTTGCAGACCCAGACCCGCAGATCCGGGCCAACGCCGTCGAGGTCGTGGCGACGACGGGTCAGGCCCTGCTCATGCCGAGGGTGCACAAGCTCCTGTCCGATGAGGCGGTCCCCGTGAGGTTCCTCGCGATCGTGGCCGCTGGCGACCTCGAGTATGGTCCTGCAAGAAACGATGTCGCACGTCTCCTTGAAGATCCGAATCCCAACATCAAGATCGCGGCCGCCTACGCGACGATGAAGTTCGGCCGGCCCGAATACTACCAGGTCATCTCCAACGCGGTGGCCAGCACAGACCAGACGGTGCGAGCCAACGCCGCCCTGCTGCTGGGCAAGAGCGGAAAGCAGGAAGGACTGCGCTTTCTCTATTGGACCCTGCAGCGCGAGGATTCCGGCGACAAGGTCATTCTGCAAGCGGCGGAATCCATCGCGATGCTCCACGATCCTCGCATCTATCCGAAGCTCTGGACCCGCCTGATCAGCGCCTACGCCGACGACCGCGTCATCGGCATCTGGGCCATGGGCGCCCTCGGCACCGAGCAGGCCAAGAACGCCCTCATCACGATGCTGGACGATCCGGTGCCGGAGGTCCGCCTGGCCGCTGCCGAACAGCTCGGCAAGCTTGGCGATCCCATCGGCGAGGAGGAGGTTCTCGAAGTCTTCGAAGCCGGCTTGATGAAAGGCCTGGATGCTCAGGGCCAGGAGCGCATCAAGATGCGGGCCGCCCTGGCCATCGGAGAGATCGGCACCGAGAGACTCAAGAAGCACCTGCCCCCCCTGCTCCAGGATGTGTCCAAGAGAGTCCGCTTAGCCGCCGCCAAAGCCGCCCTCCGCCGCCGGACGAAATGACTGCCCTGCTGATGCAGCCATTGGCAGATTTCGCTCAGAGCCCTTCAACAACCACTCCTTCAAAGGGCACTTCGATCTCTGTATCCTCCAGATCTTTCACTGCAAGTCGAATGCTGCCCGTGAACCGCCCGCCGTCGGGCGCTTTGACAAACACACCTATTCGGACAACCCTGCGCTCTTTTTCCAATACGACACATTTGACTAGTCCGGAGCTGCCTTCAACATGGAGTACCTCACAGTCGGCGTATCTCGGTATGTAGGCAAACGTCCGATTAATCGGCTCTCCCGGACAGACATGCCCAAGATAGAGGCGTGGCGGAAACGTGACGCCGGGCCCAACGGCATTCCCCCTGACAATTAGAGCCTGCGGTCTTTGCCGATCGTGCGTTGCCACATAGGCCTTGTGTGCAAACCGTCCCAACTGCCTCTTTGGAGCCATGCGCAGCTTCAGGATACTCTTTCCGCCTGGTGCCAAGTCCTTATCACTCGTTGTTACCTTCAGACACGCACAGGAACCCTTCGTCTTGCTGTCATCGATCTTGATGGCGTCCCGCCCCACATTTGCAAGCCAGGTGTCACGCACAACGGGCGCACCGACAGAAACATCGCCAACGTCCAGGACATCCATGCCGAGAACCAAAGACTCTTTCGAACTTACTGGCGACATATCACCACATCCTACCGCGATTCCCACTCCAACTACGATCAGGAGTGGTCCGCTTATCAGAGCTATCTTCCCGATGTTGCGGTTCTTCGTGCTGATCGCCGCCACAGAGCCGCCCAGCGCCAATCCGGACAAGAGGACCAGGTACTTTCCAAAGCGCAATAGGACCACCGTAATCCTGTCCAGCAATGGGTGTTGAGCAAACGCGATGCACGTACCGTCCCATATGAGGCCCAACTGCTTCTCAGACAATATCTCCCTCGCCGGACTCATGGTTGGGTTAATCAATTCGAATCTACCGTCTCGGTAGCAGGCGAACACACAGAAATGCTCTTTAGCATCAGGATAGGATGTGTGTAGGATCGCAGGACGATTCAACGTGGCCAGTTCTCTGGGTGCAAGACGTAAGCCCAATACCTTCTGGCCCAACTGCCTCGAAGCCTTTGCCAATCCTGCCATTGTAGTGCTACCTGCCGCATCGGTGCCGGCCAGATCGGCGCAAACACTTGCTTCCACCGCATGGCCGAGCAACATCAGACAGGTCTTCAAAGCAAGAGGGCCACAAGTATCCCCTCTATTCGGCCCCTTCTCACTGGCCTTGGCACAGTTGAACAGTATCAGACATAAGAGGCTTACCACAACGGTGCATCGAGTGTTACTATATGGGTGCATGACATCCTCTTTTCGTCTGCCTCACATGGCCAACTTCTTCCTGGGAGAACCTCCGGCAAGACAGCCGGCACAGAATATGCGGTCAAAGGAACGCGCAACACCGGTCCATTTCCCTCGCAACGAATGATCCATCGGCTGCTAACAGAGGGTCTTCTATTGCGCCCTAAATCCTCTTCGTAGCACCAGTACAAATACGGCCACGCCTGCCACCACGAGAAAAAGACCCAAATGTCTCATCCCCCAGGCCCAGGCCAGATCGCTGCTGGAGCCAGCCTCATCTACACCCTCACCAGATTCCGCGCGGCTTTCTTCTTGAGTATCGTCGCTGGGTTCGTCCTCGCCGGCGTCATCATTGCCGTCGTCGATGTTGCCTTGGGGAACATCGTCGTTGTCTTCCGCTGCTTCCTCTGGCATCTCATTGAGATCGCGGAGAACGTCATCCACCATACGCTGAGCCTTTACCTGTGCCCCGATGCCGAGAATATAATTGAATACGACCGTATGCTCGGGAAAATCGAGCTGGAACAAGGAGTCAGGAATATCCGCCCGATTCACGGATATAGAGTTGAGATCCACGCGTACGTCGATAAACTTCTTGTAGCCGTCACCATGAAACGTACGTCGCCCTTCGATCGGCACCCACCCCCCATTCTCGGTCTGATGCACCTTCGTCAATTCCGTACGTACATGGAGCTTCGCCTGCTGGCTGTCGGGGTGCCCCAAAAACGAATCTGATCGAAGCAGCAGGCCTCTTTCTGCGTCGATGTATAGTCTCCTCCAGGGAGAAGTCTCGCCCTTGATGTCTACGACGAATACAGCCCTATCGTGGAGCTTCTGTACGACAACATCAGAGGCGACTTCCGCGGTGGCCAGTATTTCGCTAAGCAGGCGGGCGCCGTCTTCTGGCTGATAGAACGGCCGGTAGAACAGAAGAGAGGCAAAGTTGGCCATCCATCTATCGTACTCGGATACGTCTCCGATGGTGCCCCGCTTTAGTTTGGGCCAATCCCCGCCCTTGCGGACCTCACCGTCTACAACGCAGATCGCACCATATCCTAATCCGTGCTCACTAAATATCCTACGAACAAAACGCTGACGAATGCCGTCCTGAGCCCACTCAGTCTCTTCGTGGTGCACGTCGGGCTGTTCACGAGAGCTAACGCGAGGCAGATAACTATAGTCAGGAAGGTCTCCTTCAGATGTGAAATCCGTACAGAACTCCATCTTGATCAAGGCCAGCTTCTCTTCGTTGGCCCTCACACAAGCAACCACTTCATCCATCGGGCGTTTACCCGCTCCGCTGATGCCTGATTCAACTCCACGAGCAAACGAGGCCGTCAGAAAGACCAAACTCAGAACCATGCCTGGCGAAGACGCTATGCCACCGGCGAGATATCTCAGCATTTTCTCCTCCCTCTTCGGGTCGCCATGAAAAGACCCGTTCCTTCGCGATGCATCGTTCTCCAGTCTTCGACTGCCATATGCCGCGCTTCCTGAGCAACTTCCGTCACAGCCTTCAGTTCCACTTCTGGTGTCATCATACACAATCGTCCTATCGGATTCAAGGCGATTTCCGTTTTTCTCCTTGAGAGACCCTTCACGCTGCTGATAGAGGAAGCATGACATATCAGTCAGATCCATAACGAAGTGCGAAAGTCCATAAGAGGTTTACGCTTACTACGCACCAGGGCAATCCCAGGTGTGATCCGGGGTAATACATGCGTTGCAGGCGCCTGCCTCCTCAGGTGCTTCTCCCGGCCACTGGACCCAGCCTTCTCCACACCCACCAGACTCCAATTCCTCGCAGTCTCCACACGTGGTAAAACCCTCCTCATGATCTATACACCACCACACGGGACCAGCATCTCCATCACACCACGTTTTGATCGGGCCATTCCATAGCTCATCGGTACACTTCCCCCAGTCATTGCATATACCACAGGTTCCCGATATCAGCCCAAGTTCCCCCACATCTAAGGAAACCGCCGACAACTCTCCGGCAACAGCGATCACGAACAAACCCAGAATACAAAGCACTCCAATAAGTTTCTTTCGCGTTCTCATTTTGCACCTCCTTGTACTCGACCGTCATATAGTGAACCTTCGCACTTTCCAGAAATATGCAATGCTCTGCCAAGCTCTGAATCTGACATAATGTGAATTACACTCTCACAATCCGGCACCACGCCTTCCCAGGCTGCTATGGTAATGCTCTCACTGATCAGGAAAACTGCCGGTGTCGTCATAAACCACTCCTTCGCATCAGCCAGCCGACCACAGGCGCAGCCGGGACTGCGACGTTGCGCGGGGCCGTAGGGCGGGACCTCGATGAGAGCGGTGCCCAGGAAGTCCTCGTTGCCGGCCGGGTCGCGGGCCATCTGCTCGTACTGGGGGATCGCCCGGCGGCAGTCCGGGCAGTCGTGGTGGTAGAGCAACAAGAGCCACGTCCCCGTCTTCAGTTGGTCGGCGATGTCGATGTGCTCCAGAATCGGCAGTTTCTTGCCGACCCAGGTTTCCGGCTCCAGGACCTCGTACGCGGAAGTGATCGAAGCAGGCTTGTTGAAGGCCAGCAGCGGAGCCGTGACGGCCGGCACAGCCAGACCCAGAACCGCCGTGGCGGCGAATCGAGTCAGGGACGGCAAGGGCTTCGCGAACACCGCAACCACGTTGCGAATAGATTCCCTCCTTCGCAGGAATGACCACAAGGGGGCGAAGGCCGAACGGACAGGGAACAGGCCCAGCGAAATGACCGCGGGCAGGTCGATGGCCAGCAGGGTGACCCAGGGATTGACGTGGACCGAGCCGAAGCAGCCGCAGGAGGCCGCCCCGGTCAGACCTTTTAAGAACGTGATCAGCGAAAAGAGGCCAAAGCAGCCAAGAGCAACGAGCCAGGCGGCCTTCGGGAACAGGCCGGAGAGCAGCCAGATGCCTAGGGCCAGCTCAAATTCGACCTGCAGGATCAGAATCGGCCGTGAGGTCCAGAGACTGTTGCTGGCAACGGGCTCGACCAGAAGCTGACGGCCTTTCAAAGCTGCCGCAACCAGCAGAATGAGGCCCAGAATTCTCAGGATAATCCCGCCAATTCGTTCTATCTTATGCACTTGAGCCGGCATCTTTTCCTCGCGACGGGGCTCCTCGCCCCGACCTCAACGATGACTTCCTGCCCGCTCATTGGGTACAGCGCCGGGGGGGGCGCGATGTTGATGTCCGTTGACAGGCAACTCTCAGGAGATCGATCTGAGAAGAAGCGGCAGGGTCGGTGGCCATCCCAGAGCCACGGCAAGGGCAAATCAGGCTGGCTCGGAGGCATCCGGGCGCACTGCAAGCTATTCTATTTGGGTGATTTAGGAAAAATGACTTGACCTTTTCGAGGCGGAAGCGTAAAATTATGTCATGCAGGTGTCCTATCGGGACTGAAACAGGGATTTGTGAACCCTGGGCCGAAAATCGTAGTGTATTTGCGGCAGCCGGCAGGTAGTATTTTAAGGTCCGATAGAACGGGGTTTGTGAGGACTGCAAAACGAGCTGATTCGTGAAAGGAGCCTGTCTTGAGTACGCTTACCAAGGTTCTGATCGTTCTACTGACCGTCTTTGCCATCTTCCTGTGCGGGATCGTTGTCACGTACGTCGCGAACGCTGAAAACCAGCGAGAGCGTGCGGACCGGCTGCAGCGTGAGATCCAGAGCGCCAGACGGACCCAGGAGGCCGCCGTGCTTGATCTCGAGAACGAAAAACAGGCGGCACAGGCGCTGAAGGCGCAGCTCAATGAGCAGATCAACGAACTCGGTCTGCAGGTCAAGCAGCTCCAAGCGGAACTGGATGGCGTCAAGCGGGAGAACGCCCAACTGGTGCAGAAGGTTGCGGCCATGGCGGCGACCGTCGAGACCGCCAACGCTACGGCCACGCAGCAGACGCAACTGTTCGAGACCGCCCAGCAGGAGGTCCAAGCCCTTCGGGCCGACCAGAGCAACCGCAAGAAGGAACTCGACGAGACCAACCAGATGCTGATGGAGAAAATGGCGGTAATCGCCCAGCTCCAGGAGAAGAATCGGCGGGTCACCGAGGAGAACCAGGAGATTGAGACGAGGCTGAACCAGTACCTCCAGCAGTACGGGCGAATTGCCGCGCGGCCTGCGACGACGGTTCCGCCGGGCGCCAGGGCTGTCCGGCCGGTCCAACCGGTTGTGCCGCCGAAGACGAAACCCATCGCGCTGAACGGCAAGATCATGGCGGTGGATATGAGCAAGCGCCTGGCGCAGATCTCGATCGGGTCGGCCGCCGGCGTCCGCCAGGACATGAAGTTCTATGTCACTCGCGGCGACCGGTTCGTGGCGAATATCCTGATCCTGGAGGTCTCGCCGGATACGGCGGTCGGCATTCTGGATCTCGTCCAGGTCCCGCCGCAGGTGGGTGACAGCGTCGCAACGAATCTGTGAACCAAAAGCGGCGACGTTGCGGACGGCCGCTTTGCCGCCGGGAGGTGATTAGTCGATGAGTCCCATGCCTCAGCCACGCGGGGGAAAGCTTTCCCCTCCGAGCAACTTGTACACGGCCATCCTGGCCGTCGCGGTCGCGGTCGTTCTGGCCACCGTGGCGTACGTCACCTATGCCTGCCATACCCAGTACGGGACGATCTTCGGCCTGCCGCAATAGAATCCTGTCCGGCGGCACCAGGATCGACGGCTAATCCCCAGTAACCGGCCGCAACTGTCACTTCGTCAGGCGCGCTGTACGTCCACCGCCTCCATATAGGCCGATAAGCGTGATTTTTGCTGTATCGACGTGAAATTCCCCTTGACGGTACCCCTGCGAGATCGTCAGAATACCCGATAGCAACCTGAGAAAGGAGTCGCCTGTGCTGTTGGACTCAATCCTTGGCTTTTTCAGTATGGATATGGGTATCGACCTCGGTACCTGTAGCACACTGGTTTGCGTTCGGGATAGAGGGATTGTGCTGAACGAACCGTCCGTGGTGGCGGTCCGCAAAGGGACCAATGTCGTGCTCAATGGCGGCGAGGCCGTGGGTCTGGTCGCACGGGAGATGCTGGGCAAAACGCCCGGCTCGATCAGCGCGATTCGCCCACTCAAGGATGGCGTCATCAGCGACTTCGAAGTCACCGAGGCGATGTTGAGCTATTTCATCCGGAAAGTGCACGGTCGCGGTGGCCTGGTCCGGCCTCGCGTGGTCATCGCCGTGCCGAGCGGCATTACCGCCGTCGAGCGGCGCGCCGTCATTGACAGCGCCGAACGAGCCGGTGCGAGAAAAGTCTACCTGGTGGATGAGCCGATGGCGGCGGGCATTGGCGCCGGATTGCCCATCACCGAGCCGACGGCCTCGCTGATCGTCGATATCGGCGGGGGAACGACCGAGGTGGCCATCATGTCGCTGGCCGATATCGCCACGTCCGAATCCATTCGCATCGGCGGCGACGATATGGACGAGGCGGTCATCAACCATCTCAAGCGAACGTACAATCTTCTCATCGGCGAAGCCAGGGCGGAGAAGGTCAAGATCCAGATCGGCTCAGCCGCCCCGCTGGAAGAGGAACTGACGATGGAAATCGCCGGCCGGGACACCATCTCCGGCCTGCCCCGGAAGATCGTTATCACCAGCGAGGAGATCCGCGAGGCGCTGAAAGACCCCGTCGCCGCGATCATCGACGCGGTGACAACAACGCTCGAACGGGCCGAGCCGGAACTGGCTGCCGACCTGATTGACAACGGCATCTACATCGTCGGCGGGGGTTCCCTGCTGCGGGGCATGGATCAGATACTGGCCAACGCCACGGGCCTGGAGGTACACCAGGCCGACGACCCGTTGAGCTGCGTAGCACGCGGCACGAGCGTGTATCTGGAGAACCTGGAGCTCTGGAAGGATACGATGGACCACAGCGATCGCGGGTACGAGTAACCGCCCGCGCAGCGCCGCAGCCCCTGCGATGCAGACTGCGGCCCGGGTCTCCATACGATCGTATGAACGGCAGTTATGACACCAAAATGGGCCAACATGTCGAAAGGAATGCTCTTCACCTGGGGTATGTTGGCGGGTCTGATCTTTCTGTTTCTCGTGCCGAAGGACCTTGCCGGCCAGCTTCAATTAGCCTATGCGCGGGCATTCCGTTGGCCGCTGGCGGCCGGTAGAGGCCTGACCTTGGCCTCCCGAACAGCCACCCCGCCGGTCCAGGACGTCAGCCGCAAAGACCACAAGGCATTGCTCACCGCCTACGGCCAGACCAGAAACGAGCTCGCCAACCTGCAGGCACAGCTTCAGGAGGCCCATCGAACGATCGAACAACTCACAAAGCTTCGTGGCAGGCCGGGCTGGGAAAGTGTGCCGTTGCGTCCGGCGGCCATCATCGCCCCGGCGGACCAGGCGCAAAACGAGCTCATCATCAATCGGGGACAGCAAGACGACGTGGCGGTCGGTCAGTTCGTCCTGAGCCCCGATGATCATGGTATCATCGGAACCATATCCGACGTTTCCCCTAAGGGGGCCAAGGTCAGATTGATCACCGACCCGGCCTCCAAGATTGCGGTGAGTATCGCCGATCTGCATGTGTCGGGCCTCATGGAGGGCCGGGGCAACAATACGGCCAGAATCCCCCTGATCTCGACGAAACACAAAGTCCAGAAAGGCGATCCCGTCTACGCCCGGAAACAGCCGGGGCTTGACATCCGTATCATCACGGCCAGAGTGACCGAGTGTAAACCGGATGCGGATAGCCCCCTGCTCTGGGATATCAAAGTCCAGCCCGTCTGTGATGTGGCCAACCTGAGTGAGATCGCGGTCGTGATATCCGCCGCCCGGTTGCCGCAGTGATCGCAGCGTGCGGCCAAAGATGGATCGGATGGATTTGTGCGTCCCTCGGGAGTGATTGAATGCATTGGTTTCGGTTTGCGGTGCTCGTCCTCGTCGCCTCCGTACTGCAAGCCAGCCTCATGGGTGCACTTTCCATCATCCGGCCTGATGTCAAACCGGACCTTCTGTTGATTCTTCTGGTGTTCTTCGCCGTCCGCAACAAACCGACGCACGCGGTCATCTGTTCATTCATCATCGGTTTCGCCGCGGATCTGACCAGTCCCGCCGTGGGCCTGATGGGACCGCGCATCATCAGTTTCGGTGTGTTCGGCACGCTGCTCTCCGACCTGCAGGGCATCATTTCCACGCGAAGGGGGATCTATCAGGCCGCGACGATCTTTCTGGTGGGCGCGCTGACTGCCGGACTGAGTTACCTGTTGACCCTGCTTCGAGCCGAGACGACCGAAGTGAGCCTCGCCGCCCAGGTCTTCTGGCAGCCTTTATACTCAGCGATTCTCGGGCCGTTTTTGTCCTTGCCGATGGCCTGGTGGATGCGTATGAATAGGAAGAATCGAGGGCGCAGGGCCGGAAGACGTTTCTAAAACGGCGCGGCGCAATTCGGTAACGTGGGCACAAGCTTCAGAGCTGTAGCGACTTCATCTCAGATGACAGGTCGATAGGTCGCATTCGCCCCATGAGGGAATGGCTCTGCTGATAGGTTCTGAACACGGATGTACGACAAGAGAATCAAGATATTCATCGGCATAAGCTTGGCGCTGCTGCTGGTGTGCATGCTGCGGCTCATGCAGATGCAACTACTCGCCGACTCCTCGCTTCAGGCCGACATTGAAAGACTAAAGGAGCGTCGCGCCCTGTCCAAACAGCTCCAGACCCTGCGGGGCAGAATCCTCGACCGCAACGGGGAGATCCTGGCCGCCGATACCCCTAAGTTCCAGGTCTACATCAACTATCGGTTGAGCTGCTTCCGGGACGACCGCGTGGTCGAGGCTAGATTGGCCGAGGCCGACACGGAGGACGCCGACCCGTCTTTGTACGAAGTGCATAAGGAAGTGGATGACAGGCGGCAGGACCTGGAGCAGATCATTGCCAAGTGCTCTCAATTCGGACTCGCTCGCGGCCAGATCGAAGAGAAGATACGAGGGCTCAACGACGCCATCTGGAACTATCGCAGCTTCATTCGGTGGGTGCGCGACGGAGTCGATCCGAACCTAGTGGCGAAGTATGGCGGGCTCAACAGCATTCCGACCTCGGTGGCGCTAAGCGAACTCGAACGCCGCTTCCCCGACGCCGACGAACGAAACAGGCGGATCGCCCAGGTGGACGACATCCCGATGATGGAGAAGGACCTGCCGCTGGTCGAGCTGGAAACCGAGGAGGACATCTTCACCGCGCAGTTCGAGTTTATGGAGATGAACGACGTCGAAATCCTGCCGACGGGTCAGCGTTACTACCCCTACGGCTCGGCCGCGGCACAGACCATTGGCTGGGTCGGACCGGCGACCCAGGAGCGCGACACCAAGCTGTTCGCGGACGATCCACTGACGAGGTACCTGCCCGGCGAGGTCTGTGGGCGAGAGGACGGCGTCGAGTACGTCTGCGAGAAGATCCTGCGCGGCCGGCGCGGTGAGCTGGTCTACGACATCGACCGCCAACTCGTTCGTCAAACCGAAACGCAGTTCGGCCGGGACGTCCAGGTCACCCTCGACATCGGCCTGCAAAAGCGAATCGAAGAGCACTTGGCCGATCGGCAGGTCAATCCGGGCTATCACGACGCCAACATGGCGGCCGTAGTGATCCAGATCCGCTCGGGGGATATCCTGGCCCTCGTATCGCTGCCGACTTATGATCTCAACCGCGCCCGATACGACTACGGCAAACTGCTGTCCGACCCGAACGGGCCGCTCATCAACCGCACGATCTATCGGCTCTATCCCCCGGGATCGGTCGTCAAGCCGCTGTTTCTCATCGCGGGCCTGGAAGCGGGTGTCATCGCGCCGGATCGGATCATAAGCTGCCCTGCCGAGCCGGCCCCCGCCGGCTGGCCCGATTGCTGGATCTACAGACAGCTCCGGGCGGGCCACGATGGAAGATGGGACAACCACGCCCGGAACGCCATCAAAGGGAGCTGCAATATCTACTTTTCGCGGCTGGCCGACGAGATCGAGCCGCGCTTGCTGCAGCAGTGGCTCTTCAAGTTCGGGTACGGGCGCCGCATCCCTCTGGCCTGTCCAAGTCTGTCTTCGACGGATTGGGAGCCGCCCGAACTCAGACAGGCACCGGGCCAAATCGGCAGCAAGGCCGTCCCTGCCCGTGTCTCGATTGAATCGCTTGAACAAATCCCGCCTCTCTGGGAGAGCCACAGGAAGCTGTTCGGAATCGGCCACGGCAACTTCCGGGTCACGCCGCTGCAGGTGGCCGACACGTTCGCGACGCTGGCCCGCGGCGGTCGCCGCAGGATGCCGCGCTTGTTCCTGCAGCCGAATCCAGCGCCGGAATCGGCCGAAACCGAGGACTTGCAGATATCAAACGCCAGCCTGCAGGTGACGTATGACGGGATATGCGCCGTGGTCAACGAGTACGGCGGAACAGCCTACCAGGACTTCGGACCCGCCAGCCTGGCTCAACAAGGCGTGAAGGTCTACGGCAAGACGGGATCCACCGAGCGGCCGGAACATGCTTGGTTCGCCGGCTTCGCCGAAGATGCGGAGGGCGCGAAGATCGCGATGGCCGTCGTGATCGAAGGAGGTCAGCACGGCTCCAGCGACGCCTCCCCGCTGGCCCGCGAAATCATCCAGTTATGCGTCGAAGCCGGCTACGTAGGCACGAGAAGCACGATACCCGTCTCGCGATAGAGAGCATCCGTGTCGGCCGACCAAGTCGCACGACTGGCGGCCCGGCGACATCAACGGGACCCCAAGAAGAACGCTACAGCACGATGCTCAAGGACCGATCGAGGCCTAACAATGTGCCTTGCAGGATCTCGAAGAACTTGTCGTTGTCAGGCCACAGGATGCGGTCGTCCTGCGACATCGGCTCGTCGATCTGCTCCAGAAACCTGGACAAGATGCGCTCATCCAACTGCCTCGACCAGACGCCGAGACTGAGCTCCTCGACGTATCGCGCGTTGATAAGCTGCTCGTATTGCCCGCCCACGGGCAGAAGCAACATTTTCTTGCGCAGATACATACACTCGCTGATCAGCGAGAAGCCGGCGGAGGCAATCACGCCGTGCGAAGCCGCCAAATCCGTCAGAAAACCTTTAGTCGAACGCTCCTTGAACGTGCAGTTCTTCCATCGGGCGCGCTTGTTGAAGCCGTAGATATGAAACTCCTGATCCGGGAATCTCCCGAGCACGTCCCGCAGCCGGTCTTCATACGTGCCGGTGGTCGAGTAGATCGTAATATGGCCCGCGTTGGAGGGTTCGAGTTGCGTGACGATCGGGCGGACAATCGGCGGCGTCAGAACGACCTTGTCGCTCGCCAACGGCGCTTCGAAGAAACTCGTCACAACGTAGGCCCGCGCTCCGATGTAGTGGAGTCCAGTTACCACACTGGCCTGGATGCGAGGAATGACATGCCGCAGCCTGTGCTCGAGCTTGGAGAAGATGAGCATGTGCTCGTTGTTGATGCTGATGAACGGCACTCGGTTGCGCCATGCCCACCAGCCGCTGAACGGCTCGAAATCGGTCACAACCAGGTCCGGCTGGAACGGCCTGTAAACCTGATCGAAGAGCCTCTTGTTAAAACTGTTGGCATACGTGATCTGTGAAAGGTTCTTCCAGACCGTCGCGAACGGATCGACGTACCCCTTGCTGTAGTCAAAGGTAAGACCGAAGATTTCCTTCACCCGCTCGCCGAAATACTCCCGGAGATAGAGCAGCGCCCGGTGCGACGTGGCAAAGATCACCTCATGCCCGGCGTCGAGGAATCGCTGGCCGACGAGGTGCGCCCGGCTCGCGTGCCCAAAGCCCTCGCCTGCTACGGCGTAAATAATTCTGGCCATCTGGTCTTCGGCTCCTGCACACCTTGCGGGCAGATCGAAATACAGTAGTGTACCAGATTCTCGCCCACCTTCCAGGGCCAAAGCCCCAACACATTCGTGAGATACGCGCGCTGCGTCCAGAGATGATGCGTCTTACGGGTCCGGCGAAACTTGTCGGCGACCTACCACGAGTGCTCCTGCTCCGGGTTGGAGCGACCTGCCCATCGCGAAGCGGCTGTCCGCTGTGCTTCCTGGCCCGTCATCCGCGGCGGGACCTCCAGG
>Ga0207752_1000070_pt1 | contig 42423 bp, 29 predicted proteins | sample Pon2CUnioCityCA_6_FD_187272 | JGI IMG/M metagenome (GOLD analysis project Ga0207752, IMG submission 187272) | Marine sediment microbial community from Union City, CA, USA - Pond 2C Sediment 2 (SPAdes) | ecosystem: Environmental > Aquatic > Marine > Intertidal zone > Salt pond sediment ... | reverse complement strand
CGACGTTGGTCAGCTCGATGAACTCGGTGTTCGGATCATCCGGATTGCCGGTGCCGGCCGGATGGTACATGATCTCGCTGATGCGGAGGCTCTCGGCGACCGGCCCGACGGCGTAAACCGCCTCGTTCAGCGCGCTCCAGTTCGCGCCCGCCAGAGCCCGGGCCTTGACGCACACGCTTTGATTCAGTGGGACCGGCCCGGTGTATCGCACGGCCGAGGGGGACACGCCGCTCTGGGCTCCACCTGCCGGCGCCTCGGCGCCGACCAGTTCGGCAGAGATCAGGAAATCGGAGCTTGTGCTGCCCTGGTTCATGCCATGGATGGCCAGCAGATTGGTGCCTGCGTGGAGGGTGTTGATGTGACCGCTGATATTGAACGGCTCCAGGTTGACCGCCAGAGGGTCGGAATGGCTGCCGTCGGCGGACGAGTTCCAGGCGGGCGTGCCGCTGAATCCCGCCCGCTGGACCTCGATGCCGTTGAGGTAGGCGACGAAGCCGTCGTCGTAGCGCACCCGCAAGGTCAACGACGCCAGATCCTGCAGGGCCTGGGCCGTGACACTGAAGGGGATGCGGATGTAACAGCCCGTATTGCCGCCGTACATCTCGCTCTGGACGTCGATCTTGAACAACGCCTCATAGCCGCTACTTCGCTCGTAGCCCACGCCGCCCGTGCCGCTTTGCCACGCTGAATCGTTGAATCCCAGGCTGACCCGCCACGTATTGCTGATGGTTCCCGTCGGCACCAGCACGCGCTTGGCGGCGTTCTCCGTGACGAATTTCACTTCATCGGCCGGCTCCGCGGCCGTTCCGGGAATGCGCGGGTCCGTGCCATCAAGCGTATACCAGATCGCACCGCCCGCCCCCGTCATAGACAGCGCATTGCCGGCGGCCGTGAGTCCGCCGTGCTGAGGTCGCCCACTGATCTGGAAACTTGGGGCATCGACATTCGGATACAAGCCTGCGTTCTTGAGCCAGCCGAGAACCTGACCGGTTCGGCCAGGGAAATAGCCGGTCAGCTTGCCATTCTGCGTGTCGAGCCAGTCCTGCTGCGTGTACGGGCGGCTCTGCCGATTGTCACCCCAGCGGGCGGATTCGCCGACGATGGCCGGCTCGGCCTGGCTCATCCGGAAGCGGTACTGATCGGCCGTCGCAGGATAAGTAAGCGGACCATCGTTGAAGAAATTGCGGTGGATGATGTCCGCGAACCTCATGCGGTACTCAGCATTTCTGGCGAGCTTGCTATGGAGATCGGACGGGCTCTCGCCGACGTCGTTGCTTCCTTCGAGGGTGTGCTCCGCATCCCAGGAGTGGAATCGCCACTTGCCGTCCGGCGTGTTCCGGTGCGTCGCGTACCAGTTCTTATGCGGCCAGTCGTGATTGCCGGTGAACCAGTTGGCGAGCAGGTAGGTGATGAAATCGTCGACGTCGAGCCGTTCACACAGGGCCTGGTATTTGGTCGCGTTGGTGGGGTCCGAGCTGACGGCGTTGGCCGCACTCAGCATGGCATTGTAGTTCTGGGAAGCGCTGCCTCCGGTTCCGTCGTTAATGACGCCGCCGCTGTTGTGCTTGATCGCGTCGTACTCGTCCTCATCGCCCCCGAAGACCTCGGCGGCCCAGGCGTGATCCGGCCGCTCGTGAATCCAGTACATCCCCCAGTACAAGCCACTGATATAGATGTGGGCATAGTACCCGTGCGGCGAATGGCCGCCCATCGCGTTATGCAGGTCGGCCACGTACTGGTCCTGAATGTACATCGCGGTGTTTCGCTGACCGGCCTGCGGATGGAGCCATGAGTGATTCAAGACCGCGTCGAGGACTACGGTGTTGTGTCGGTCGACGGGCGAGTCCGGGAACAGCTTGAAATCGAGCTTGGAGGGTCCGCCCGTGGGGGTTCCGTCGTCTGTCTGGTTCTTGAAGCGGGGACGCATCGAAAGCTTATAGGACTTCCATCGATTCAGGCTGGTCCCGCCACCGCTGACCCCACCCTGGACTGCGACGGCGCAGTTCACCTGAAGGCTGTTTTCGGCACCGGGGTCTATGAACTCGAAGGACGCGGATCTTTCCGTCCCGTCCTGGGATCTGTGCACATAAATCCCTCGCTCACCGAACCAATCATCCTTGTCCATCACAAGTGAGATGGTCGGCACGGCCTTCATGTCTTCCCGGATGGTATTGGCATGGAGGTCGCCGGCGATGTCCGGATCCATCTGGTAATCGCCCGCATGGTCGCCCGAGGCCCAGTTGCTATAGCCGCCGTCGCCGGGCCCGGGCTCCCACTTCGCGGGACATCCGGCCGGCGTGACCTGGCTTCCCGTGAGCGGGTGCGTTGCCTGGGTGATTACGTCGTCGAGAAGGATGTACGTGTGCGTCTCGACATCGGTGGGCATCCAGCCCGATTTGAAGGCAACGGCGCGCAGGCAGGTGGTCCCCGTGATGGCGATTGGGCCGGTGTAAAGCCGCCCGAGGGGCATGCCGCGGTTGAGGTCGAACGGTGAGCTGCCGTCCACCGTGTAGAATATGCTGGCGCCGGATGTGCCGCAGGTCAGGGTGGCCGTGAATGGCCCATCATAGAAGCCTCGTTCAGGGCTGAACTCGACATCGGCCACCCGTCCGAGATAGGCCCCGGCGTTCGGAGCACCGGGGCTGGGCGTGGCGAAGAAACGCCACTGGTCTTGGGCCCCGGCATCCCGGCCGTAGGAGACGTTTGAGGCCTGCTCGTCGAACTCAACGCTGTCGATCAGCGTCCGGCCGTCGGTATCGAACAGCGCAAGCTGATCTCCGTCGGCATCCAGCCGAAAACCGGCGTGAAGACCGGAATCGGCGACATCGCCATCCATCCAGACGATCAGATATCCACTGGGCAGGATCCTGGTGTAGAGGGGACGATCCGTCGGGATCCGCCATTTCGTGGGGATATCCGGATCGTCCGTCAGGTACATGCCGCCGATATCGACAAGCTGTCCGCCCGCATTGTGCAGCTCGATCCAGTCGTCGTATTGGCCCTGCGGGTCCGGCACAAAGCTGCTGTTCAAGGCCATAACCTCATTGATCAGCAGGTCCGGCGCCTCAGCCCACCCGACAGGTGTAGATATACCAATGACCGACACAAACAGGAGGATTCGTATCAGAGTGCTCACGTTGTCATCGCCCTCAATTTCGATAGGTTGTCCGACATAGTAGTCCGCATCAGCGCCCGATGCGAACGCGGACACCGACCACCGTATTCTACCATATTTTCGGCCCCTGGGTCAACTCGAACGCGCCGATCCCACCATGGCCCGCGACTTGACGGAATCTCGTACTTGAGCCCGTGGACCGGAATTGACGCCCAAACGCAGAATCACGTGTGCCGAGCAGGGCTTTTTGTCTGGATTTCGATGGACCGTAGGTGTAGAATTCCTCGTTGTCACGCGATCGCCAGCACTTCAGGCGGGAGCCTCCGGGCCGATTTGCCCCGCCGGCGCTTGGAGAACCGCCTCGAGAAAAGGATTGCAGTGGGGCGGCGCCTTCAGTAGGATTATCGGCTTTTCCCAGCGTGCTTTACGATTGAAAGGACATTGGCGGCATGAGTCTTCAGAGTTTCTTCAACCCGAAATCCGTAGCGATCGTCGGAGCCTCTCGCCAGAAGGGCAAGGTGGGCTACGAGATCCTGACCAATATGATTGCCGGCGGCTACGAGGGGAAGATATTTCCGGTCAACCGCAAGGCCGATTCGATTGAAGGCCTCACGTGCTACCGGGACTTGGCGTCCATCGGCGAAACGCCGGAGCTCGTCATCATCATCGTGCCGGCCAAGTTCGTATCCGGGCTCATGGAGGAGTGCGCGAAGGCGGGCGTCCGGTCGGTGATCATCATCACGGCCGGTTTCAAGGAGGTGGGGGCGGAAGGGAAAAGGCTGGAGGAAGAGGTCGCGCGGATTGCCCGCCGGACGGGCATTCGGTTCATCGGCCCCAACTGCCTCGGACTCATCGCGCCCTCCCATAAGCTCAACGCCAGCTTCGGGGGTGATCTGCCGACACCGGGCACAATCGGATATATTTCCCAGTCCGGCGCCCTTCTGGCGGCCATTCTCGATCTGGCCAACGCCAACGGCATCGGGTTCAGCAACCTCGTGAGCATCGGCAATAAGGCGGATATCGACGAGCTGGACATTATCCAGGCGTTCGGCTCGCAAGAGGAGACAAGGGTCATCGCCGGGTATCTCGAGAGCATCACCGACGGCAATGCCTTCGTCCACGAGGCGGAGCAAATCTCCTATAAGAAACCGATCCTCCTGATGAAGTCGGGCGGTACGGAAGCCGGGGCGAAGGCCGCCTCCTCACACACAGGCAGTCTGGCCGGCGGAGAGGTTGCCTATGAATCGGCCTTCAAGCGAGCGGGCGTTATTCGCTGCAATTCAATCGAGCAGCAGTTCGATTTTGCGCAGGCGTTTGCCAATCAACCGCTGCCCAAGGGGCCGAGTGTGGCGGTCATTACGAATGCCGGCGGCCCCGGCATCATGGCCGCTGACGCTATCGAGGGGGAGGGGCTGACATTCGCCAAGATGTCGGAGGATACGACGAAGAAACTGGCGGAGAACCTTCCGCCGGCGGCCAATATCCACAACCCGATCGATGTTCTGGGAGACGCCCTGGCCGACCGGTATGAGTGTGCCCTCGATGTGGTGCTTGATGATCCGAACGTCGATAGTGCGATCGTGCTGTTGACACCGCAGGCAATGACGCAGGCGAAGGAGACGGCGGAAGCCGTCGTCCGGATTGCGAAGAAGAAGACCAAGCCGGTGCTCGCCTGTTTCCTCGGCGCAAAGAAGGTGGAGGCGGGCTTGGACGTTCTTCGACAGGGCAACGTCCCGCAGTATGACTCTCCGGAAAGTGCCGTGGTGACGCTCAAGGCGATGGTGGATCATGTCCGCTGGCGGAACCGACCGAAGCGTGTGGTCCGGCTGTTCTCTGTCAACCGCCGTAAAGCGGAGAGCATTGTGGAGCGGCACCTCCGCCAGGGACTGCTGGAGATCGGCGAAGCCGAGGCCAAAGAAATCATCGAGGCTTATGGGTTTGCCACACCCAAGGGCTCCATTGCCACGACGGCGGATCAGGCGGCGAACATCGCTCATCAGCTCGGCTATCCCGTCGTGCTGAAGATCTGGTCGCCGGATATCCTGCACAAGTCCGACGTGGGCGGTGTGAAGGTGGGGCTCAAGACGGAGCAGGAGGTCAAAGATGCCTTCGACCTGATGATGTATCGGATTCCCAAGAAGCTGCCGGAGGCCCACATCCTCGGTGTCCTCGTCCAGGAAATGGTTCGCACCAGCGGCAAGGAAGTGATTCTCGGCATGCACAGGGACCCGCACTTTGGACCGCTGATGATGTTCGGCATGGGCGGGATCATGGTGGAGGTGTTGAAGGACGTATCGTTCTATCTGGCGCCGCTGACCGCCGAGGAGGCCAAGCAGATGCTGGTGAACACGAAGACGTATCACATTCTGAAGGGAGTCCGCGGCCAGGAGGGCGTCGATCTCGAAGCGATTGCCGAGGGGCTCCAGAGACTGTCCCAATTAGTGACCGAGTTCCCCGAAATCAAAGAGATGGATATCAATCCGTACGTTGTCGGTGCTCCGGGCACGACGGCGATCGCGGTGGATGCCCGGATTACGGTAGAGAAGAAGTAAGATGAAAGAATTCGACTGGAAGGCCAGGTACGGCGATAAGATCAAGACCGCGGCGGTGGCCATGAAGCTCATCAAATCGGGCCACAGTATCTTCATCGGTACCGGTTGTGGCCAGCCGCAGCACCTTGTCAATGCGCTGGTGGAACACTCGTCGCACATTTATGACGCCCACATTGTGCACCTGCTGACCATGGGCACGGCTCCCTACGTGCACGAGAAGTTCCGCGAAAAATTCAAGATGAATAGCTTCTTCATCGCGGAGAACGTGCGCGACGCGCTCGAGAAGGGGGTCGGCGATTACACGCCCATCTTTCTGTCGGAGATTCCGATGGAGTTTGAGGCGGGCCGGATTCCCGTCGACGTGGCGCTGATTTCTGTGACGCCACCGGACGTAAACGGTCTGTGCAGTCTTGGCGTATCTGTGGATATCGTGCAGGCCGCCGCCGCCAACGCGCGCTATGTGATCGCCCAAGTCAACAGTCATATGCCGCGAACGCACGGCAACAGCTTTCTGCACGTCAACACAATCGACGTGCTTGTGCCGGCCGATGAGCCGATCATCGAGATCCCGATCCCCGAACCCGACGAGACACTTCGTCAGATCGGCCAGAACGTCGCCCGGCTCGTCGACGACGGCTGCACGATCGAATGCGGCATCGGACGCATCCCCCAGGCCCTCGCAGAGTATCTCGTCTACAAGAAAGACCTCGGCGTTCACACGGAGATGTTCAGCGACTGGATCATCGATCTCATCGATTGCGGCGCCATCACGTGCGCCAAGAAATCGGTGAACCGCGGCAAGATCGTGGCCAGCTTCTGTATGGGATCCCAGAGACTATACGAGTACATCGACAACAATCCGTTCTTCGAATTCTATCCCACCGAATACGTGAACGACGTGAATGTCATCAGCCAGCATGACAAAATGGTGGCGATCAACGTCGGATTGGAGATCGACCTGACCGGGCAGGTGTGTGCCGACTCGCTCGGGTACAAGTTCTACAGCGGCATCGGCGGGCAGGTCGATTTCATTCGCGGCGCCGCCAGGAGCAGGGGAGGCAAAGCCATCATCGCCATGCCGTCAACGGCGAGGAACGGGCAGGTGTCGAGGATCGTGCCGCATTTGACCGAGGGTGCGGGCGTCGTCACAACGCGGGCCGACGTCCATTACGTCGTCACGGAATACGGCATTGCCTACCTGCACGGTAAGAGTATTCGCCAGCGCGTCCTCGACCTTATCAACATCGCCCACCCCAAGTTCCGAAAAGGGCTTATCCAGGCGGCCAAGGCGCGGAACTACATCTACCAGGACCAGATCGAGCTGTCGTGGGACCAGGTGGACTATCCGGAAGAACTGGAGCACTACGCGACGCTGCGGGATGGAACGGAGATCTTCTTCCGGCCGATCAAGCCGGTCGATGAGCCAGCCTTGTCGGAAATGCTGTACTCGCTGAGCGAGCAGTCGGTGCGAACGCGATACATGATGCGAACGATGTCCTTCCCGCACAAGGACGTCCAGCAGTTGACGAATATCGACTACAAGCACGATCTGGCGATCGTGGGCGTTGTTCCGGGGCCGGGAGGGGAGGATATTGTGGCCATGGCCCAGTACTTCCTGGACCCGAAGACGCAAGCGGCCGAGGTGGCGTTCATCGTTCAGGACGAATGGCAGGCGAAAGGCATGGGCACTTTCCTGCTGGATTACACCACACAGGTCGCCAAGCAGCGGGGGGTGAAGAGCTTCTATGCCAAGGTGCTCCCCGACAACAAGGCGATGCTGGCGATCTTCCAGAACGCCGGATATCACGTCAACGTCGAATTCGACGGGGACGTCTACAACATCTCGTACGAACTGAGCAACAGAAAAGGAGGTTCGGACGCGGAATCTGGCGTTCGGAAGCCTGAAGAATAGGGGCGACATTGTCCGCGAGAGAAGCCGTATTCATCCACTCCGAGGAGATCAAGAAGTACCGCTATCCTGCGGACAGCCCGTTCAGGACGGAACGGGCCGAACGCACCCGCCAGACGCTGTACACCATGGGCCTGCTCCTCGGCCCGGGCATTCGCGAAGTTGCCCCTGTACCGGCGCAGCGGACCGTTCTGAAGAAGTTCCACACGGCTCGCTACCTGCACGCCCTCAAGACCGCCGAGAACGGTAAGTGGGAGCTGGACGCGCTTCATATGGGACTCGGGACGCCGGACTGCCCGATCTTTCGAGGAATGTATGATTACGCCGTGCTCGCGGCGGGAGCGACGCTCGTTGGCGCCCGGATGATCATGGCCGGCGAAGCCAACGTGGCTTTCAATCCCTCGGGGGGCTATCACCATGCGTTCCCGGAGAAGGCCGCTGGCTTCTGCTACATCAACGACAACGCCCTCGCCTGCACCGTCCTGGCGGAGGCGGGCAAACGTGTCCTGTATCTGGATGTAGACGTTCATAATGGTGACGGTGTGGCCTATGCCTTCTACCGCCGTTCGGATGTGATGACGATCTCGCTGCACGAGAACCCCAAAGTGCTCTTTCCGGGGACCGGTTTTGAGAATGAGATCGGCGAAGAGCAGGGCCGAGGCTATTGCGTGAATCTCCCGCTTCCGGTCGGCACCTACGACCGGGCGTACCTCCATGCCTTCGAATCGGTCGTCCCGCCTTTGATTGGGGCCTTCGATCCGGATGTGATTGTCTTCGAACTCGGCGCCGATACGCTTGCCGGAGACCCCCTGGCCCACCTGTACCTGACGAACAACGCCTATGTGGAGATCATCAATCACCTCTTGTCGTTCAAGAAACCCATTCTGATGACGGGGGGCGGCGGATACCATGTGGAGAACACGGTCCGCGCCTGGGCGTTAGCCTGGACGGTCCTGTCCGGGCAGGACATACAGCATGGCCTCGAAGCGACCGTCGGCGGGGTCATGCTGGAGAGCACGGATTGGCAAGGCGGATTGCGCGACCGGGAGATCCCGGTCACCAACGAGCAGCGAGAGACGGTCCTCCCGGCCCTCGAAGCCTCCATCGAAACGCTCAAGGCCACCGTCTTCCCCATTCACGGCCTGTAATCTGCGGCACGCGCAAAGACGTTGTGCGAATCCAAACCGGGATGAGTTGTGCGTGGGGGAGCCGGCAGTACCAAGGCTAGGACAATTGCCGGGATCGCAAAATGGCCGAGCGGCTCACGGCTCGGCCATGAATGTCACGAGTGACACCGTATGTATCTATGACTCAGCTTCCGACTTCCCTTCTGCTGCGAAGGTGACTCTCACGGCTCCGTCCCTATCGTAGGAGGCTTGACAGCCGCGGCGACGCCGGCGGCGGCCAGTACGAGCAGCCCACAGATCGTGAAGGCCATCGGGAAGTTGCCCACGTCCCCAAGCTTCCCGCCGAGGATGGGACCTCCAATGCCGCCCACCCCGTACGAGAGGAACACCAAGGGGTAAAGCTGAGCAATGTTCTTGGCGCCAAACGTGTCGGCCGTGAAGGTCGGGAACAGTGCGAAATTGCCGCCGAAATTGAATCCGATCAGCGTCGCACCCAGATACAGTAGGGCGGGTGTGCCGGCCATTTTCGTGAAGGCGATCACGAAGATCCCTTGCGTGGCGCACATGACGATTACAGACGTCTTGCGGCCGAGTTTGTCGGATAGGGTGCCCCAGGCGATTCGCCCGAACCCGTTGGCGAGCGAGAAGAATACGCCCATAGCCGTGCCGGCCACGGCACTCGCCGCGGCGGCATCCATGCCGCCGGCCTGCAGCGCCTCCATCGGGAAGAGTTTCATCAGGCCGATTGTCATCAGACCGGCGCCGGCGCTGACGAGGAAGACGACGAAGATCATGTAGAACTGCGGCGTCTTCAGCATCCGGTCCGCCGTGAGGTGAATGCCTGCGGAGATCTGTCCGGCCTTGGGTGGTGGCGGCGTCCAACCCGGAGGCTTCCAGCCTTCCGGCGGGAACACCATCCAGATCCCGCCGACCGTGACCAGCGCGAAGAAGATGACGCCATAGATGGCGAACGTGCTGCTCAAGCCCACGTTCGAAATGAGGTTGGCCCATTCTCCGGCCAGCTTGACCCACAGTAAGGCGCCGAAGCCGAAGCCGGCAACGGCCAAGCCGGTAATCAACCCCTTCTTGTCCGGAAACCAGCGCATCCCAACCGCGATTGGCACCACGTACCCCAGGCCGATCCCGGCGCCCCCTACAATGCCGATGAAGAGAACGAGAAGGGGCACACTGGTCTTTCCGGCCAGACCGCCCAGCAGATACCCGAGACCGAGCACAACGCCGCCGGCAATCGCCAGCTTGCGCGGGCCGAGCTTGGGCATCAGATAGTAACCGGCCAGCACCATCACGATGGCAAAGGAAACAAGACCGGCGGAGAACACGAATTGCGTCTGCGCCTTCGACCAGCCGGCTTCCCTCAGGGACGGCGTGAAGACGGACCATGCATAAATGGCCCCGAGGCAGAGCTGGATCAGGACTCCGCCGACGACGACGAGCCAACGGTTCATGACTTTCTCTTCGGGCATGATGCCTCCTTTGCGAAAAAAAGCCGGGTGCACGGAAGATCATGCACCCGGCGGGATTCCCTCACGGCAGGAGCTATCGGCCGCGGCCTTTGACCAGGGCCTCGACGACGCTCGGATCGGCGAGCGTGGTGATGTCACCGAGGTTATCGGTGCTGTTCTCGGCGATCTTGCGCAGGATCCGCCGCATGATCTTGCCCGAACGCGTCTTCGGCAGCGCGGGAGCGAATTGAATCATCTCCGGTGCCGCAATCGGGCCGATCTCCTTGCGGACGTGCTTGACGAGCTCTTTCTTCAACTCGTCACTCTCGTGAACGCCTTCCTTCAGAGTCACGAAGGCGTATAGCGCCTGGCCCTTGATCTCATGGGGCATCGGCGTCACGGCCGCCTCGGCCACTTTGTCATGGCTGACCAGGGCGCTCTCGACTTCGGCCGTCCCGATACGGTGGCCGGAGACGTTGACGACGTCGTCGATACGACCCATCAGCCAGTAGTCACCATCCTGGTCCATGCGGCAGCCGTCGCCCGTGAAGTACTGATCGGCGAACATCGTAAAATACGTATCGATGAAGCGGTCGTGGTCGCCCCACATCGTTCGCATCATGCCTGGCCAGGGCCGACGGATGCAGAGCTTGCCGCCCTCGTTCGCATTGCATTGGGTAGCATCGTCGCGCAGCACGACCGGATCGAGACCGAAGAAAGGCCGGCATGCACTACCCGGCTTGAGCGTATGCGCCCCCGGCAGCGGCGTGATCAGAATGCCGCCGGTCTCCGTCTGCCACCACGTATCGACGATCGGGCAGCGCTCGTGGCCAATGTGCTTGTAGTACCACATCCAGGCCTCCGGATTGATCGGCTCGCCGACCGTGCCCAGGACCCGCAACGTATCCAGCTTGTATTTGGCGGGCCACTCGTCACCCAGACGCATCAGGGCGCGAATCGCCGTGGGCGCCGTGTAGAAAACCGTGACGCCGAACTTGTCACAGATCTGCCAGAACCGACCAGCGTCCGGATAGGTCGGCACGCCCTCGAACATGAGGGACGTGGCGCCATTCGCCAGCGGACCATAGACAATATAGCTGTGCCCGGTCACCCAGCCGATATCGGCCGTACACCAGTAAACATCGTCATCATGAACGTCGAAGATGACCTTATGGCTAAAAGCGACATGCAACAGGTAGCCGCCGGTGGTATGGACGACGCCCTTGGGCTTGCCGGTCGACCCAGAGGTGTAGAGGATATACAGGGGGTCTTCCGCGTTCATCTTCTCCGCTTCGCACTGGTCGCTCGCTTTGCTCATCTCGTCGTGGTACCACAGGTCCCGGCCTTCCTGCATGTTGCAGGGGTCATCGGTGACTTTCACGACGACGACACTCTTGATCGTAGGGGTCTTCTTCAGGGCCTCGTCGGCAATCCCTTTGAGCGGGATGTGCTTGCCGGCGCGGAGCGACACGTTGCTGGTGATGAGCATCTTGCAGTCGGAGTCGTTGATGCGGCCCTCGATCGCATCGGCGCTGAAGCCGCCAAAAATGACGGAGTGAATCGCCCCAACGCGGGCACAGGCGAGCATCACGATGGGAAGCTCGGGAACCATGGGCATGTAGATCGCGATCCGATCACCTTTCTGGATGCCCTTTGACTTCAGGACATTTGCGAACTTGCAGACTTCCTTGTGCAGTTCCTCGTACGTATACTTCCGGACGGCCTCATCCGCCTCACCCTGCCAGATCAGTGCCGTCTTCTTGGCGACCGGGGTGCCGAGATGACGATCCAGACAGTTGTAAGAGACGTTGAGCTGGCCGTCGGCGAACCATGTGTGCTCGATCTTGCGGGCCGCCGTATCCCACGTGTAGCGGAGACTCTCCGTCGGCTCCTTGAACCATGCCAGGGACTTCGCCTGCTCCAGCCAGAACCCATCGGGATCGCTGATCGATTTCTCCCACATCTGCTTATACTGCGCGTCGCTGGACACATGGGCATTCTTGCTGACGCGTTCCGGCGGCGGAAAGGTCCGGCTCTCGGTCATCAGAGAGCTAATCGCTTTGTCTTGGGCCATAGCATTCTCCTTCTATTGGTAAGCCTGTTCCCCTACACAGCTTCTGAACAGCTCCCTTTTGGCAATCCGCCGGTGGTCGAAAACACCCGACAGGGGATCGTGCCGGAACACCCGCGGCGCCAGGGATGTAAAGAAAACTTTATAAGAGGGCAACTTCACATTGTCAAAGAAAAAATCGCTGCTCTCGCTCAGAACTTATAGATGAGGGACCCCTGGATACGCACGTCGTCCTCGTCGTCGCCATACCTGTAGTCGGTCTGCCAGTGCGAAAGCTCGAGGCCGACGTCCGTCTGCTTGTTGATCGCGTAGATGGCATTTGTGAAAACGGCCCGGTTCCGCGCACGATTCTGGGCGCCGGCCAAGTCCGAGTTATCCACGTCGTCAATGCCGAATCCAGCGTTGAAACGCCAGTCTTTACAGGGCTTCATGGTGGCCTGCGCCCAGCCGCCTCTGCTGCCAATTGCCCGGAAGGTTGTTGGAGCGGGGCTGTCCACCCCCTGGCCGATCCCACCAAAGTAATCGTCCAGGTTTTCGCCGATGAATGCCTCGCCCTTTACGGAGAGCCATCCGTTCACCGGCTGCAGCACGTCCAGATTCACCGACCAGGATTCGACGTCGCTATGACCGGGGTATTCTTCCTCGCCATAATGGGCGGAAAGGCCGATCGTTGTGGGGCTGATACCGAACCATGGGAATGTCAGCCCGGCCCGGCCCTGCAGAGTGGGGAAACCCGCGTTCTCGCCCGGCCTGCCCTGGCCGGCGGTCTCTTCGGCGTCGCTGATCGTCCTGGAGATGGCCCCAGCCAGTTTCAGGTCGATTCCGTCGCTCAGAGCGATTCCCTTCGTGACGCGTATCTGCGGATGGCGGTAGCCGATGTTGCCCGCGTCCCAGAGGATGGTAAAGTTCAGCGTATCCGGCCACAGGGGGGCGATCACATCCCAGGTCTGACCCGCAAGAAGGCTGAGGTCCGCCTCCGGCCAGTCGAGAACCATGTAGGCATGCCGCATCCGGAAGTTCGCCTTGTTCTCCGTGCCGCCGGCGCCGTAGAAATCGCCTTCCACCAGACCGCTGGTCTTGGCGCTGCCCACGTCAGGGCCCTTGATCTTGAGGCCCAGACGCGTTTGACGAGCCGTCAGATTAAACTCTTCATCATCCTCGCCACCCGGGTCGACAAAGAGGACGTAGTTGCCCGCGGTCACCCGGGAACTATCCCAGGCGGCATCCGCCTTGATGTACCCATAGAGTTGAATATCGAGACTGGACCAGAGCGGCTTCTTGTCTTCCTCGGGCTTGGGCGATTGCTCCCCAGCCGCACTTTCCGCCTGAGTCGAGCCGACGGTCGCTTTCAACTGCTCCATCTGCCTTTCCAGGTTGTCGACGCGCTGGCGCAGTTGCGCGTTTTCGTCTGCCAAATCAGGTTCACTCTGTGCCAAGCAAGGCATACTCATCATCAAAGAGGCAGCCGCGGCAAACAACACAATCGTCCTTGTCATACAACACTCCCTTAGTTTCCCTAAAACACGCAGATTCACGCATCCACCGAGGCACCGCCCGGGTAGACGCAACTTGTTGTCGGACACACGTATTGACCCCAGTTCGAAAATGGCTCAGACACCATGAACGGGGAGGCACATTATACGTGTGAGTGGATCGTCGTCAATCCTGTAGAGGACACAGATGCAGATTCTTCATCGATGAGCGTCTCTCGTGTGCACGGATCCTGCAAAACCGATGCGAGCTATTCGGAGCGTGCGGCCTGCACGGCATGATCGTGATGCGAGAGCAGGTACGGTTTCTCCGGCCCGCCGAGATGCTCCCAAGGCAGCACGTCATCGGGCGCGAAACGTCTCTGTGCCTCGGCGTCGAGATCGAGAGCGGACCGTGCGAACGCCTCACGCCAGAGCGTATCGTCGAAACACTCGCTCCACAGATCGAAGCGGGCGCCGTGCCGCCAGGCCGACTCGATGATGTCCGCGTGCCGTCTATCACCGCGACCCATCGCCGCTTCAAGAATGCTCTGGTTCACCTCGTGAAACTTGAACCGGAGGAACCTTGCGCGCAAACGGTTCTTCTCATCCAAGATGAGCCGTCGTGCCTGCTCGAAGTAATCCCGCGGGCGTTGCGGCAGCCAGCCGAGAGGCGTGTGCGGTTTCGGCACGAACCAGCTCACCGCGATGTTGATGTTGCCGGTCTTGCCGTCCACTTCCTTGCGGAGTCTGGCTAACCTATAGGAAAGCTCGACAATGGCCTTGACGTCATCGAGCGTCTCGCCCGGAAGGCCCACCATGAAGTACAGCTTGAGCTTCTGCCAGCCGGCCCGGTATGCTTCTTCGACCGCTGCGCACAGATCGCTGTCTTTCAACGGCTTGCTGATGATCTGCCTCAGCCGTTCGCTGGCCGCCTCGACGGCGATAGTCAAACCACTCTTGCGCACGGAGGTGAAGAGCTTCGGCACGATCTTCAACTGCTGGTCCACGCGCAGGCTAGGGATCGACAGGCCGACGTGCTTGTCCTCGAAGTAGCCCTGGAGCAGCCCAACCAGTTCCTCCAGGTGCGGGTAATCCGCCGTGGACAGGCTCAGCAGGCTCACCGTATCGAACCCGCTGGCATGATACGAGGCCTTGGCCAACTCGAAGACCTTCTCGGCGCTGCGATGGCGGATCGGCCGTCGGCAATAGCTGGCCTGACAGAACCGGCAACGGCCCGGGCAGCCCCGCATGATCTCAATGCTCACTCTCTCATGCACAGCCTCGACAAACGGCACGATCGGCCGCACCGGCACGGCGGCGTTCTCGAAATCCTCCACCACGGCGTTTCGAAACCGCGTCCGCAGGGGTGCATATTCGGATGACTGAGAGACCTCTGCCTCGGCCGCCTGGAAAGAAGCGATGCGTCGGCCGTCGTATTCAAAACTGTAAAACTGCGGAACGTAGGCCCAATCGAATCGCCGGGCCGCCTCAAGAAGGACTTCCCGCTTGGTCTGGCCGCTCCTTTTCCCCGCCAGCAGCAGTTCCGCCAACTCAACGACTGCCTGTTCCCCGTCGCCGAGAACGAACAGGTCGATGAATTCCGCCATCGGCTCGCAACAGTTCGCCATGCCGCCGCCCGCGATGACCAAAGGGTCGTCTTCCTTCCGGTCCTTGCGACGGACGCTCAGGCCCGCCAGATCGAGCGCGTTCAGGACGTTCGTGTAGCACAGCTCGTTCGTCAGGCCGAAGCCAATTACGTCGAAGCTGCGCAGGGCGGCCTTCGACTCCAGGCTGAACAGGGGGATCTGCTTTTCTCGCAGAATCTCCTCGGCGTCGGTCCAGGGCGAGAACACTCGCTCGGCGGCGACTCCATCGAGCTGATTGAGAACGTGGTAGAGGATGGCCAGACCGGTATTGGACATGCCGACCTCGTAGACGTCGGGAAAGCACAGGGCAACGGTCAGTTCGCACGCGGCGAGGTCCTTCTTTACCTGGTTGATTTCGCCGCCGATGTATCGGCCGGGCTTCCGCACGAACGGCAGAAACTCCCGCTCGACGCGCTCGGCAATCGTCACTATTGTTTTGTCCTTCATGCGGCCATTATACATTTGCGATTTACGAGTTACTATTTACTATTGTGCTTCGGCCGATGGAATGGACGCAAAACAGCAAATAGTGAATTGTCGATTGGACAGGGACTCCGTGAAAAAGACCGTTCGGTTTGTCGTGATCGGTGTTGTGCTCCTGCTGCTGCTGGGCCTGCTGTACGTGCGCGTTCGGGGGCGCGACGCGGTCATGGTGGACAGCGGCTATCGCGTGGTCATGGGCACGTTCTCGCGCGTGGTCGTCATCGCCGATTCGCAGCGAAAGGCAAGGGCCTGCATCAGGGCGGCCTTCGAGACCCAGGAGCGCATCGAGGCCCTGATGAGCTACCACCAGGCTGATTCCGAGCTCAATACGGTCAACCGCTACGCCGCGGACAAGCCGATCCCCGTGAACCCGATGACCTTCGAGGTCCTACAGCAGGCGGCCCATTTCAGCGAGCTTTCGGGCGGCGCGTTCGATGTCACCGTCGGCCCGCTCGTGGACCTGTGGCGCCAGGCGGGGGAGACGGACGAACCTCCCAGCGAACAGGCCCTCGCCGAAGCGCAAGCCATGGTGGGCTACGATAAGCTGCTCCTCAACGAAAGGAAGATGACCGTGCAGTTTGCCGTGGCCGGCATGAGGATCGACTTAGGCGGAATCGCGAAGGGCTACGCCGTGGATGAATCCGTGCACGTGATGATGAAACGCGGCGCCCTCGGCGGTATGGTCGATCTCGGCGGCAACATCCGCTGCTTCGGCCGTCCGCCGCAGGGGCGGGACTGCTGGCGCGTCGGCCTGCAGGATCCGAACGTCGCCCCGGACGACCTGGCCGGCCCGGAGCCGCTGCTGGTCCTGGCAATCACGGACGAGAGCGTCGCCACCAGCGGCGACTACCGCCGGTTCGTCAAAGTCCACGGCGAGAGACAGAGCCACATCCTCGACACCCACACCGGCAGGGGGGCGGCCCAATTAGCCAGCGTTACCATCATCGCCCCCGACGCCACCTCCGCCGACGCCCTCTCCACGGCCGTAAGTGTCCTGGGCCAGGAGAAGGGCCTCGCCTTGATCGGGACCCTCCCCAACATCGAAGCCATCCTAATCCCCGCCGGCCCAAACGTCCAACCCGTCTTCACCACCGGCGCCGCAACCTATATCCAACGTAGTCCGTAGCACGAGCGTCTCGGCCGAACATGGGGGGGCGGAGCTAGGAATGGCGGACTTGCCTTCTGACGTCTGACTCGTGCTGCTTCAATGCCCAACGTGAACCTGACGAACCACATGAACTCGGTGGTAGATTTGTGTGTGGTTACGCTAAGAGCAGGTCGTGTTCTTGCCGATAGCTGCAAGAGAAACGGAACTGAGCTGCCATGGTCCGGAAACAGGGAGAGATAATGAGTACTGAAAAAGATGACATCGGGAACATCAAATAGGGGATCCTCACGAAAGAACTGTGCTCATGGAAGGACTTCGTTGATCTCATGACTGATCCAAAGCAAAGTCCGGGCACCTGGATATACCGTGGGCAGGCCAATGCAATCTGGAAGGTCATCTCAACATTGGACCGACTTGAGATGAAATTTCCAACGAAACCCAATTTGGTGGGAGGTAACCCTGAGTATTTTCCCGGTCCGCCGGTTCATCGGGACCTTCAGCTTGAGCGATTCAAGGAAATGGCTCGTGGGAGATTGGTTTCCCAGATTCCGGCTGGGGACGAAAACGAGTGGTGGGCATTTGCGCAGCACCATGGAATGGCCACGCCCATGCTTGACTGGACATATTCCCCCTTTGTGGCACTCTATTTTGCCTTCGTTGAAGAAAGATGTCCCTACAGGGCACCTTCTCGCAGAGCCGTCTTTGCCCTGGCGCATCATTTGATTCCCGCAGAGAAGGAACATCAAGGCGAAACGAAGTCACAGCATCCCAAACCATTCGCGCCCAGTTGGCCGGGAAACTACAGATTAACCAATCAGGGTGGCCTCTTCTTGAAAATGCCCCAAGGGGTGCACCTCGAAGCATACGTGCGAAAGGAATTCAGTCAGGACACCTACCGATGGCCAGGGGAGCGCGGCAGGGGAAATCTGCATCCTCGGGCGATTCTCCAAAAGTACGTTATCCCAAACAGCGAGAAGGACAGATTTGAGTGCCTCAGGTTTCTGGATCACGCGAATGTCAACAGGGCCAGTCTCTTTCCCGACCTCGATGGAGCTGGACGCTACGTCAACGACCTCTGGGAAGTGAACTTTGACAAAGCTATAGGATACATAAACAAACGAACGTAATGGTCTCAGGGGTGGGCAGGTGGAGCGGCCGAGTTGACGCCGCCGGGTCGGATGTCTATACTTGATGTAACGAAGTGCAAGAGACGATAAATGAATCTGGGGTTCGGGTCGAGAATCAGGAGTCCCGCCCAACGATGGAGTCATGCCGTATGAGCCCAAAGGCGGAGAGCATTATGAAGGAGGCCCTTGAGCTGCCGCGCGAGGTGAGGGCCCTGCTTGCCGAGAAGCTGCTTGAGAGCCTCGATTTCGAGGAGCCGTTTGAGGTCAGCAGCGAGTGGAGAGAGGAGATCGCCCGACGGTGCCGCGAGATCGATGCCGGTACGGCGAACTTGATCCCGGGGGATCAGGTTCTCAAGGAAGCAAGCGGGGGACTCGAGGGATGAAGTGCTGGTTTCATCCGGAAGCGAGAGCCGAGTTTCTGGAGTCGGTCCGGTACTATGAGGAGCAGCAATCCGGTCTGGGTCGGCGGCTTCTGGAGGCTGTTAGCGAGACGATTCGCCGAATTCAGGCTCATCCCAGCATGTATCGCGTGGTTTCCGGCACGTGGCGACAGTGCCGCGTACCGAGGTTCCCCTTCGGAATCATCTACCGGGTCGGAAATCGGAGAGTTGAGATCATTGCGGTCATGCATCTGCATCGCAAGCCGGGATATTGGCGGCACCGCGGCGAGGAACCCAACCCTTGATGCTACGGACCTGTCACGCCTTGGCGGTGGGGGCAGGTTTGGCTTTCGGCTCTCGGGGGGCTTGGGCGGTGGGGCCTCGGTAGACGATGACGCCGGTGGGGCACTTGTTGTAGGCCGTCTCGTTCTGGCCGGAAGGTTCGTACTTCGCGTAGTCCACGCGGGCGAGGTTATCTTCGACCGCGAAGGCGTCGCTCTGCTTGACGCATAGGCCGCAGCCGATGCAGCCGACCTGGCAGAAGGCGCGCGTCGATTTGCCATTCTCCAGGCTGTTGCACGCGACGACCATCATGTTCTCATGGGCGAAGGGGACCAGCTTGATCAGGTTTCTCGGGCAGGCCTTGACGCAGGCGGTGCAGCCGGTGCACTTCGTGTAATCGATCGTGGCTAAGCCGTTCTCGATACGCATCGCGCTGAACTTGCAGGCGCGCATGCAGTCGCCGTATCCGAGGCAGCCGAACTTACACGCCTGCACGTTCGCGACGGCATTGGCGGCGATGCAGCTCGGGATGCCCTGGTACTGGCCGTAATAGGTGCGTTCCGGTTTGTGGGCCCGGCACATGACGACCGGCCGCAGCGGGGGGCCTTCCTTGCTCACCTGGAGATTGAGAATGGCGGCGATGGCGTTGGCGGCCTCCGGCCCGCCCGGGGCGCAGCCACCAAGCAACTCCGGGTTCTCGATCACGGCCTTGGCGTATCCGCTACAGCCGGGATAGCCGCAGGCACCGCAATCGAGGTGCGGCAGCGCGGCATAGACCTCTTCGACCCTCGGGTCGACCGGGACCTTGAGCTTCTCATTGGCGATGAGCAAGAGCACGGCGAACGCCGTACCCAGGCCGAGCATAATCAGCCCGGCCAGCACCGCGTAGCCCAACACACTGACAACACTGGCAAGGATCATCATATCATTCCTGCAAATCCCATGAAGGCCAGGGCCAGAAGGCCCGCCGTGATCAACGTGATCGGCGCCCCCTGCAAAGCCTCGGGGACATCGACCATCCGGAGGTTCTCGCGAATGCCGGCCATGATGCAGATCGCGATGGTGAAGCCGATGCCGCCCCCGAAGCTCAGGACCACGGCCTCAATCAGAGAGCCGACGCCCCAGATGACGAGAAACAGGCACAAGCCGAGGATCGCACAGTTCGTCGTGATCAGAGGAAGAAAGATACCAAAGCTCTCGTACAGGGAGGGGAAGAACCGCTTAACGTACATTTCGACCAATTGCACGGCGGCCGCGATCACCATGATGAAGGCGACGTATCGTGCGACTTCGAGACCCAACGGGATGAGCAGCCAGTGGTCGATCATCCAGGTGAGCGTGCCGCTGAGCGTCATGACGAAAGTGACGGCCAGTCCCATGCCGAAGGCCATATCGATTCGCCCGGACACGCCGATGTACGGGCAAATCCCCAGGAACTTCGTGAAGACGAGGTTGTTGATGAGAACGACGGAGATGAAACCCGTCAGCAGCATGTACACCGTATCCATCTTGCGATATTCCTCAGCTTCGATTCCTCGTTATCACATTCATCGCGCCCAGCACAAACCCGAAGGTGAGAAACGCACCGACCGGCATGCCCATCGCCGCCCAGGCGGGGAAGGTTGTGGGCAGGATCTGGATCTCAAAGAGCTTGCCCGTCCCAAGGATCTCCCGGATGACCGCCAGAATGCTCAGAGCGAGCGTAAATCCCGCGCCCATGGCGAGTGCGTCCACCACGCTGACCAAGAGCCCGCTCTTGCTGGCTCGGGCCTCGGCGCGCCAGATGATGATGCAGTTGACGATGATCAAAGGCACGTACGGGCCGAGCGCCTCGCTCATCTTCGGGACGTATGCCCGCAGAAAGAGGTCCGCGATGGTAACGAACGTGGAGATCGTTAGCGTGAACATGAGGATGCGCACGTGGGGCCGCAGCCCTTTGCGCATCAGACTGACCATGATGTTGCTGCACACGAGCACGAAGATGACGCACAGGCCCATCGTCAGGGCCGGCTTGAGCGCGGCAGTCACCGCCAGCGTCGGGCACATCCCCAGAATCATGCGCAGGACCGGGTTCTCCCGCCACAGCCCGTTGACTACGGCGTCTCCGTAGAGTCCCATCTGTCCTTCAGGGTTAGTTGCCATCGCCGATCAGCCCTTTCTGCTGCAATTGCTCCTTGATCTGCGGAAGGTAGAGATTCATGGCCTCCACCACGGCGGTGCTGCTGACCGTCGCGCCGCTGATCGCCACGATCGTCGAGTCGATCTCCTGGCGGCTGCCCGTGCTGACGAGGGTAAAGCGGTCGGCGGGGGCGCCCATGAACTGCTCCCGGAAAGACATCTCCTTGATCTGGTCGCCGAATCCAGGCGTCTCATTGCTGGCGAGGACGTCGAAGCCGGCAAGCTTCTCGAATGGCCCATCGACAGCAGCAACCAGTTCGATCTTGTCGGCGAATCCCGAACCGACAACCTTGAAAACCCAGCCAACGACCTCGTCGCCGGCGACGGCCTTGTATACGGCGACGGGCTCCGTCTTGCCGCCCCGCGTCTTGACCTCGACCGGCTCGGCCAGAGGGACAAACCGCTTGGCGTCCGTCAGCAAACCAGCCGCGAGGCTCGTCAGTTTCGTGACCTTATTCATCTCAATGCGCGGCGACAGAGCCGCGTTCGTGGCCGCGATCAGCAAACCGAAGAAGAACGAAGCGGCAATCAGCAGCCAGCTTTCCCGCAAGAAGTGCTTCAGACTACGCAACACGGGGCTTGCCTCCCACCGGCACGCGCCGGAACAACCTGTCGATCAGCGGAGTGACGCCGTTCATCAGCAGCACGGCGAACATGAATCCCTCGGGGTATTCGCCGACGATTCGGATCAGCAGCGTCAGTGCGCCCACGCCCAGACCGAAGAGCCACATGCCGCGCCGCGTCAGTGGGGCGGTGACCGGGTCGGTCGCGATGAAGAACGCGCCGAATAGCAGCGCCCCACTGGTGAGATGGTAGAACGGCTGCACGAAGGCATCCGAATCGATCAGATAGGCGACGCCGGCAAAGACGAAGGCGGACAGGAATACCGCAAGGGGGATGTGAAAATCGATCGTCCGCCGCACGAGCAGGTAGATTCCCCCGATGAGAATCGCGATGACGCTGGTTTCGCCGAGCGAGCCGGCGATATTGCCGGTGATCGTCGGCAGGAACTGCCGCTCGTTATAGATCTTCGCACCGTTTTCATCCTTGATGGCCATCTTGCTCCAGGCGAGCGGCGTTGCCTGGGTCCGAACGTCCTGGATATTCGTCGGCTCGACCGGCGGCAGATCAGGATCAAGGGTGGCCGGCACCGTCCAGGCGGTCATTAACATGCCGAAAGAGACCGTCAGGAAGGCACGCCCGACCATGGCGGGATTGAACACATTGGCGCCCAGACCGCCGAACACCATCTTGCCCACGATAATCGCCACGCCCGATCCAATGGCGGCCGCCCAGAGAGGCAGCCCGGGCGGCAGCGACAACGCCAGAATGATGCCGGTCACTACCGCACTGAGGTCCCAGAGCGAGCTCGGCTTCCGACGGACAACGTTGCAGAGCCACTCGAGCGCCAGGCACCAGATCACGCAGATGCCGATCAGCAGGAGCCCGCGAAATCGGAAGTAGACGCCGGCCGCGATCATGACCGGCACGAGGCCGATGATGACATCGAGCATGATCCGCTGCGTCGAGAGCGGCTTGCGGATGTGCGGGGCGAATGAAACGCTGATATCTTGGGACATCGGTTGGATCCTTCGGTCTCCTTACGACGAAGGCGCACGCCGGTCAGGCGGGCATCTTCTTCCTCTGCCGGGCCAGGTGGATTTTGCCCGTCTTGATATAGCCCGTCAGGTCGATATTGGCCGGGCAGACGTAGCTGCAGCAGCCGCACTCGATACACGCGCTGATATAGTAGCCCTCGGCCTTGTCCATCAGACTGTTCCTCACCGCATGGGCGATCCTGGTCGGGTTGAGATTCTCGGGGCAGGCCTGGAGGCATCGGCCACACCGGATGCACGGCGTTTCACGCCACTGGCCGTCCTCGCCGGCGACCTGCGTCTTTGACAAGAATGTGACAGCACCGCTGGTCTTCGTAATCGGTGTGCTCATGTCGGCAATGGCCAGCCCCATCATGGGCCCGCCCATCACGACCTTCGCGCAGTCGTCCCTCATGCCGCCGCAATGATCGATCAATGCCTGTACGGGGGTGCCGATGGGAACGTAGTAATTACCGGGGTTGGCAATGCCTTCCCCGCTGACCGTGACCACACGATGGGTGAGCGGTCGGCCGTCCACGACGGCATGGGCGACCGCTGCCGCCGTGGCCACGTTCGTGACAACCACCCCGATCATCGGGGGGATTCCTCCCGTCGGGACCACCTTGCGCAGCACGGCCCGGATGAGCTGGCGCTCCCCGCCCTGAGGGTACTTCGTTGCCATGGACACGACTCGAATCTGGTCGGCGAGCCCGAGCCTGTTCAGCGTCGCGTTCATCTGCTCGATGGCTTTGGGCTTGTTGTCCTCGATGGCAATCGCTACGGTCGAAGCGCCGCAGGCCTGTTGGGCGAGTTGGATGCCCGTGATGATCTGCTCCGTCCACTCCAGCATAATGCGGTAATCGCAGGTAATGTACGGCTCACACTCGCAACCGTTGATGAGCAGGACCTCTCGCGGCTTCTTGGGATCGGGCTGGATCTTGACGCTGGTGGGAAACCCGGCCCCTCCCATACCGACAATCCCGGCCTCGCGGACGGCGTCGCAGATCTGCCCAGGGGTCCAGGTCGCAGGGTCGAAGTCCGCTGGCCGAACGAATGAAGGTACAGCAGGTGGCGTCTCGGATTGGCCCTCGACGATCACGGCCTTGCCTCGTCCGAGGACGGCGTGCGGCTGCAGTGCGACGTTCTTCACCTTGCCTGCGACGGGGGTATGAACCGGCGCACAGACAAAAGCGTCGCACTCACCGACCTTCTGCCCGTCCTGGACCGTATCGCCCTTCTTCACGGCCGGCTTGGCAATCGCGCCGATATGCTGACTCAAGTGTATGGCAAGCTCTTTCGCCAAGGGTCCAGACTCAATGGCCTTGCCCTCGGTGAGATGTTTGCTCTCCGGCGGATGCACCCCTCCGGCGAAAGAGCGACTGTCTTTGGTGAACATGATCATCGTCGTCTATTCCTGATCTCGCTTCTTCCAACAAAGTCGCACCGCAACCCGCGCAACGAGCATTACCCCGGCGGTGACGGCGAGGGCCGGAAGCAGCGCCAACGGCGTCTGATACGGCTCGGCCACCGCGCTAGCCAGAGCCCATTGGAACACGCCGAGCGCGACCACAAACATCAGAATGGGCAGCAGGAACGCGACGGCCACCTTTGGCGCCACGGAAGGACCTTCGGCACAGCCAAGCTGATGATAGACCTCGCCACACGCGCCGGCCTGACTACAGCCGTCGCAAGGATTGGATCGGGCTATCCTTTTCACTACCATATAAATAAAGTCGTGAGTATAATCTGACTCACCGGCTTTTCAAGCAAAATCCATGAATTCGGGGGTATCGGTTGTGATACAGGCGACCACTACTCGTGTTTTGCTGCTCAGCGTGTCGCTCGCTCTTCTGTCGAGCTGTGCCGTCAATCCGATTACGGGCGAGGAGGAATTGATGTTCTTCTCCCCCCAGGAGGATCTCGCACTGGGACGCAAGTATTCGCCCTATGTGGAGAAGGAGCTTGGCGGGCGTATCCCCGATGAGAGCGTGCAAAGCTACATCAACCGCGTGGGCCAGAGAATCGCCCGCTTCTGTCACAGGCCGGACATGGCGTATCACTTCGCCGCCGTGGACACGGATATGGCCAACGCAATCGCCATGCCGGGCGGCTACGTGTTCATCACCAGGGGACTGTTGGAAGAACTCGAATCAGAGGCCCAGTTGGCAGCAATCCTGGGCCACGAAGTGGGACACATTGTGGCCCGCGACAGTATGGCCGCGATGAGTCGCCAGATCGGGATGACCGCGCTCGTGGCGGCCGCTCACGTCGGCGACGTGCCCTCCGACGTAGGACGGGCGGCGATGTTTATCACCAGCGTGCTAACCCTGCAGTACAGCCGGGAGGATGAAGTGGACGCCGATCTGGTCGGCCTGTCGTACATGATCCAGGCCGGCTACGATCCGAACGGCATGGTCGAGACCATGCAGATCCTTCAGGACCTCCAGACTGTTCGGCCGATTGAGTTCTTCTCGACCCATCCCAACCCGGAGAACCGTCTCGCCTATCTCAAAGAGCGCATTGCGAGGCGGTACGCCTCGATGGACTCCCTGAAGAATGGCGAGGAAGAGTACGCCGACCGAGTCCTGGACCCCCTGAAGGAACACAAGAACCGCCGGAAGGTGCAGGCATCGGAGACGTCCCGCGGACAGTGAAGATGGGGCTCCCTGCTGTGCCCAGCCCTCCTTCCGCTGCACTGGTGTCCGAATCGCCTCCTAATGGCCCAGGAGGCAGCCGCAAGCTATCGCTACTGCTGTCCCAAGCGCGCCTTTCGTTTCGCCTCTGTGGCGCTATGCTTGCACTTGGGACAACGGTCCGGGAAATCGTTGGGGACGCTGTACTCGAAGAAGACCTCGCCGCAGTTTTCGCACTTGACCGCTTTCCTGACGGCATCTTGTCCGCACTTCTGGCAGGTCAGAGGATGGGCGACCGGCATGGGAGTCGGGTTGGCTTTGGCTTTCTCGTTGAGCTCCTCGTAGTACTGTTTCAGGCCCATTTCATAACTCTGGCCGCATTTCATGCACTTGACCCAGGTCATCTCCGCGTCGGAGAGACTGTCGAGGCCGGCGCTGCCGCCGGAACGAGTGACCGTGAACACGATCACGGCCAAAAGGATGCACCCAACGATGATGCCGCCATAAACCAAATTCTTCATAGCTCGAACCTCCCGGAATTGAAATGTGCGTTTCTTTACTTGTTGTATCGGTCAGAGCTCGAAATTCGAGACCCCTTCACAGTGGCCACAGAGTACCTTTGCCTGGGGTCCGCTGTCAAATACTTGTTGCCGCACCGGCGGAGTTGCCCGCCATTTGCAGGATACGTGCGGGTTCCTCCGGAAAGCCCGTTCGTGCCGAGAGATAGGCGGATTCGAACACGGCCATGTTCCTGAGATTGTCCGCCGCACCGCCGGGGAATTCGTGTTCGGCGCCGGCCCGCAGGCTGTCGGCGAAGCTCGCCAGGAGCCGCTCGGTGACGACCTGCTCATCCTCATCGTACTGCCATTTGCGATCGCCCTGGCCGTCGTGCGTCTCCAGTACGACGGCGCGGTCCGTGACGGTCAGACGGGCCCCTTTGCCGTGGATCTGAAGGGAGATGCCGCTCGGGGCGATCTCATTGCGTCGCGTGACCGTCAGGCTGCCCATAAGGACCTCGCTGAACTTCATGCAGACAAGGGCTGTGTCTTCCGTCAGGTAGAGCCGTTGCTGCTTGTCCGGGGCCTGATTGGCCGCGAGGGCGTAGACCTGTTCAGGGATTGGAAAGCTCCGGAGAATCTGGTCCACCATTTGATAGCAATCATGCAGCAGAACCCCTCCGCCGGCGAGTTTGGGATCGGTCTGCCACGCGGGCCGATCCGCGGCCCCCATCGTGCCGCACGCCGCGATCAGGAATACCTGCTCGATAAGGCCCTGTGAGATCAGATCGTGTGCGGTGGCGTAACTCGACCGGAACCGGGCGGTATTCGCGACGGCGAACCGGACCTTCTCGCTCTCGGCCAACTGCACGTACTCGAGCGCTTCTTCGAAGGTCCGCCCCGGCGGTGGGAGCTTGAGGATATTGAACTTCCTCTTCATGGCGGCCTTCAACTGCTCGTCGCAGGTGTGGGTCTCCGCCGCCACGAGGAGGCAATCGAGCTGATTCTGGACGATCAACTGGCGATAATCGCTGTAGGCTTCACATCCGAGTTCGGCGGCAGTCTTCTCGGCCTTTTGCCGGTCCTGATCGGCCACGGCCCGAATCTGGAAGCGGCCGGTCGCTGCCGCCGCCTTGAGCATGCGTTGCCCGGAATCGTTCAGACCGAGAACGGCCGCTGTTAATGTCTCTGAACCCATATGGTTACGGGGCACGACCGGCCGGCCCGTCAGTCCCGGTTGCCGTTTTTGGGCGGTATGATGAAATGCTCGGGGACCGGGAAGCGCGAGCATAACAGCAGGACTTCCTTGCCGACCTTCTCAATGGCGGATTCCTTGTCGATGTTCTCGGCGACACGATGAATGAAGCCGGCAATCTGGCGGGCCTCCGGCTCCTTCATGCCGCGGGTCGTGATCGCCGGGGTTCCCAGCCGCAGACCGCTGGGATTGAACGGCGGCGCCGGATCACCCGGCACGGTGTTGCAATTCGTCACGATGCGCGCCCGGTCGAGCGCCTTGGCCAGCTTCCTGCCGGGGATCCCCTTGTTTCTGAGGTCGATCAGGATGAGGTGGTTATCGGTCCCGCCGGAGACGAGGTTGAAACCAGATTCCATCAGCGTCTCGGCCAGGGCCTTGGCGTTCTTGACAATCTGCTTGGCATAGGCCACGAACTCCGGTGTGTCGGCCTCGGCCATGGCGACGGCGATGGCCGTGAGTGTATGCATGTGGGGGCCGCCCTGCAGGCCGGGAAATACGGCTCGATCCACTTTGTCGGCGTGCTCCGCCCGGGATAGCAGCATGCCGCCCCGCGGGCCACGCAACGTCTTGTGGGTCGTCGTGGAGACGATGTCGGCATGGGGCACCGGGCTTTTATGGATGCCGGCGACGACCAGGCCCGCAATATGGGCGATATCGCTGACGTGGTACGCATCGACCTCGCGGGCAATCTCGCCAAAGATGTCAAAATCGATGGTCCTTGGGTAGGCCGTGGCTCCCGAAATAATGATCCTGGGCCGATGCTTCTTGGCATGGTCGCGAATCCGGTCGTAGTCGAGCCGGCCGGTCTGGGTGTCCACCTCGTAGGGCACGGAATTGAAGAACTTGCTCGTGAGCGAGACTTTCCAGCCGTGTGTGAGATGTCCGCCGTGCACGAGCGACATTCCCATGATGGTCTCATGCGGCTTGATGAGGGCTGCGTAGGCCGCCAGATTGGCCACCGACCCCGAATACGGCTGAACATTGGCGTGGTCGGCCTGGAAGAGCTTCTTGGCGCGATCCTGGGCGACTTTCTCGATCAGGTCGGTGACCTGCTGGCCCTCGTAATATCGTTTGCCAGGGTACCCCTCGGCGTACTTGTTCGTCAGACAACTCGACGTGGCCATCATGACGGCCCTGGAAACATAGTTCTCCGAGGGGATCAGGCGGATGGAGCCGCTCTGCCGCGTCTCCTCCTGTCTGATGAGCTCATAAATCTGTGGATCGTACTGCTCGAGGGCGGTCCTCATAAAGGCATTCTCCAGAACGTAGAAACGTACGAAGCCACACGGACCTTCCGTCGGCCCAGTATTGCCTGTACGGTTGTCGGGAGTCCTTATAACACAGCCGGAATTGGCGTACAAGGATTTATTCATTGACAAAATTGAGCCGAATATTACCATTAAAGAGGAGTACATCATTTGAACGGACAAGCACTTAACGACACTATGCCTGAACCGGATCTTCGAGCGCAAGCCAGGGCTCATTTTCAGAGGGCCCGCCAGGCAGCCGAGGCGGGTGACCTTGATCGCGCTATCGATGCGTACCTTGAGGGCCTTCGTCTGACGCCGGATGATGTCTCCGAAGGCCATATCGAGCTCCGCGTCCTGGCCTTGCAGAGGCAGGAGCGCAACGGGCCCCCACCCTCGGCCGAGGAGGCGCAGCAGCGGCTCTCTGCCGGGGACGGTCCTCTCGAACAAATGCTCAATGCCGAGTACCTCCTTGCCAAAGACCCGGAGCATCTCGCCTACGGCGAGGCGGTGCTGCGGGCGGCTGTGGCGGGGGGCTACGGCGAGGCGGCGAAGTGGATGGCCGATCTGATGTTCCTGGCGAACAACAAGGCCAGGAAGCCATCGGCGAACCTTTACATCCTCCTTGAGGAGGCGTATGCCACGATTGGGCAGTATGATCGGGCGGCCGCGGCCTGCCAGCGGGCGCTCCGACTGAAGCCCAAGGATAGCAAACTACTGGGGGATCTCAGACAAATCCGGGCCAAACTTCTTTCGAACGGCCAGCCGACGCCCGCCAGGACGGCGTCCCGGGCCCCAACGTCGGGCCGAACCCGGCCGCAGCGAACTCGTGTTAAGGAGGAAGATCCTGTGGCCCCGGCGCAGGATGCAAATGACAAAAAGATCGAGGCAGTGATGACTGAATCAGCCGGTATGCACGATCTCGCCGAGGCCCGGCCGTTCTTCGAGAGGGCTCGAAAAGCGGCCGAGACGAAACAGTATGATTACGCCATCGATATGTACCTCGATGGATTGAAACGTGCGCCCGAAGCACTCGAGGAAGGGCATCTGCCCTTGTGCGAACTCGGCTTGCAGCGCCGGGGCAAGGGCGGCAAGAGACCCTCGATGGTCGAGAAAGTCAAGCGAATGCGGGGAAAGACCCCGCTCGAACACATGCTCAACGCCGAGTATTTGTTCGCCAAGGACCCGGACAACCTCTCGTATGCCGAAGCCATGCTCCGGGCGGCCGTCGATGGCGGGTTCAATAAGACCGCCCACTGGATCGCCAACTTGATCTTCCAGACGAACAACGCAGTGGAGAAACCTTCGCTGCACACGTACCTGTTGCTCAAGGACTGCTATAGCGCCATGGGCCAGTACGACAAGGCGGTGGCGGCCTGCCAACGCGCCTCCCGCATGAGGCCCGACGACAAGACTCTGGCGGACGAGTTCAAGGACCTTTCCGCCGAATTGACCATGTCCAAGGGCAAGTACGACATGGCAGGCGATTTCCGACAGTCCATTCGCGATCAGGAAGCACAGGCCAGGCTATACGCTCAGGACCGAGTCATCAAGACCAAGGACTATCGCACCGAGGCGGTTGAGGAAGCCCGGAAGGCGTATGCCCGGGAGCCGGACCAGCCGAAAAGCATCTTCAATCTCGCCCAGGCGCTGGCGGACCTCGATACGGACGAGGGTGAAAACGAGGCCATCCAATTGTTCGAGGACGCCTATGTCGGGCGAAACGATTTCAGCTTCAAACAGCGTGCCGGCAAGCTGAGGATGAAGCAGATCAGACGCAAGCTGCGCCAGGCGAAGAAGACGGCAGGGGCCCAGCCGCAGAATGCCGCGGCCGAGCAGGCCGTGACCGAGCTGACGACCCAGCTAAACAATACGGAACTCGAGCATTACCGGCTCTCTGTGGAGAACTACCCCACGGACCTCACAGCCAAGTACGAATACGCCCTTCGGCTGACCCGAAACAAGCGGTACAACGAGGCAATTCCGCTGTTCCAGGAGGCCCAGAAGGACCCCCGGCACAGAATCTCGTCCATGGACAAGGTGGGCTATTGCTTTTTCATGAAGGGCTGGTATACCGATGCCGCCGAGATCTTCCAGAGAGCCATTGAGTCATATGAAATAAAAGATGATGCAACGGCCAAGGAATTGCGGTATAATCTCGCCCGTACCTATGAAGAGCAGGGTGAGAAGGACAAAGCCCTGGAGCTGTACCGGAAGATCGCACAACTGGATTTCGGCTATAGGGACGTCAGCTCGCGGGTGGACAAACTGCGGGCGTCCTCGGATCCGTCCGGTTCCGGAACTCCCGGACCCGACGGGGAATGAATGGAAACCAGCCTCTCGGCAGGTAGGCGTTAGAATAGAGCAACTGTTCAGGAGATCAATGTGGCACACTCGTTGTCGGCAAAGAAGAGAATCAGACAGAACGTGAAGAAGCGTGGAACCAACCGCTCTCGCAAGAGCCAGGTCAAGACGCAGATCAAGCATTTTGAGGGCGCGTTGGGCACCGGGGATATCGCGGCGGCCGAGGAGCAGTTCCGGCTTACCGTTCAGAAAGTGGATAAAGTGGCTTCCACGAGCGCGATGCACAAGAAGACCGCCGCGCGGAAGAAATCCCGCATGGCGAAGAAGCTCAATGCCCTGAAGGCCAAGCAAGGCGGCTGATTTCGCCCACTGGACAGGCCTTGTTCGGGCATTCGCTTTCTGCGGCAGGATCATGGATGGCGATGACGTAATCGACAGCACCCGGTCGAAACTGAATTCGGTTGGGTGCTGTTTCTTTGGGGAGAGCAGGGATGCCTCAGATTTATAAGGATCGAATCCTCAAGTTCCTCAAACGCGAGGAGTACCAGCCGCTCAAACTGGCCCAGTTGGCGAAGGCGCTGGGGGTCGACCAGGACGCCTACACGGAATTCAAGATCGCATTCGACGAGCTGCGCCGGGCCGGCTACGTCGTCATCGGCAACGGCAACCTCATTACGCTGCCCTCGATCGCCGGCCAGGTGGTCGGGACGTTTCGTGCGAATCCGAAGGGTTTTGGATTCGTCAGTCCGCTGGAGCCAAACTCCCACGGGGATTTGTTCATCCCTCCCGACAGTACCGGCGACGCGATGAACGGTGATACCGTCCTGGCGAAGGTCCATCGCAAGGGCCGACGCGGCCCGGAGATCCGCTACACCGGCGAGGTCATCGAAGTGCTCGAGCGGGCCAACAACCGGTTCGTCGGCACGCTGACGCACCACCCGGAGGCGTGGATCGTGCAGCCGGACGGCAGCCGGTTCGTCGAGCCGATCGTCGTGGAGGACGTAACGGCCAAGAACGCCCGCGAAAAGGACAAGGTCGTCGTGGAGATCCTCTCCTACCCGACGGAGAAGTACCTCGCTCGCGGCGTCATCATCGAGGTGCTCGGCCGGGCTGGGCAGTACGACGCGGAGATCGCATCCGTCATACACCAGTACCATCTGCCGCGCGAGTTCGAGGCCGCCTGCCTGGAGCAGGCGCGGTCCGCCGCCACCGACTTCAACGCCGAGCAGGTCGACGGCCGTGAAGACATCACCGACAAGGTGATCGCCACCATCGACCCGCCGGATGCGAAGGATTTTGATGATGCCATCAATCTCGAAACGGACGCGAAGGGCAACCAGGTCCTTGGCGTTCACATCGCGGACGTCAGTCATTTCATCCCGCCGGAGTCGCCGCTGGACGAGGAAGCGCAACTGCGTGGCAATAGTGCCTATCTGCCCGGCAAGACGATTCCGATGCTGCCCGAGATCCTCAGCAATGGCATCTGCAGCCTCCAGCCCGAGCAGAGACGCTTCACCAAGAGTGTGTACCTGACGTACGATGAAAAGGGGAACATCCTGTCGCGCCGGGTCGCCAACAGCGTGATCCGCTCGACGGCCCGGCTGACCTATGTGCAGGCGGAGGGAATTCTTAAAGGGCGCACGAATGGCGTCAAGCGTGATGTGATCAAGCTGCTCCAGAACATGGACGCGTTGAGCCGGCGGATCGAGGCGCGCCGCAGGGCCAACGGGATGATTCATCTCGATTTGCCCGAGCCGGAGCTGATCTTTGACGAGGCCGGCCTTGTCGTCGATGCCCGGCCGGCCGAGAACAGCTATCCACACACGATCATCGAGATGTTCATGGTGGAGGCCAACGACGCGGTCGCCGCCATCCTGGACCGCCGCAACGTGCCGTTCATGCGCCGGATCCACCCGGACCCGGACATCCTAAGCATGAAGAACATGGCCAGGCTCCTGCGAGCGATGGGAATTGCCGTGCCGCGAAACCCCGACCGTGGGACGATCCAGGATGTCCTGAAGTCCGTGAAGGGTACGGAACACTCGCTGGCCGTGAATCTCGTCGTGCTCAGGAGTCTGGAACGCGCGCAATACGCCCCGACGAGCATTGGCCATTACGCCCTGGCCTCGACGCATTACTGCCATTTCACGAGTCCTATCCGCCGCTATGCGGACCTGCTGGTCCATCGCATGTTGCAGTACCACATCGAAGATCGCATGGACACGGCCAAGCAGGTGACCGCCAATCAGGACCTGGTCGGGATCGGCAAGCACATCACGTTCACCGAGGAGCGCGCCGCCGACGCCGAGCGCGAACTCACGAACGTCCTGATCCTGCAGATGCTCAGCAAGCACATCGGTGACGAATTGGGCTGCGTCGTCACCGGCCTGACCGGCTTTGGCATCTTCGTGCAATCGGAGAAGTTCGGCATCGAGGGCCTGATCAAGCTCGAGGACCTTGGCCCCGACCACTGGCGTTTCAACAAGGTCGCCCAGTGCGTCATGGGCGAGCGCTCCGGCCAGACCATCCGACTCGGTCAGCCGATCCGCGTCCATATCGTTGCGGTCAATGTGCCGGGCAGGCAACTGAACCTGGCCCCTGTCGAGCCTTTGGGCGAAGGCCACCCGAAGTCCGGCCCCGAGAGCAAGGAAAGATCCCGTCGCAAAGGCCGTCGGAAAACGACCGACAAAGCCAAACCGAAGAAGAAACACAAGTAGCGTCGTTTCGCGCGGGGCCGCGCGCCTTGTGCCCTGTGCCAATTATCAGACGGAGTGCGGGACAACGACGATGGCTTTCTTCGGACTCGTAGGGCAGGCTACCTCGCAGGCGCCGCAGCCCGTGCACTTTTCTGGATCGATCCATGGAATGAGGGTGTACTCGATCTCCGAGAAGACATAACGAATGGCCCCGTACGGGCACCATCTGCTGCACTCTGCGCACTCGCGATCTTCAGCGAGAAGACACACGTTCATATCCACCCGGGGCAAGCCAATTCGCATGTGGGGCTTCTCTCGGACAGACAGACGCGACAGCGCGCCGCTGGGGCACACGCGGGTGCAAGCCGTGCAATCTTCCCGGCAGTAGCCATCCTGAAAATGCAGAACGGGGGTCAGCAAGCTTGCCAGCCCATGGCCCCCGAGATCCGGCTCGATGATCGCAGTCGGGCATGCTCTCACGCAATTGCCGCAACGGACGCATACTCCGAGAAGCTCTGGTTCCTCAAGGGCGCCCGGTGGGCGTAGCGGGTGTGCAGCCCAGGCGCGGGGCGACCGCACCACCCAAGCCGATGCCGCTCCGGCCATCACGCCCAGGACGGCTCGCCGCGCCAGAGGCCCAGTCCCATCCGAGCCGGGACGAAAGCTGTCGCCCCGGCGAACGATCCGCAGCAGGCATTTCGCCAGGCGGGACAGGAGATTCTGCAAGGCCCCCAACGGACAGATCCGACCGCACCACGCCTGCGGCCACACGAGGTTGAGCAGCAGCGCGATCGACACAGGGATGATCCCAATCCAGGCGGCGGATGCCGAACGTGGCCCCGCGAGGCGGAACAGACTGGTAAACAGGGCCAATGGATCCAGCCACAATAGCAGGGGCAGTCCGAGGCACGCGCCGCCGAGGGTCAGCCAGACGATCCACTGCCCAAGCTGAGTGGATTTCATCGGACGCCGCCCCCATCGGCGTCCTAAGTAACTGACGCCGTCCGCGCAGAGTCCCAGCGGGCAGATCCATCGACAGAACCATCGCGGCCGCAGAAGCACCATGCACGCCACGGGCAAAGCCACCCAGATCAAGGCGTGGACTGTTCCTGTTGCCAACAAGGAGGCGGCCGCCAGGAAGGGGCTCAGTGCAGGTACAACCGCCGACCACCCGTTTGCCGCCGACAGGACCAGAATGGCGGAAACGATCAGACAGACGCCTCGGACGAGCCATCGGATGAGATGGCGATCCTCGCCTTGCATTGCGCCGTATCGCTCGCTGGACTCTGCGGAGTTGCTCAACCGAGGTAGGCCTCCTGCTGCTTGAGGATCTTCTGCATTCTCGGGACGTCTACATCGCGGGGACAACAACCATCCTGAACGGCCAGGGCCGCCGCCACACCTGCGGCGTGACCGGTGACAAAACAGTTGGGGATCAGACGCACGAGATCGGCCATGCCCATGTCCGTGCTGATGCAGCGGCCGGCGGCCAGGATATTGTCCACTTTCGTGGGGACCAGCGCGCCATAGGGGATCTGCCATTCGCCGTGAGTGCCATTCGAGGAACCACCCACGCCAACCACGTCGGCAAACCTCGTCGCGGCCTTCAGGTCGCTGAGCCTGACCCGGCTCAGGCCATTCAAAACCCGCGTGATCCGCACGCCTAATTGCGGGGCGGTCTCGACCAGGTAGACCTGCTCGTAACCCGGCATCTTCCGCGTGTTCTGGATATTCCGCCAGATGAATTTGCGATGGTTCATCTCCATGCGCGTGAGTGTTCTGACGTCCAGTCCGTCCACCTCGGGCCCGGTCAGGTTGACCCAGTTGACGCCGGCGACGGGTGTGTGCAGACCGAGACGCCTCGGCTTTGGGCCGGCCTGGGCCCGGGCTTTGTCGAGGCGGTCGAGGTTCCCGATCCGCGAGACAAGCCCCACGTTGTGGGAACGGTGCTCGAACCCGGCGCCGGCGGCCGCGAACAGGTCGCCGTCGCCGGTCGCGTCGACCGCGACCTCCGCCAGGATCGCCTGACGGCCCGACTTACTCTCGAAGACAGCGCCTCGGACGGCGTTTCCATCCACGATCGCGTCGACTCCCCAGCAGTGAAGGAACACGTCGATGCCCGCCTCTTCGACCATTTCGAGCATGACATACTTGACGGCCTCGGCATCGGCCGTGGGATTGACGCCGGGCCGTCGGTCGATGATCGCGCCGTCGATCTTGTCCAGACGACGCATGATCTCTTCGCCGATCCCCTGGCAGACCTGCTTGCCACCCTTGACGATATGACCGATGACCAGCAGGACGAGCCCACCGGACCAGAGCCCGCCGAAGTGGCCGTAACGCTCGACCAGCGTCACGTCGGCGCCCGCCCGTTTGGCGGCAATCGCCGCCACCACGCCCGCCGGCCCGCCCCCGACCACGAGCACGTCCGTCCGGTGGAGGATGGGTAGTTCCCGTCGGGGCTGAATCACCTTGCCGTCGACAAGGATTGCGTGGCCTGCGTTCTGTCGGACCTTGTTACCGGCGATCACGGAGCTCTGAAATCCGCTCGATTCACCGACATCCTGGCCCGGGGCCGGCCTGCTGAGAGCCAGACCCAGACCTCCGGCTAATCCGGACACGCCCAGTGCCCGCAGACATTCGCGTCGATTCATAGGCTTGCCCATTCATGCGCTCCTCATTACCGGCCACTCTACTTTCTGTCACGTGGCGATGTGATTCCAATGCCGGCCCCACTTCGGGATCTTCCTTTCGGCGCGTCGCGCTGCGGCGAAGGCCGCGGCGTCCCCGGAAGCACAACTCCGGAATCACAACGATACCCATGCAGCGGGAAATTGCAAGCCGGGGCCCTTCTCTCCTGTTGCGGGTCGGCTTGACAAGTCGGGATGATTCTGCCATACTGGTCGCCCGTGTGTTGCAGGACAAATGGGATGATTGTAAACTCTCTCGAACACTGGTCTTGGAGTACGACAACAGATGAAAGCATCGGAAATACAGAAAGGCTTGACCGTAAAGGTTGACGGAAAGCTGTACGTGATTGTGGACTACGATCATGTGAAGCTGGGCAAGGGCGGGGCGATCTACCAGACGAAGCTCAAGAGCCTGACGGATGGCTCCATCCAGAACATCCGGCTGAGGTCGGAGGAGAACATCGAGCAGGCTTATCTCGATACGAGGACGTATGAGTATCTGTATTCCTCGGGCAGCGAGCATGTCCTGATGGATACCCAGAACTACGAGCAGATTACGCTGGACGACGACGCTTTCGGCGACGGAACGAAGTATCTCAAGCCCAACACCCAACTGCAGGTCAGCATGTATGAGGGCAAGCCGATCATTGTCAAGCTGCCCAACACCGTGGACCTGGAGGTCACGGAGACGCCCCCGGAGATCAAGGGGGCCACGGCGTCCGACCAGCGCAAGCCGGCGACCCTGGAGACGGGGCTGGTGGTACAAGTCCCGTCATTTATCAAGCCGGGGGAGATCTTGCGAGTGGATACGCGAACCGGGGAGTACGTAACGCGGGTCAGGGAGTAGCGGCCCCGGTGCCGAGACACGCCGAGCGCATCCGCCGGACCCCAGACGATCGCGGAAGAGAAAGAAGACAGGCACAATGGCTTTCGAAAAAGTAAGCAAGGCTCTAATCAAGATCTTCGGTTCTCGAAACGAGCGTCTGATCAAGTCGTACATGACCGTGCCCCAACAGGCCGCCGTCTATGAAGACGAGCTTCGCCAGCTTGACGATGAGGCCCTCAAGGGCAAGACGGCCGAGTTCAAGGCAGCCCTGGCCGCCGGCAAGAGGCCCGAGGACATTCTTCCCGAGGCGTTTGCAGTGGTTCGCGAGGCGGCGCGGCGAAACGTGGAGATGCGGCACTTCGACGTGCAGCTCATCGGTGGGGACGTCCTCTTTGAAGGCAAGATCGCCGAGATGGCGACCGGCGAGGGAAAGACGCTGGTGGCCACGCTGGCGGTGTACCTCGTTTATCTGACGGGTCGACACGTCCACATCGTGACCGTCAACGACTACTTGGCCAAGCGCGACGCCGAGTGGATGGCGCCGGTTTACGAGGCACTGGGAATGAGCGTCGGCGCCATTCAGGCGGACATGGATACCGCCGGCGAGGAGCGCAAGAACCAGTACCGCTGCGACGTTACCTACGGCACGAACAACGAGTTTGGCTTCGACTATCTGCGCGACAATATGAAGACCTCGATCGAGCAGATGGTGCAGGGCTCGCTGGAATACGCGATTGTCGACGAGGTGGACTCGATTCTGGTCGACGAGGCGAGGACGCCGCTGATCATCTCCGGCCCGGCCTTCGACGATGTCACGCGCTATAAGAAGGCCGACCAGGTTGCGCGGCGGCTAATGAGTCTTCAGGCAGGGTTTGACAAACTAAGAGAGCAGGAATCTTCATTAGAGAGAGAGCTGGCGAATGCAAAGGGTGAATTGGACAAGGCAAAGGAAGCGAAAGACGGGAAAAGAGCTGAAAAAGCACTATCCGCTATAGAGAGAATTGGGAGGGCAATTGAATCAGTAGATGAGCGAATCAACTCTGAGCTGATTGGCACCAAAGACCAGATCACAGAGCGAAGCCTGTACTACCACACGGACGAAGAGCGCAAAGCGGTGCATCTGATGGAAAAGGGTATCGCCGCAGCCCAGGAGATAGCCGGTGTTGGCTCGTTCTACCTCGGCCAGAACTCCGAATGGCCACATATGATCGAGCAGGCTCTCCGCGCGCATCTCGTATTCGAGCGAGAAAAGAGCTACGTCGTGATGGACGGCAAGGTGGTTATTGTGGACGAGTTCACGGGCCGCCTGATGCACGGGCGCCAGTGGTCGGACGGCTTGCACCAGGCCGTCGAGGCCAAGGAAGGTGTCACCGTTAAAGAGGAGACGCAGACACTCGCGACGATCACACTTCAGAACTTCTTCAAGCTCTATGACCAGATCGCCGGCATGACGGGCACGGCGGCCACGGAGGCGGAGGAGTTCATGAATATCTACAAGCTGGACGTCGTGATCATCCCGACCAACAAGCGGTGCCGGCGCGATGATATGGACGACGTCATCTACAAGACGATGCGCGAGAAGTTCGACGCGATCGTCGAGGAAATCAACCGGATCAGCGGGGAGGGCAAACCGGTCCTGGTCGGTACGATCAGCATCGAGAAGAGCGAGTATCTCTCCACGGCGTTGACGAAGCGCCACGGGCTCGAGCATGAGGTGCTCAACGCCAAGCAGCACGCCCGAGAAGCCCAGATCGTGCTCAAGGCCGGCCAGCAGCATAAGGGCCGGGACGGCAGGATGCTGGGCAACGTGACCATTGCGACGAACATGGCCGGCCGCGGCACCGACATCAAGCTCGGCCCGGGCGTCGCCGAGATCGGCGGTCTGCACATCCTCGGCACCGAGCGGCACGAGGCCCGCCGGATCGACAACCAGTTGCGCGGCCGGTCCGGGCGGCAGGGCGACGCCGGCTCCAGCCAGTTCTTCCTCAGCTTCGACGACGACCTGATGCGCGTCTTTGCGCCCGAGTGGACCGTCAAGGCCCTGTCCTGGATCGGCTGGGAGGAAGGCCAGCCCATCTATCACAAGCGGATCAGCAAGGGGATTGAGAAGGCGCAGAAGAAGGTCGAGGAGCGCAACTTCGAGATCCGCAAGAGCCTGCTCGAATACGATGAGGTGATGGATTACCAGCGGAAGAGGTTCTACTCGCGCCGCCGGGACCTGTTGGCCGGCCGGAGCGTCAAGCCGATCATCCTCGAAATGATCGATGGCGTCGTGACGAAGCAGGCCAGGACCACCCTCGAAAAGGAGTACCCGATTCGATGCATCGTCGAATGGGCGCGAGCGAACTTCGATGTGGAGCTGAAGCCGTCAGAAGTGGCCGGCTTTTCGCCGAAGGAAATCGAGGAGCTGATCAAGGAGCGGGCGAAGGACAGTGTCAAGAACGATATTTCTCTATCTCTGGGCGAGTACCTGGAGGACTACGGGGATCCGAGCACGTGGGACACGGCGGGACTGGCCAAATGGGCGATGAGTGCGTTCCATGTAAATCTGAGCGTGGGTAAGATCAAGAATATGTCGCCCGAGGAGATCGAGGAGCAGTTGGTCTTGGCGGCCGCCGAGCAGGTGGACAAGAAGGACTGCTCGCCGCTTCTGGAATTCCTTCGCGACGATTTCGCCGTTCGACGTTTCGTCGAATGGGCGCGGGCCAAATTCGACGTTCAGATCGATCCTGAGGCGTTGAAGGAGTTGAATGCGGCGGGGGCGCGGCAGTTGCTGCTGGAGCAGACCGCCGTCAAGTACCGGCGTCGGGAGATCGAATACCCCGTCGAATTTGCGATGAACCTGGCGTACGGCCCGCAGGGCGCTAACGTGTACGGGTTCGAGGCCCTGGCCGAGTGGGCCAACCGCAAGTATAACGCCGGGCTGACGGTCGATCGGATACAGAACAAGAAGCCCCGCGACCTGCAAGACGAACTGACCGCGCTGAGCGAGCGCTTCAACGACGGTCGGCTTGATGAAGAACTGAACGAGAAGGTTGCCCATTTGAGCCGGGCTGAGCTGGTCGCGTGGGCCAACCAGCGATTCAGTGCCTCCCTCCGCGAGGAGGACCTGGCCGATGGCGACGAGGCCCGGGCCCGGCTGACGGAGGTGGGACGCGAGTTCCTGCGATCCGAGTTGGCCGACCTCGAGCGGTACGTCCTCCTGCAGGTCTACGACGGCACCTGGAAAGACCATCTCTACGCGATGGACCACCTCAAGAATAGCATCTGGACGCGTTCGTTCGCCGAGAAGGACCCCAAGACCGAGTACAAGCGGGAGGGGTTCCGCATGTTCAACGAGATGCTCGAATCCATTGAGGATCGGGTGACGGACATCATCTTCCGGGTGCACCTTGAGGCGGGCGCCCAAGCGCGGAGCGTCTGGCGGGTGAGCCGAACCGCCCATGATGAGGTCGGTCAGTTCGCGATGGCGGAGCGTCAGCGGGCGGCTGCCCAGGCCCCCCAGGGCGAGACGCAGGTCAAGCAGATCCGTCTGGAACAGCCGAAAGTCGGCCGAAATGACCCGTGCCCGTGCGGCAGCGGCAAGAAGTACAAGAAGTGTTGCGGCCGAAACGCCTGATAAAAAGAAAACATCGAGTAACATGGCGCTACCCGATGTTTTCCGGAGGGGAGAAAAATCTTATCTTGGGCCAATGCCGTCATCGGCAATTCTCCAGCGGCACTTAAGCCCAAGGCATTATATTCTTTTCGTCCTATAAGGGTTACGGGCGGTGGGCGAGAATGTTCGCAACCCAGAAGAGAAACTGCGTCGGCGCGCTACTTTTTCAATCCGTTTCGCTCTGGATTCTGGCGGCGAAACTTGGGAGCCCTGCTCACCGGGCCCGAAACCCCATGGTTCGAGTGGGATTTCGATTGGCAAATGGCTGGCATTGGCAATGCCGGCCAGTCGAGTTCACGGCGTGCCACTCGATCGCACCCTGAAGGGATTCTATCTTCCATCCGATGCCGCCAGACACCGCCGGGCGGCGTTAAGGTCGGTTCTTGACATCCCGGCATTTCGCTGGCATGGTAGAACTCCTCAGCAAAGGTTCAGATGAGGCGCATCTTGCTGTGCTTGAGCGGCCGGGCTGAGAACGGGCAGCGCAGTCGGACCATGCGCCGTGCTCGTAGCGGAGTTGACGGTTTGTCTGACAGGAGGTCGATCCCTTGGGAGAGTTGCAGGAGCAGATAATCGAGGAAGGGCTGTCCGAGAAGTGGGTCCGGGATGCGCTTATTGAGCACCTGGTGTATCACGACCGGCAGATGCGGGTCATCTGGGCCAACCAAGCGGCCTGCAATTCGGTCGGCCTGCCCCGCGAGAAACTGATTGGCAGGCATTGTTATGAGATCTGGGCGCACGCGAGCGAGCCCTGCCCCAACTGCCCGGTGATGGCTGCCATGGAGACCGGACGGCCACAGGAGTGCGAGAAAACGACTCCCGACGGCCGCACTTGGCTGATCCGGGGCTATCCGGCCACAGACAAGAACGGAACGATCGTCGGCGGCGTCGAGGTTACGCTCGATATCACCGAACGCAAGCGCGCACGGGAGGCCTATCACGCCCTCGTGGATCATTCCCTGCAAGGTCTCGTCATCGTCCAAGACATGAAAGTTACCTTCGCCAATCAGGCGATGGCTGCCATCAGCGGCTATACCGTCGCGGAAATAGAAGCGATGCCTCCCGACACACTGAGGGATTTCATCCATGTGGAGGATCGGGAGAAGGTATGGCAGTATCACCAGGCGCGTCTGCAAGGCAAATCTGTACCGGGCCGCCACGAATTCCGGATTGTTCGCAAAGACGGCTCGACGCGCTGGTTGGAGATCTACACCAGCCGCGTCGAGTATCAGGGGCGGCCGGCCGTACAGGCCGCCTGCGTTGATGTCACCGAGCGCCGCCAGGCCGAGTATCTGGGACAGGTCCAACACGACGTGGCCGTCAAACTCAGCAGTCTGTCGAATCTAAAGGAAGGACTTCGATACTGCCTCGAAGTTGCGCTGCAGGCCTCAGGCATGGACTGTGGAGGCATCTACATAGTGGATGACGTTTCCGGCGACGTGGATCTTGCGGTGCACGCGGGTTTGTCGGATCCATTTGTGGCCGGAGAGGCCCACTATCCCGCCGATTCGCAGAACGTCCGGCTCGTGATGCGAGGAGAGCCTGTCTACGGCACTTTGCAGGCGCTTCGTCTGCGCCAAGGACCGGCGCAGCGACACGAGGCGTTGCGCGGCATTGGCGTGATTCCGATCCGGCACAACGACCGCATCATCGCTTGCCTGAACGTGGGTTCCCACACGAGCGATGACGTGTCGCCGCGGGCGCGCGTAGTTCTGGAAACGATTGCGGCCCAGACGGGCAGCGCCATCAGCCGGCTGAAGGTTGAGGAATCGCTCAAACGAACGGAACGGGAGAAGGCTGTCGTTCTGGAGGCCATATCTGAGATCGTGACGTATCAGGATGTCTCCCATCGGATCCTTTGGGCCAACCGATCAGCCGCGGAAGCTCTTGGTGCGCCGGCCGACCAAACAGGGGGCCGCATCTGCTATGAGTTGTGGCATGGCAGAACAGAACCCTGCGACATCTGCCCCGTTGAGGAGGCCCTCCGTACGGGACAGGAACAAGAGGTGGAGGTCGACGGGGACAATGGCGAAACGTGGCTCCTGCGAGGCCAGCCGGTCAAGGACGAACGCGGTCGGGTCATCGGGGGGGTGGAGTTGGCGCTTGACA
>Ga0207752_1000069_pt1 | contig 42549 bp, 30 predicted proteins | sample Pon2CUnioCityCA_6_FD_187272 | JGI IMG/M metagenome (GOLD analysis project Ga0207752, IMG submission 187272) | Marine sediment microbial community from Union City, CA, USA - Pond 2C Sediment 2 (SPAdes) | ecosystem: Environmental > Aquatic > Marine > Intertidal zone > Salt pond sediment ... | reverse complement strand
ACTTCTTCCCTGACCCACTCCAGCCACGCAGCCACCCCTTCGCCGGTGCGGCAGGAGAGGGGGAAGGTGACCAGGCCGGGATTGAGCGCTTCGACCCCCCGCCGAAAATAGTCCATGTCGAAATCGATGTAGGGCAGGAGGTCTGTCTTGTTGATAATCAGGGCATCCACGCCGCGGTACATGCCGGGGTATTTGTACGGTTTGTCGTCGCCTTCGGGGACGGAGGCGATGAGCACGCTCTTGTGGGTGCCGAGCTGGAAGTTGGCCGGGCAGATCAGGTTGCCCACGTTCTCCACGATGAGCAGGTCCACCGCTTCCAGGTCGAGCTGGGCCAGGGCGTCCTGGAGCATGACCGCGTCCAGGTGGCACTCGCCGCCGGTGTTGATCTGGACGGCCAGCGCCCCGGCGGCCGCCGCGCGGTCGGCGTCGATGCTGCTGGCGACGTCGCCGTCAATCACGGCCAGCCGCACCTCGCCCGCCAGTCCGGCGATGGTCTGCTCGATGACGCTGGTTTTGCCGGCGCCGGGAGACGCCATAAAATTCAGGCCATACACGCCGGCCGCTTCCAGCCGGGCGCGGTTGCTCTCTGCCAGCCGCTCGTTCGCCCCCAATATCTTTTCTACGACCGGTACCCGCTTTGTCATTCTGTCTCCTTCAGTAGAGATTGGAGATTGGCGATTAGAGATTGATGATGGGTAATCGACAGTAATCTCCAATCTCTATTCTCTAATCTCCGCTTTCTCATTCTCGACCTCAATCGCCTCCAGGAAGAACTCCTCCCCGGCCGTGACGCGCACGTCGTTGCTGTCGCAGGCCGGGCAGGGGAGGGCGCGGCGCGGGCTGTAGCGATGCCCGCACGCGCTACACGTCATCTCTGCCGGGATCCGGCGAAAGTGGAGGGTGGCTCCTTCGGCCATCGTTCCTTCCGTCACGAAATCCCAGTAAAACTGGACCGAATCGTCGACAATAGAGGAGAGTTCGCCGATCACGAGGAAGAGATCGGTAATCCGCGTGGCGTGGGCCTCCTCGGCGTGGCGGAGGGCGATGTCCCGGATGCTTTCGGTGACCATTAATTCGTGCATAGATAGCTTCTTTGGATAAGTTTCTCTTATGAAACTCGTCCAATTCTATTTTATCTTCTTGGGGTAAAGGGGACAGTGCAATATGTCACCGGGAAGGGGTGCATACCTTCACTTTCAGACTTCTTCCAGACTTTCTTCAGAGCTAACGATTATCCTGAGCTTGAATTGGCCAATCAAGCGGTGGTTACCACCCTCTACTGTCTTTCACAATAAGGAGAAAGCTGATGAAAATATTGAACAGACACTTAATTCTCTTACTGTTGCTGCTGTTGCTGGCTTCCGCAGCGACCAGCATCCCGGCGTATGCTTCCAGCACCACCATCGATTTCAATGGTCTGGCTAATGAACAGGGGCCAGCCGCCATCAGTACCCTGAACAGCACTTACGCCGCGCAGGGCGTTTCTTTTGACTTCATCCTCCAGACCAGTAGCTTTCCCCGGATCGGCTACAATGCCGTCGTCGGCCGGGAAGGGTTACAGGTGTTAACCCATCCATCGGGCGCCGATACGCTGATGAATTTCGCGTTTGCGGTCGAATCGGTCAGCGTGGATTTCATCTACAGCGGGCACCCTTATAGCTTCCTCTTCGCCCGCGATCAGACGGGGACGGCAGTGTCCATCGAAAGCAGTGGGGCGACCCTGGTTGACGAGGCCTTCTCCGGCACCACGTTGCCCAATACGCTCTCCGTCTCTGGTCCCTGTATTCGCTCGCTGCAGATCGAGACATGGGGCTATGACTACATCATCGACAACGTGGTGATTTCTCCCATGGCGGGACCCGATTCGGACGGCGACGGCCTGGTCGACCAGTGTGATCCGGTGCCACCCACGGCCGATGCGGGTGGTCCCTACATGGTCGCCGTCGGTGACACCATTGCTCTCGACGGTACAGGTAGCGACCCTGAAGGGCTGGCAGTCACTTACCAGTGGGCGGCGCAGGGCGGTTCGCTTGACGATGCTGCCGCAGAAGACCCGCAATTTACCGCGGGAAGCGCAGCCGGCATCTATGAAGTGGCGCTGACGGTCACCGACCCCACCGGCCTCTCAGACAGCGACACGGCGATGGTCGTCGTCTTCGATCCGGAGGGTGGGTTCGTCATGGGCGGCGGCCAGATCTGGTCGGCAGCAGGCGCCTGCCGGCTGGACGATGCCTGTGCCGCTGTCGAGGGTCGGGCGATCTTTGGCTTCGTCTCCAGATACCAGAAAGGGGCAACTCGGCCCGGCGGCAACACCGGATTCCGGTTCCACGCCGGTAACCTGGCTTTCCACTCCAGTGCCTATGAGTGGCTGGTGGTTAACCAGGACGGGACCAACGCTCAGTTCAAGGGCTCGGGCACGATCAACGGCGCCGGCGAATACAAATTCATGATCTGGGCCGGAGACGGCGAACCGGATCAGTTCCGGATCAAGATCTGGGCGGAAAGTGGTGATGAGGAGGTGGTCGTCTACGACAACGGGGTGGACCAACCCCTTGAAGCCGGTAGGATCGTCATTCGCAATTAGCCATTTCCGCCGGGCCGCGGACAATCCAGAGCAATTCAGTGGATGGAACACGAGGCCGGATCCCGGATCCGGCCTCGTGGTGCTACGCGCATTTACGCTTCTGGAACGATAGGCCAGATTGTGTGAACGCTGCCACCAGCTCCCGATTTGCCGGTACGTTTTCCAGGAAGGAGCGCCGCTGCGCTTCATCTCCGATTTTTGCAGCCTGCCGGCATAGGCGCTTGTAGCCGAGGGCCAGAATTTCGAGAGCGTGGGGATCCCCACGTACCTGTAGCACGCGGTAACAGGTCAGATATATGCGACAAGACTCGTTTGATAACCCTTCCACGCTATCGGTGGCCAGTTGCGGCAATAATGGCCGTATCTGCTCGTTGGCGTGGGCCAGATCGCCTGCGGCCAGCGCAGCGCGGGCCATGCCCTCCCGAGCCGCAAGGATTAAATCTGCTACGCCCAGTTCCGTGCGAATTTCCAGCGCCGCCTGTTTGGCGACCATTGCCTGCTCCGAATTGCCCAACCCTAAGAACGCATCGCCCAGACCGGCTAAGGCGATGGCTTCATAAGGTCGATCCTTTGAAGCGCGCGCAATGCGCAGCGCCTGTTCGTAGTAACGCTGCGCGCCGGCATCGTCTCCTAAGTTTGCGGCGGTAGCGCCAAGGTAGGTGAGGGCCAGGCACTCGCCTGTCCGATCGTCGATCTTACGCGCGATTTGCAGCGAGCGCAGGTAGCGCGATCGGGCCTCGTCATAGGCTCCGAGATAGGAGGAGACTTTCCCAAGTTTCACGAACACAAATCCCTCACCCTCCAGATCGCCAGTTTCCCGGAAAATCCGCTGGCCTTCTTCGTAGTAGCGGAGCGCTGCTTGCGGGTCGCCCAGATGCTCAGATAACTCGCCGAGGTTGGCAATGACAGAAGCTTCTCCCTTGCGCAGCCCGATCTCCCGGCAAAGGGCCAGGGCTTCGGTGAGATAGCGTCTCATTTCAACATATTCCCCTTGCGCCTGTGCCGCCAGACCGAGATTGTTGAGAGCGCTTGCCTCACCTTTGCGATCGCCGATTTCGCGGTAAATGTGCAGCGCCCGCCCGGCGCAACGCTGGACCCCGGGATAATTCGCTTGAAAGTAGTGGACGGCGCAAAGGCGGCGCAGCGCGTCCGCTTCTTGCCCGGGTAGCCGGGCCGATCGGGCCAGTTTTAATCCCTGTTCCAGCCTGGCCTTCGCTGCCTCCAGATTGTGTTTGAGCAGCGCCCACCCTAAGAAGAGGTAGCCGGTAATTTCCAACTCGACTGCCCCACATTGCCGTGCGATGTGCATAGCAGATTCGGCAGCGGCTATGGCGGTTTCATAGTCGTCCATGTGATCCACGTAGCGAGAGTGACGGAGCGCGGCCTCAGCCTGCCGTCGGGGATCACCCAGGGATTCGGCCAGCGTATTGAGGAGGGCAGTGTCCTGCTGTTGTGCTTCCCGCGCCCCCTGGATATTGTAAATTTCCTCGCGGGCCAGGAGCAACCGGTACCTGTCTGCCGGTGCCGTTGTCAGGGCCAGTGCCCGGCTGTAATAAGTGGTGGCCTGGCTGTTCTGGTACGCTTCGTGGGCCACGTTGCCCGCCTTTTCCCAGTAGTCGCGGGCCTTTTCTTCTAGCCCGGCCGTTTCCGCGTGTAAGGCCAGCGCGGCATAATGTGGGCGGAGGTCCTCATGATGCTGCTCGATCGCGGTCGTTGCCAGGCGATGCAGCCGGCGGCGCTCTGCCTGCAGTTGCATCTCGTAGGCGGCGTCGCGCAGGAGGCCGTGTTGGAACAGGTAGCGGGTTTCAGTCAAGGGCGACCAGATAGCGGCCTGCACCGCCGCCTGCACCAGCTCTGCCACAGCCGTTTCTGGGGGGAGCATCCGGGCCAGTACCGGCAGCGAAAATTCACGCCCCAGGATGGCCGCGGCCTGGATGACCCGGCGAACGGCAGCCGGCAGGCGATCCAGGCGGGCGACCAGGAGCTGGCGCACGTCGCCCGGCAGGCTCTGCTGGCCCTCGGCTCCCGGCTGCACTTCCCAGCCATGCCCGTTGCGCACAAGCGCGCCCTGCTCGCGCAGGTAAAGCAGTAGCTGCTCCGCAAAGAACGGGTTGCCGCCGGCCCGCTTCAACAGCAACTGGATTAGTTGGGGCGCGACCGGCCCTTCCAGCCGGGCAGCGGCCAGCGCTGCTACCATCTCTGGGGCAAGTGGCGCGAGCTGGATCCGCGCCTGGGGGACTTCCGCGCCTAGCGTGGGGGGTTCCGTTCCGGCGGCAGGCGGGGGCCGCGCCGTGGCGATGACCAGAAAGGGATAGGCGCTCACATTATGCGTCAGAGTAGCCAGCATCGCCCGCGAATCCGGCTCAAGCCAATGGGTATCTTCCAGGTGGAGGATGAGCGGCCGGCGCGCGCTTTCCGCTTTGACCAGGGCCTTGATGCCGGCCAGCATGTTCTCAAAGCGGAGCTGCGCGTCCAGTTGCTCGTAGAGGGAATCCTCCCAGCGGAGATCGACCAGCGCGCCCAGGAAGGGACGGAGCCGGCGTAGTTCGGCGCGCAAATCCTCGGCGGACGTTTCGTCGATCAGATCCCGTAACCGCTCGTCGAAACGGCGTTTGTTCGTCTGCTCGCCGGCCGCCGAGGATTGCCGGAAGTAGTGGCGGAGCCAGTAGCGGAACGGGTTGAGGGACTGGCGCAGAATGCCGTCGGTCTGGCAGCGAAAGACCTGGACCTGTCCGGCGGGCAACCGTTCTGCCAGAAACTCGTGGACCAGCCGGCTTTTGCCGATACCGGCCTCGCCACTGACGGTAACCACGCCGCCAAACCGGCCTTCGGCCAGCGGCTGTATGGCGGCTGCGAGCCGGGCCAGCTCTTCCTCCCGGCCCACCAGCCGGTTCCGGTAAAATGGTCTGGTCGCCTCCGGCTGGCGGCCCAGGAGCGGGTAGACGTGGCGGGCACCCGCGAAGCCCTTCAATCGTACCTGCTGCGCCTGGTCCAGCCGGAAGGCTGAGCGCGCATGCAACGCCGTCGTCTCGTCCAGCAGTACCTGGCTCCACTCCGCAGCCACCATCTGTCGCGCTGCCAGGTTCACCTGGGTGCCATAACAGGTATACTCCTCGCGCAGCGCCGAACCCACGAAGCCGGCGAAGGCCAGCCCCGTGGACACGCCCGCCTTGAGCGGAGTCGCCAGGCCGGCCTGCAGCTCGAGCAGAAAACGCAACGCGCGCGTTACGTCCTGCTCGCTGCTACGGGGCGCGCCCCAGAAGAGCAGGAGTGTCGCGCCCTGATCCCGGGTACCGATCTGGCCGAGGCGGCAGAGATAACCTCCATACTGCCGGAGCAGGGACAAGAGGGTGCGCGCGAAATCGCCACCGGCCGGCAGCGACTGCAGATTGACGAAGAGCGTCACCACCTGGCGGAACTCCCCGCGCAGGGGTAGATGGAGCAGGGAAGGGGAGAAGAAGCGGGCGGCGATTGCTTCAGCGGCGGGCCGTCTCTTTCGTGGCGGCAGGGGCGGTGTGTCTTCCACCAGGGCGGCATCGATCGCTTCCAGGCGCCGGAAATCCTGCACCGGCGTGACGATGATCGCCTCTTCTGGTAACTGGCCGGCAACGGCGGCCGTCATCACGATCTCACCGGCCGTGGCCATCGCGTCTGCTTCAAGGCAACGGGCCAGGCCCTCGCCGGCGAAGGCGTAGACGGCATTCTGGCCGGCTGCTGCCTCTTCGCCGCGCCAGATACGCCAGGCGACCGGGCCGGCGGCCAGTGATGCCTTGACGGTGAAGGTGAAGTCGCCCATGGGCGTGGCCAGCGCTGTTTGCCGGGCTGCCACCCCGCGGATTGACCAGGCGGCGACAGCCGCCCGTTGATAGGCAGTGACCGGGCCGGCTCCATCCAGCGGAAAGACCGCCTTGAAGGCGTCCCCGGCAAAGGCAGCGACAAAGCCTCCCTGCTCGTCGATAATCTGCAACAAGGGCGAGAAGATGTGGGCCAGGGCATCGGCGACCAGTTCGGCCCCTTCCGGTCCATGCGCCATCAGGGCGTTGGTCAGCGGGGTAAAGCCCGAGATATCGACGAAGAGACAGACGGCCGGAAAATGACCCCTATCTGTTCCCTGCCGGAATTTCTCGATGATGAAATGTGGCACAAGTGGATGCATGTGTGGCTCCTCAGAGCAGGATTCCTCAGGTCAGCCGGCGCATAGAAGCGGTTACAAACGACGCCAGATCGCTGGTCAGTGAAGCCAGCTCGGGCACTTTAGCCGTGGTCCCTTCCTGGGCCTGTGCCAGGCGCGACGCCCGTGCCTGCAGTGCCGGGCCCGCCTGCGGCGCGCAAGCGATGACGGCCAGGCAAGCCAGCGCTTCGGCCGGGTGTCCCGTCCTCAAACCATATTGGGCCAGGGCGAAAAGGCCTTCCAGCGTCCCCCGTTGGGAGTCCACGGACAGCGCCTCCTCTATCCCCTGGCGCACGTACTCCCGCGCCGGGCCAACGTTACCGGCAGCGGTGGCCGCCTGGCTCCGGCGAATAAGGCAGAGGGCGGCCTCCAGCCGGTTCCCAACCTCGTGGGAGATTGCCAGGCCCTGTGCATAGCGCCGTTCTGCTTCCGCATAATCAGCCTGTTCCTGGGCCACCTGGCCCAGATTGCGGGCGGCAAAGGCCACGCCTCGCCGGTCACCCAGGGCTTCGCTGATCGCCAGGCTCTCCGCAAATAGCGCCTCGGCTGCTGCGTAATCCTCCTGCGCCAGGGCCACGCGCCCCAGGTAGGTCAGAGAATAGGTCATGCCCCGCCGGTCGCCGAGCGCGCGTTTTATTGCCAGCGCTTCCTCGCAATAGCTGCGGGCAGCATCGTAATCGCCCTGCAGTGAGGCCGTCTGCCCCAGAATATTGAGGCTGATTGAGGCCTGAAAGGCATCGTCGTGGGCCCGGGCCAGGCGCAGGGCCTCGTGCAAAACGCCGTCGGCCCCGTCATAGAGGCCCTGGTGCCGGTAGACGGCTCCCAGATAATTATAGTTGAAGATCGCGTCTGCTTCGGCACCTGCCTGTTGGAGCGACGATAAACTTTCTTGCAGCCGCTCAATTGCTTCTTCCGGCCGGCCCAGGTGGAAGGCAAACCAGCCTGCGCGCGCCTGCAGCCGGGCGCGTGTGATGGCCCACTCGCGCCCGGCCGGAGCGACTGCCAGTCCGGCAACCGCCTCCTGCATCAATTGTTCCCCGTCACGGAACCGGCTGCGCACGTCGCATAAATGGAACAATCCCTCCAGCGCTGCTGCCACCCGCGTTACCTCGCCCTGGGTCACCGCCCGGCGCCAGGCCTGGCGCACGTTATCGAACTCTAATTCCAGCTCGGCCAGTGCCATTTGCTGCCGGGAACCGGTAAGGGCGGTGGCTGCCGTTTGTAGCAGGGCGCAGTAAAAGGCAGTGTGGCGGTCGAGCGTGGTCGCTTCCAGCCGGGCATCTTGCGCCAGCCGCTCCCGGGCAAAGGTGCGCAGCAACTCGTGCAGATCGTAGCGATCTCGAGCCCGATCGTAGGCAATGAGCGATCTTTGCACCAGCTTGCGCAGCAGGCGCAGCGCATCGGGCCGGCCCATTCCGTCCGGCCGGGCCACGGCCTGGGCGGCGTCGCGGCTGAAGCCGCCCCGAGAAACGGAGAGCGCGGCCAGCACCTGCCGTTCCTCCGTTCCCAATTGTTGCCAGGTGTGCTCAAGCACCCGGCGCACGCTGCGGTGGCGCGGTGCCACGCCCTCCAGATCGGCCCGCAACAGGCCGAGATCCTGCTGCAGGCCGGCAAGAATTGCGGCGATGGGCATGACCTCGGTCCAGGAGGCAGCCAGTTCAATTGCCAGGGGCAGGCCACCAAGGAAGTGGCACAGTTGTCCCAGCGCCACCCACTCGTCGCCGTGCGGGCGGAACTCTGGCCGGAGGCGGCGCGCAGCCTGGAGAAATAGCTCGACGGCATCGACCCCGGCCAGTTCCGTAGGGGCCCCGGCACCGGGCGCCGGTAAAGAGAGGCCGGCCAGCGGCAGAACCCGTTCGCCGTAGAGTCCCAGTGGCTCACGCGCGGTGGCGATGATCTGGACGTGGGGCGCTGCTTTCAGGATTGCGGCGATTAATCCGGCCGGATCTGTTGCCTGCACCAGGAACGGGTCAAGATTGTCCAGAAGCAATAGTAGCTGTTTCTGCTGGAGATAGTCGAGCACCTGCTGCTGTGGCGGTCGAGCGTCGTTCCGGCTCCGGGCGGCCAGCGAGAGGGGCAGGGCCGTGGCGATCGCCTGGAGAAATTGCTCCTCTGTTGCGGCCGTCCCGGTCGCAGCGTCCACACCGGACAGGGATACGAAGTAGATGCCGTCGGGAAACGGAGAAATGGGCACCTCTTCCAGGAGCTGCCTGGCATATGCCAGGATCAGGCGCGTTTTGCCCTGCCCGCCGGGACCGACCAGCGTCGCCAGCGGCGAATCCGGTTGGCGGACCAGTTCGTCCAGCGTTGCCAGCTCCTGCCGGCGCCCGATAAAAGGCGTTTGCAGCGCAGGAAGATTGTGCGCCGGCGCCCGTTTTCCCTGAAGCGGAGTCACCTGGCCATCCTTGATTGCCTCATAGAGGGCCACCGTTTCAGGCGCCGGCGCCACCCCCAATTCCTCCACCAACAGCGAGCGGCAAAGGTCGAAGTGGGCCAGCGCCTCGCTGCGCTTACCGGCCAGGGCCAGGGCTTGCATCAGTTGGGCGTGGGCGGCTTCGCGCCAGGCATCCAGCTCAAGCTGGCGCCGGGCATAGGGCAGCGCCTGTTCCGGCTGCCCCCGGTCCAGCAAACGGGTGGTCAGCCGGGCCAGGGCGTCCAGCATCTGCTGGTGCAGTCGCTCGCGCCAGAGCAACAACCACTCCTCAAAGGCGGCCGCGTCTGGCAGGGAAAAGCCGCTGAGGAACTCGCCCTGATAGAGGTCGACCGCTTTTAGAAGCTGGGCATCTGTCGCCTGGCGCGCCGTCTTCTGCTGAAACTCGGCTACGTCCAGCCAGTAGTCGCCGTCGGGGTTGAAACGCACATGGCGGTGATGGACGTCGAGGTAAAGGTTTGGGTGCTCCCTGTCGCCGAGGGCCTGGCGCAGCATCCCCAGCGCCTTGCTCAGGTTGTTACGCGCATTCGCTTCGGGCATTTCCGGCCAGAGCAGGCCGGCGAGCGTGGCCCGCGGGTGGGTACGCGCGGGCTCCACGGCCAGGTAGGCCAGCAAAGCGCGCACTTTGTTCGTCTGGAATTGTAGAGGCGGCTGGTTCTGCAATGAAGCTTGAAAGGCGCCCAGGAATAATAGCCGGAGCATCGAATGACCTCATTTTCCCTTGGGACCCACACAGATCACCGGATTCTCTCATTATAACCGAAAAATAGGGGAATGGGGGCGCCTTTCTGGGAGATTTTCGCGGAAAAGCCGGGCTATTTCAGAGTTTTTCCAGACTTTTGCCATGCTGGGCGCTTATGCTGGATTCAAATCGGTTAACAAAAGACGCTATGGACAACAAAAATCGACCTAATCGGGATACGCAGGCTTATATTGTTCGCCTCTGGCGCAGCGGGGCAGATGGTCGCTGGTGCGGCAGCGTTCAGGACGTGGGCACCGGCGAGCGACAGGGTTTTGCCACCCTGGAGAACCTTTTTGCCTATCTGCGCGAACGGGCAGAGGGGGCCGCCGGCAGCAGCCGCGGCCCGCCCGGTAATCTGGAGCGCAACTAGATGAGGGTACGACAGGATAATTAGACGTTTCGGGAGGTCAAGATGACTCTGGCGAATTTTTATGAAGTAATCGGTTATGCAGGTTCGGTGTTCGTGGCGATCTCGCTCACGATGCGCTCGTTGCTCTGGTTGCGGGTGATCAACCTGGTGGGGTGCATCTTTTTTGTCGTGTATGGTGTGGCGATTGGCGCCTGGCCTGTGGCCGGGCTTAACTTCTTCATCGTCCTCGTCAATCTCTACTACCTGCTGCAGCACCGGTCCCTGACTGCGCCGGCCAACGCGTAAGTCTGGCGTCTCCACAGGGAGTGACAGGGAGAAGGAGGGTCGGCCATGCACCAAAGATAGACGGTTTTTCGTGAAGCGAGCGGGTGAGTAGGCAACTGATTACGCAGTGAGAAATCAAATCGAGACAAATTGGAGAGAAATCATGAATAGCTTGAAGATGATGGTAGGAACCGAAAGCCGGCAAAATAGATGGTCACAGCTACTGATCCTGGTCGCGCTGCTGCTAATATTGCTCACTATTGTGACCAATGTTTACGCTGCTGATAGGGATGGGGATGGTATCTTGGACGACCAGGACAACTGTCCCTTCGTCTATAATCCAGACCAGAGAGATAGTGACGGCAATAGGGTGGGCGATGTCTGTGAAGATGACACGGACAGGGACGGAATTCCCGCAAAAATTGACAATTGCCCGTTAGCCTATAATCCGGACCAGGCAGATAGGGATGGAGACGGAGTCGGTGATGCCTGTGATTTCGACAGCGACAACGATGGCATTTTGGACAGGGCTGACAACTGCCCGCTCGACTATAATCCGGACCAGGCAGACGGTGACGGCGACGGGATAGGGGATGCCTGCGACCCCGATAGCGCTAACGAACCGCCCACGGCCGCGGCCGGCGGGCCGTATCTGGTGGCGATCAATACCGCGGTTCCTCTCGACGGTACGGGCACAGATCCTGACGGCGACCCGCTCGCCTACCAGTGGTCGGCGACCGGCGGAGCTCTCGACAATGCCGCAGCGGAGGATCCGCACTATACGGCCGGTGGCACAGCCGGGGTCTACGAGGGTGTACTGACCGTTACCGATCCGGCCGGTGCCAGCGCCAGCGACACGGCGATGATCGTCGTCTTCGATCCGGACGGGGGCTTCGTCACCGGCGGTGGCTGGATCTCGTCGGCAGCCGGTGCCTGCCAGCTCGACGCGGCCTGCGCGGCGGCAACGGGCAAGGCGACCTTTGGCTTCGTCTCCAAATACAAGAAAGGGGCCAGCGAACCCGGCGGCAACACCGAATTCCAGTTCCAGGCGGGCAACCTCAACTTCCATTCCAGCGCCTATGAGTGGCTGGTGGTTAACCAGGATGGAACCAATGCCCAGTTCAAAGGTTCGGGCACCATCAACGGCGCCGGCGATTACAAATTCATGATCTGGGCCGGGGACGGCGAGCCGGATCAGTTCCGGATCAAGATCTGGATGGAAACTGGCGACGAGGAGACGACCGTCTATGATAACGGCTTCGACCAGCCCCTGGAGGGCGGCAGCATCGTCATTCACAATTAACCGTTAACCCCACGCCGCTGGCAGGCCAGACACATTCAGGGGGACACGAGGCCGGATCATGTATCCGGCCTCGTCACATTGTTTGTAGTGCCGGGGTTGCCGGGAACCGGCGGCCGGTTTTATACTGGCGCCATGAGCAAACGAACCCTGCGCACGGCAGAGGTGGCTGCAGCAGCGGGCGTCCATCCTAACACCGTGCGTCTTTACGAGGAGTGGGGGTACCTGCCGCCAATTCCCCGCAGTCGCCGTGGCTACCGCCAGTTTACCGAGGCGCATGTGGCCCAGATGAAGCTGGCCCGGCTGGCGCTGCAATGGCCCTATCCCGGAGGGAAAGAGCCGGTGGCGGAGCTGGTACGGCGGGCGGCCCAGGGCGATTTCGGCCGGGCCCTGGAGCTGGCTTACCATTATCTGGCCAACGTGCGCGCCGAGCAGGCCCAGGCCGAGGCGGCCGTTTCCTTTCTGGAGCAGTGGGCGGCGGGACAGGTGGCCGACCGGGTCGCGCAACCCCTCTCTATCGGCCAGGCCGCGGAGCGGCTGGACGTGACCCGCGACATGTTGCGCAACTGGGATCGCAACGGGTTGCTGGACGTGCCCCGCCACCCGGACAACGGCTACCGGCAGTATGGGGCGCGGGAGCTGGGGCGGGCGCGCGTGATCCGCATGTTACGCCAGGCAGGGTACAGTGTCATGGCCATCCTGCGCATGTTGCTGGCCTTTGACAGTGGCCGGGAGGAGAATCTGGCGGTGGCTCTGGACACGCCCCGGCCGGATGAAGAGGTGGTCAACGTCGCCGACCGCTGGCTTTCTACCCTGGCAACAGAGGAGCAGCGGGCGCTGGACCTGATCCAGCAACTGGCGGCGATGATCGTGGCCGGTCAGAGCCGGAACTGAGGGTCTATCAGGGGAGGCTTATTTCAAATGTGCCCCATACCGCCCGGTGATCAGAGAGATATTTCACCTCTCCGTCAATGGCATCGGTTACATGCGGAAAGATCTGGGTCTCCCCGGGCAATAATCGCCCGTCTCCAGTCGTGGTGAAGATGTAATCGATTTGCTTTGCGGGGACAGGCGTTTCGCAGAAGATGCTGGCTTCCAGTTCGCAGTTGACGGTTGAAGCATCCGGTGGGGAATGCGTTTCAATATTCAGCGTTGCAGTCAGCATCTTATATTCCCCGTCCTCTGCATGGGAGTCGATGTTGAAGTCACCGGCGATCAGTAGCGGGCCGGCCTGCCGGTCAATCCCTTCGAGGAACTGGCGTAGTTGTTCGATCTGCATGGCGCGGACCTGGCGATCCCGGGCAGCGCTCCCCGCATCAAGGTGGGTCACCACAAGGTTCAGGTAGGCGTCTTCGGCGATGCGGATCAGTGCATGGGTGGCGCCTTTTGCCGCCAGGCAGTCGGCCAGGTGGCAACTGTCGTAGACCACTGTCTGTACCTCTTCGATGGGCCACCGTGAGAGGATCAGCAGACCGCCGGATACAATCTTGCCGAACTTTCGTACCGGCCGATCCGAGGCGTAGTAAGGAAATTCGTCAGCCACTGCCTCCAATAGCAGCGAGATGGCGCCTGGCTCCCACGCCTCCTGCAGGGCCACGATGTCCACTTCCGCGCCCTCTATCCACTGCCCGATTAACGCGGCCCGCTCGAGCGTATGGTCCGCATTACTGATCGGTTCGGGTCGCATGAAGACATTGTACGACAGCACACGTACTTCGTCAGGGGGCATCGCCGGAATGGCTGAGTCTATGGGGAGGGCTAACGACTCAAGGCCAGATGAGCTAACTGTCTGGACCATTCGCCCGCTAATGGGGAACCAGAGAAAGAGGGAGGCAAAAAATGCCAGGATGGTAAATTGTCTTTTCAATCTAATCTATACTTGCCTTTCTCGATGTCATTGTTCTGACTGCCGCAGAAACACCCGCCGGAGCAGCCTACACCGGGACTTTCGCGGTCTGCTGTATCTGAGGCTGACCTTTTTGGTACTGGATAAGTCTCTCCCGGTGACGTCTGGCCGGGAAAGGTGGACACAGGGAAGGAGTCTATCCGTTTTGGGGAGGTTTGTACAGGAATCTGCGCAGAGGATTGGCTCGCTCACCCACTATTTACATCAGGCTCATTGCGGAGGCTAAATCTTCCGATCCGGCCGGGGATTTGAGAATCCCCTTCTCCTCAAGGTATTGTCAGCTTTTGAGGTTTGCGCCTTTAGCATCAGCCACTCTGGTACCTCCAATGGTGCACCAGGGTTTATGCGCGCCAAGAAGATGAGAAGTGACATTATCGCCCGCTCGCTACTCGAGTAAAAGGGTCCTCGAGGCGTCCAGCAGCAAGGGATGGTAGGAGCAAACCCTCCAATTATACACCAATGTTTTATGATGACAGTTGATGGTAAACGTTTGCTCTGGTGCCGGGCGCAACGCCCACAGCAGCACACCACCAACTACCAACCAACAACTGGAGTCATAATCATGAGAGACGGCAAGATCGTCGTACGGGCGCTGAGCAAGACGTACCGGGTGCCGGAACGGGCGCCCGGCCTGGGGGCGTCGTTGAAGAGCCTCGTGCGTAAAGAATACCGGGAAGTCCCGGCTGTGCGCGGGCTGACCTTTACCATCGAACCGGGAGAGATGGTGGGCTTCATCGGACCCAACGGGGCCGGCAAGACGACCACGCTGAAGATGCTGGCCGGGTTGTTACACCCCGGCGGCGGTACAGCGCAGGTGGCCGGATTCACGCCCTGGGAACGCTCGCCCGCCTACCTGCGGCGGATCGCCATGGTCCTGGGCAACAAAAGCCAATTGATGTGGGATATTCCGGCGCTGGACACCTTCCGCGTACTCGGCGAGATGTACGGAGTGCCCCCGGCCGTGCAGCGGGAGACGGTGGCGGAACTGACCGAGCTGCTCGACCTGCAGGGGCTGCTGCAGCGGCCGGTGCGTAACCTCTCCCTGGGGGAGCGGATGAAGTGCGAGCTGGTGGCAGCCCTGCTCCACCGGCCGGCCGTCCTCTTCCTGGACGAGCCGACGCTGGGGCTGGACGTTTCGATGCAGCGGCGGTTGCGTCGCTTTATCGCTTCCTACAACCGGCGCAGCGGCGCTACGGTCATCCTCACCAGTCACTACATGGCGGACGTGGCCGAATTGTGCGAGCGCGTGCTACTGATCCACCAGGGCCTGCTCCTTTATGACGGGCCACTGGCAGCACTGAAGGCGCAATTGGCCCCCTTTAAGTTGATCCGGGTGACGACAACCGGGGGGCTGAATGGCGGTCAGGGACTGCCAGCAACCGCGCACGTCGTCGCCCGCGAAAACGGCAAATTGACGGTGCGCGTGCCCCGGGGCGAAACGGCGGCGGTGACGGCGACCCTGCTCCGCACGCTGCCGGTGGTGGACCTGGCGGTCGAAGATCCGCCTCTGGAGGCCGTAATTGACCAGGTCTACCAGGAGGGAATGAGCCAATGAGCAACGTAAGAGGGGGCCAGGCGCTGATCCGGCACACCTGGCTGTCGTGGATGCAGCACCGCAGCTTTTTCTTTCTGCTGGCCTTCGGCTGGATGATCCCGCCGCTGATCTACCTCTTCGTGTGGGCCACGGCAGCCGGCGGCGGCACGGCCGGGGGCATGACCCGGGGCGAGTTCGTCACTTACTACCTGGTCCTGATTGTGGTTAACCAGCTAACGTATGCCCAGACGAACTGGACGGTCGGCGATCTGATCCGGGAAGGGAGCATGAGCCGGCTGTTGCTCCTGCCGCTCTCCCCGTTATACAACACCCTGGCGACGGAGATTGCGGGTAAGGTGGTCTACATGAGTTTTGTGTTGCCGGTGACGGCGCTGCTGGCGTTGTGGCTCCGGCCGGCGCTGGCCCTCGACGGCTGGCAACTGCTGGCTTTTCTGCCCGCGTTGCTGCTGGCCTGGCTCCTGCGCTTTTTCTGGGGGTATTGGCTGGCCCTGCTCGCCTTCTGGGCGACTCGCGCGGACGCTTTGCTGGCCCTGCAGGACTCGCTCATCTTTTTGCTGGCCGGGCAGGTAGCGCCGGTGGCTCTGCTGCCGGGAGCGTTGCAGGTAGCGGCGAAGGCGCTGCCCTTCCGTTACATGATCGCCTTCCCCGTCGAGGTGCTGACCGGTGCCCTAACGCCGGCGGAGGTGGGGTTGGGCTTTGCCGTCCAGGGTGGCTGGCTGGTGGTGGCCCTGGCCCTCTACCGGTTGTTGTGGTCCCGCGGCGTGCAGCAGTACACGGCTGTCGGTGGCTAACAAAGCAAGATACTGGAAGGGGATAATGAATCTTAACTCACCTCACTCATTTTCCAGCGCGCTGCCCGGCCGGCTGGTGCGCGCCGGGCGCCTGGTGCGGGTTTTTATGGCGGCCTCGGCCCAGCAGGCGCTGGCCTACCGCGCCAACTTTGCCCTGAGCGCGCTCCACTCGCTGCTCAAATTGGGGACCGGCGTCCTGGGACTGCTGGTGGTCTTCGGCCAAGTGGAGCTGGTTCGCGGCTGGTCCTTCGCCGCCACCCTGGCCGTTCTGGGCGTTTACCTGCTCCTGGGCGCCCTGCGCGACCTCTTCATCAGCCCCAGCCTCGATGCGCTGGCCGGGATGGACGGGGAAGTCTGGCAGGGAACGCTGGATTTCACCCTGATCCGGCCGGTGGACGTCCAGTTCCTGGCCAGCGTGCGCTACTGGCGCCCGTTTGCCCTGCTGGATCTGGCCCTGGCCGGGGGGGTGCTGGGCGTGGCGCTGGCCCGGCTGGAGGTCGCCTGGGCACCCGGCCGGTTGCTGGCTTTTGCGGTCACCCTGGGGGCCGGCACCCTCACCCTCTATGCCATTCTCCTGGCCTTCACCGGGCTGGTCTTCTGGAGTCCCGGCTTCCTCTTTAGCTGGGTCTTTGACGGCGTCTTCCAGATGGCCCGTTACCCGGTCGGGCTCTATCCCGGCGGGTTGCGCCTGCTGCTGACCTGGGTTGTGCCCGTAGGCGTTATCACGACAGTGCCCGCCCAGGCGTTGGCCGGGGAGCTGGCACCGGGAATGATGGCCGCCGTGGTCGCCTTCTCCCTGGCATTGGTTCTGGCATCGTCGTGGCTGTTCCGGGCGGGTCTGCGCCGTTATGCCAGCGCCTCCAGCTAATTCCGGCAGGCGGAATACGTAAGGAGCCGCGTTCCTTCAGCGTGCCTTCCACAAGTCACGTGCCCGGCATCCGGTAACGCTTTCGATGAGCCATTAGCGTCAAAGGAATGCGGCTCCTTGTATCGCGCACTCTCGCTCCAGGAACGGTGCGCCGGCCGGGCAGGGTATGATAGAATACCGGTATGAGAAAGGGTGCCTTGCTCCTGTTCCTGGTGCTGCTGTTGTCCGCGGTTCGCGGTGCCGGGGCGCGGACTGAACCGGGAACGCCGGTGGCCGAGCCACCGGGCCCGGCGTATGCCATCGCCGACGAGCAATTTATCAGTGGTACCCTGCGTGACCAGTTAGCGGTGGTTCGCTTCCTGGAAGCAGAGGGGAGCATCCTGGTTGGGATGGACCTGGAGCCGGTCTCCGGCCGGCCGATGCCGGCCGCGGCGGCCCTGACCTTCCTGGGCGAAGCGTATACCGTCAGCCCCTCGCTGCTGTTGGCCCTGATCGAGATGGAACACGGCGTGCTCTCAGAGCGCGAGCTGCCAAGCGCTTTTTCAGACCGGCTTCGCTGGCAGGCACGGATGTTATCCCGCTGGTTTTACGACTACTATTACCGGCAGGGGGCGGCGCGGGATGGCGGGCCGGTTGAGTTGAATGCGGGCAATGCCGGCACCTACGCCCTGCGCAATTACTTTTTCGCCCAGGTGTATGGGCGCGGCGCGTACCCGGCCGGGGAGGGGGAGCGGGAGGCCCAGCTCGCCGCCTGGGAACGGGCGCTTGCCGCGACCTACGGCCGTTACTTTGGTTCCCTGTGGGCAGGCCGGCTGGCAGCGCGGCGCCCGGCCGCTGCCGACTATAACGTCCTGCCGTCGTTCGAACTCCCCTGGAACGGCGACGACATCTGGTATTTCACCGGCGGTCCCCATAATTTCGACGGCAGCAATCGCCTGCCCTTATCCGGCGTTGATTTTCAGCCGGCCGGGCATGGGGGCTGTAACCCGCCGGTGGCCCGCGAGCAGTGGGTGGTGGCTGCCGCCGGCGGGCGCACGGCCGGCTACCAGAGCTGGTGGCTGAAGTTAGACCACGATTTCGATGGCGACGTGATGAGCGGCTGGCAGACGGTGTATGGCCACCTGGCCCATGGGATCGCCCCCGGTCTGTACATTACCCCGGGGCAGAGACTGGGAAATCCTTCCTGCCATGGCGGCTTCGCCAGCGGCGTCCACGTCCATTTCGGGGTGAAATTTGAGAATGTGTGGCAGCCGGTAATGGATTTCTCCCTTTCCGGCTGGCACTTTGAACGAGGGGAGGAAGCGTATGAGGGGTGGATGGTCCGGCCGGGAGGGGCCGAGCGCCAGGCATGTTTCGATCCGGAGACCCGAGAATATGATTGCACTCATGGCGCACTGCTTTCGCGTAGTGATGGCGAGCTGCGACAGAGCGAGGCAGTGGGGGCCTTTTACCAGAGGTGAGGGTTCCGTAACCTCTGGGAGTGTTCCTGCTGCCGGGGCAGAAGCGAAATGTTGGCCGGGCGACGCCTGCGCCTGTCTGGGGCCGTTATCTACCCCCATAATCTTTCTTTACCTCTGCAGACCGTCTGCCAGATTTGGGTGAACATAATTTTGCAGACGTGTATGATTCTTTTCATTATTCGTATTCGATGATATATTGGCGAATAATCATTGACGCATGGAGGTGTGGGATGGTAAGATATTCACAGGAGGAGCGGTTGGACGAAATCGATCTCGCCATCTTACGTGAATTGCAGCGAGACGGTCGCATCAGCAATGTGGAGCTGGCCCGGCGTATCAATCTTTCTCCGCCGGCAACCCATGCGCGGGTGCGGCACTTAGAGGAACAAGGATTTATCCGGAAGTACGTGTCACTTCTGGACCAGGAAATGGTGGGCTATGAAATGACCTGTTTTATCAGCGTCAGCCTGCAGCTTCACCAGCACGAGGAGTTGGAGGAGTTTCACGCCGCCATCCGGCAAATCCCCGAAGTCCTGGAATGTTATCACGTCACCGGCGAATTCGACTATCTTTTGAAGGTTGTTGTGCGTAGCCGGCAGGACCTGCAACGCCTGATTGTCAACCGGCTCACGCCCCTGCCGGGGGTTGCCCGGATCTACACCAGTCTCGTGCTCAGCGCAATCAAGGCAACGACAGAATTAGCCCTCCCCGAATGACCGGCAGTAAGGGGTGGAGCCATGGGTGCCGGTAGTGCCGGGTAGCCATGCTATCGGGCAAAAGGAGAATAGAGGATGATCCCCAGGCAAATGGAGGCGTTTTTGAGTGAGAGACTGCCGGAGCGCGCGCTGCACAGGCGTGTGCACCGCGAAGGTCCGCTGGCCTTTGTCGAGTTTCGACCGTTGGACGTCGATCGTCTGCAGCGGTTGGGTATTACTGTAGACCGGCTCGGCCCGCAACTGGTCGTCTGTATGTGGGACGAGGAAGATGAGTTGGAAGTTGGGGGCTACCTGGTGGTGGACAACCTGGCCATGGGCCGGCCGGCCATGGGTGGGATCCGGATGCTGCCCGACGTAACCCCTTCGGCGATTTTCAACCTGGCTCGGGGCATGACCCTGAAGAATGCTGCAGCCGGGTTGCCCTATGGCGGCGGCAAGAGCGGCATCGTCGCTCCGCCGGGCCTCTCGCCTGAAGCGCATAGGGTCGTGGTGCGCCGTTTCGCCCACCTAATCTTCCGTTACCGGAGTATTTACCTTCCCGGGCCAGATGTGGGCACCAACGACGCCGATATGAAGACCATCGCCATCGAATGTGGCCTGGATTGTGCTCTGTCCAAACCGGCCGACATGGGCGGGAACCGCATTGACGAGTTAGGCGGTGCTGCCCAGGGCGTGGTCATCGGCATTGAAAGTTTGCTGAAGGAGATAGGGCGCCTACAGGCTCTGCCCCAATTTGCCGATCTGAAGCCGCCCGCTCCCGGAGAATTGACCGTACTCATCCAGGGCTTTGGCGCCGTCGGTACCCACGTGGCGCGCATGCTGGACGCCGGAAAGGCAGGAGAAACGCCGCGAATCGTCGGCGTCAGCGATGCCAGCGGCTATATCTATGAAGCTGACGGGCTGCCGGTGGCCGAGTTACTGGCGCTGCGCCAGGAGGGCGTTGTCGCCCATCCTTACTTCCGGAAACATCTGGCCGGTGAGCGTTTCGGCGGCACCAAATATTCCAATGCCTATGACGACCTGCTGCGCGAGTCTGCCTTTTGCCTGGTACCGGCGGCCCCGGTGGCCAACTATCTGGACGTAGACGCCGCGTCAAATCCCTCGATGACGGTAAAGCGGATGGGCGATTGGGCGATGATCGTCGAAGGGGCCAATACCTATTCGCCGGATCCGGCACGGCGGGCCGCGCGGGCCCGGATGGAACGGACCGTTTACTGGCAGAAAGGGGTGCTGATCGCCTCCGACTTTCTGGTCAACTCCGGCGGGGTCATCTACGCTGCCCAGGAACACCTAATCCGCACGCCGGACACGTTACGCATTCCCGAGGCCCTGCTTGGCGATCGGGAAGCGGTAGAGAGGTGGCTGGAAGAACACGCGGATGCCCTGGCCGAGCTGGCCGACAGGCGCCGCCGGGCGGCCGAGGAACAGATCCAGCGGGCGATTTCGCGCAACATGACCGAGCTGGTCGATTTGCTGGTGGCCGATCCGGATATGTTACCCCTGGAAGCGGCTGAAGAGATCGCCATCGGTCGCATCGCCGCCAGCGAGAGCGACCGGACCGTCGCCGACGTTATGGTGCCCATCAGTACCATCAGCGCATCCAGCACCGTGCGCGAGGCGGCCAACCTGCTGGTCAGCAGGCAGGGGGAGCTGCTGGCGGTGGTGGCGGACGGCGGGGATCTCGCCGGGGTCGTGACCGAGTGGGACATTACCCGGGCCTCGGCCACGGCCGGGGTAACGGCCGGGGATTTGCCGCTCGGCGAAATTATGACCCGGGAGGTGATCGCTGCCTGTCCGGAGGAGTCGATCCTGGACGTGGTTCGCAAACTGGAACATCATGAAATCTCGGCAATGCCGGTGGTGGCCGAGGGGCAGGTGACCGGCCTGATCAGCAGCGACATCCTGGCCCAGCGTACCTTATACCGGCTGTTGCAGGCGCAGGCCTGATTCAACGTATCTCGTTAACCTGGAGGAACCGCAATGTCTGAACGCAAAAAAATCACGCTACCCCGCCTCTTTAAGAAAAAGGCGGAAGGAATACCGATTACCTGGCTGACCGCCTATGATTATCCGACCGCCTATTTCCAGGAAAAGGCCGGCGTGGATATGATTCTCGTCGGCGATAGCCTGGGCATGACCATGCTGGGTTATGACAGCACCCTGCCGGTGACGATGGACGATATGATTCGCCACACGCAGGCGGTGCGCCGGGGAGCCCCCACGGCCTTCCTCATCGGCGACATGCCTTACATGAGCTACCAGCCGGGCAATGAGACGGCGATTCGCAATGCCGGCCGTTTTATGGCCGAAGCGAGCTGCGATGCCATCAAGCTGGAGGGGGGCGCGGCCATGGCCCCACGCATCGAGGCGATTGTGGGGGCGGGGATTCCGGCCATGGGCCACCTGGGCCTGACGCCGCAGAGCGCCAGCGCGCTGGGCGGTTTCCGCCTCCAGGGGAGAGGGGCTGCCCAGGCGAAAAAGATCCTGGAGGATGCCCGCGCCTTGCGCGATGCCGGGGCCTTCGCCATTTTGCTGGAGCTGGTGCCGGATCGCCTTTGCCGCCTGATCCATGAGGAGGTCGACGACATCATTATCATGAGCCTCGGTTCCGGCCCCGATGCCGATGGGCAACTGCTCATCTACCACGACCTGTTTGGCCTTTACCCGAAGTTTACCCCGAGCATGGCCAAGGTTTATGGCGAGGCGGGAGAGTTGATCCTCAACGGCCTTAAAGAGTACGTGGCCGAAGTAACCGACCGGGAGTTCCCCCGGCCGGAGAATTACTTTGGGATGAAGGATGAAGAGTACGACGAGCTGGTAGCGTCATTAGCAGGGTAACTGTTGAGAGAGATAGAGAGAGGAGGAACAGCATGAATGATGATATTCGCAAACGGTTATTGATTCCCCAGGAGCGTCTGCAGGCCATTAACGAGATCCTGATGGATCCCGATATGGAAGTAATTAACGACTTCCTGACCGTTGTCGAGAAGTACGGAACGCCGGAGGAGATTAACCGCCGGGCGGAGGCCGCCCGGCAGATGAGCGCGCTGCGCGAGCGGGTTGCCGCCGTCAAACCGGCCTATCTGGAAGATCTCGACTGGCTGGTAGAGCAACGGGACAGAGGTGCCTTTATCACCATCCCCGAATACCGGCGCAAGATCCTGGGTGAGCGGGTCGACGACATGACCTTTGAAGATGATCTGGCCGTCACCCTGGAAGTGAGCGCCGCCCAATACTTCCCCTGGTTGCGGGTAGCGGCCGAACGGGCCATCGCCGAGGGCAGCCTGATGCCCGGCCGTTTTATCCGGGTGCGCAAAATGAAAGAGCAGGAAGAAGATGGCGACCTGCCGGCCTTTGCCGCTGCCATGCAAATTCTGGGCGCCAGCTATGTGGAAACGTTAGACACGAAGGGCACCGATGGCTCTAACATCCATCTGGGCGGGCCGGAGACGATTACCGGCTACTTCGGCGGGGTGGGCCAGCCGAATGACCACGCCCTGCAATGGCTCGACGAGTACCTTTACTACTATACCAATTATGGCGTGCGCCAGGTGCTGAACATCAATCCGGGCACCGTTCTCCTCGGTTACTTCCTCCACCGCCTGGGGGTTGACATCGAGTTCAAGATCTCCGTCTTCATGGGCAATGACAACCCGTATGCGGCGTTGTGGACGTTGCTGGGCGCCAAGCTTTTCGCCCGCGATGATGGCAGTTCGCCCCTGATAGGCTTCAACTGGAGCAACTCCATCAACAACGAGACCATGGAGATCACGGCCCAATTCCGTAAGGATCTGGGTTTTGAGGATGTGGTTCGCTTTGAGCACCATATCACCGAAACCTGGAAGCACATTGTCAAGCAACCGTACAACCGCCGTGACGAGCTGGTAGAGATTGCCGATCACGTGGCCAATATCTCGGCCAAGCATGAAGGCGGGGATCCGGAGATTGACCGCGAGCGGGACCATCCCTCCGACATTCTAGACTACTTTCGTGACAAGGAGGAGATTATGGAGGCCGGGGATTGGGATCACCTGCTGCGCAACTTCCTGGACAAAATGGATGCGACCAATGCCACCGCCCGCGCCCTGACCGAAAACGGCCTGTCCTTCGTGGCTGCCCGCTACCTGCACCACCGGGTGGGCGAAGGCGAGGAGACGGTGCCGGCGTCATTCAGCTAGAGGGCCCCGCCTCTTTTTCCTGCTCATAGGTGCTGGCCCACATCTGTGAGCAGGTCTGCATCTGTAAGCAGGCCTGCGTTTTTCAGCAGGGTTGAAGATGGCTTATTCGAACAGAAAGATGCGGGCGAGCTGCAGGGAACGTTGTTCCAGTTTTTCGCGTATCTGCATCTCTGCCTGCTCGTTCTCCGCTGCCAGGAGCGCCAGCGCGTTCTCCCACACCTCATCCCGCCACTTGCTGATGACACGCGCCGTCGCCCATTCGTCCACAGGGCCAAGCAGTTTGTCGACCAGGTCCATTGCGGGCACATATCGCTCCACGACCTCATCCTGTACCGCGTCTATCGTCTCGGCAATGATCTGGTTGACCAGGAGATGATCTTCGTAGCGTTTGCGAACCTCGCCCGGCGACAGGGCCGCCCACTCCGGAGCCAGTAAATCGCGCAGCGCCAGGGCCAGATCATAATTGATGTGGGCATTCACCCCCAGCAACAGGTGCTGCAGCACGGAGAGCTCGTCCCGCCGGCTGGCGTCATACGTTAATTGCCACACGGCCGGGGTCTGCCTCTCCGGCTGCTCATATGCGGCCAACGCTTCGAAGTAATAGTGGGCAAAGCGGTGTAACAGGCGGTTCACCCACTCTCGATCGTGAAAGCGGTTCTGGGTCAAACCGTCGAGCATGTTACCTGTCATGCTGCAGTAACAGTCGAGGAAAATGCAGCGGCGATCGTCGCTATTCTCCCAGTGGGCGATCAAAGCCTGCATGTGGGCAGTCACGGTCGGATACGATGAGCCGTCAATTAGGTTCGGCGGCGTGGTTTTCCTGATCATCTACCTCTTCTCCTATCACAGAAATTCAGTCGAATTGTAGGCGAGAATTCTTTCCTTGCAATCCGATTCTCCCTTTTTGTTGTGTAATTATCGTTATCTCTCTAAAATGTGGGGGCAACAGGATGGTCACAAAGAGGCGACAATGAACCACGCAGATCCCGAGGGGCAGGTGTCCTCTACCCACTACCGGACGGCCCAGGAAGCGCTGGAGGCGCGCAGCGCGGCGGAACGAGAGCTGGTGTTGGCCGGCGAAATCCAGGCGTCCTTTCTGCCTCGCTCACTGCCGGAGATTCCGGGCTGGGAATTGGCCGTGACGCTACAACCTGCCCGGCAGACATGTGGCGATTTCTACGACGTGATTCCTTTGCCCAACGGCCGGGTTGGCCTGGTTATCGCCGACGTGGCTGACAAGGGGGCGGCAGCCGCGCTCTACATGGCCCTCAGCCGGACGCTGGTACGCACCTTTACCATCCTTTACCATGCCCGGCCCGACTTCGCCCTCCGCGCGGCAAACCACCGCATTCGCTCTGACACCGACAGCGAGCAATTCGTCACCCTCTTTCTCGGCGTCCTGGATCCGGCGACAGGCACGCTGACCTACGCCAACGCGGGCCACAATCCCCCTCTCTGCCTGCGGGCGGACGCAGAGGGGAAAGCGCAACCCCTGCTGCGCACCGGTATTCCCCTGGGAATGTTTGAGGGGAAGAGTTGGGGCCGGGAAAGTGTGCGGCTGGCAGCCGGGGACGTGCTCCTGCTATACACGGATGGGATTACCGAGGCCCAGAACGAACAGGCGGAAATGTTTGGCAGCGAACGGCTGCTGGCAACGGCGCGGCAACATCTGTCTGTCTCGGCCGCAGATTTGCAAAATGCGCTTCTGGACGCTGTTGGCGGCTTCGTCGGGGAGACGCCACAATTTGACGATATTGCCTTGATGGTGCTGAAGCAGCCACTTTAAACGGGGCTATGAGGGTTGGGGAGCACAAGAAGGATTCCTGGATCCTTGCCCGCTACCATGTGTGGCTACTTTCTCATCTAGATAAACACAACCATCCTCTCTCCCTTATATTTTGACCCTCTTCCTTCCTTCGTTATTTGAATCGTCCTGCAGCGCGGTCATTGACCGGCGGTGTTTTTTTCGTTTTCCCTTTCGCACCGTAATGGATGCCCCGGTGGACGTGATCGTCGACGGTGCAAGGACGGCAGCCACTTAAGCTGGGAGTGTTTGACTCCCAACCGGAAAGATACCCGGTGGAATCGAACAAACAGCTAATCCAGATTATATAGTGAGGTAAACAATGATAACCAAGAGCAAACAGACCATGATTCTATTACTGTTGGTGGGGTTTCTGGCTGCCTGTCGCGCGGTCGTTCAGCCACCACCCGCAGCGGTGCCGGTGGTGGTTACGGCGACTGTGGTCGTGCCAACGGCCGAGACAGAGGTGGCGCTGACGCAACTGCCTGCGCCTACAGCAACGGCGACCGCAACGGCTACCCCAATACCCACGGCCACGCCGGTCGTAGAGGCCAATCCTGTCACGTCTGGCCCCGGCACGGTCCACGTCGAGAAACCGGCACCGTCGCCCCTTTCCGAGTTTGGAGTTACCGGTCCCCCGCCCACCGACACCTGCATTGCCGCCCACCCCGGACCGGGCGGCGGGCCGGTAGAGGTGCGCCTGGGACCGGGCACCCACTTTGGGGTGATGGGCCACCTTGGCCTCAACCGCTGGGCCCATGTCCTGCACGAGGAAAACCGCTGGTTCCAGATCGTCGTCGGCCCGGGCTCGACCGGCTGGGTGGACCGGAACACGGTCGCCCTTAACGATCGCTGCGCAGAGGCCGTGATTCGCATTGAGTTCGCGCCCGGCACCACCGCGAGTACCATCGGTGGCCATCTGCTTGCCGGCGAGCGGCAGCGCTACCTGTTCCGCGCGCAGGCCGGGCAGGGGGCGTCCATTACCCTGGGTTCGGCCGGTGACGTGGCCGCCTTCAGCTTGCGCGGTGTGGATGACGAACGCTTCCATAAGACGCCCAACGACCCGTCACGCCACTGGCATGGTGTCCTGCCCCAGAACCAGGATTACCTGCTGGAGGTCAACGCCTCCCAGGAAACCGGCTACGAGCTGACGCTGGCGATCGAGCCGCTGCCCGACGCCCAGGCAGGTTCCATTGGCGGCGTCGTCTACCGGGATGGCAACGACAGCGGAACCTTTGACGACGGCGAAGAGGTGGTGCCCGGCGTCCAGGTTTTGCTCATCGCCCATAACTGTGACGGCAGTGGCTTGCTGGCCGATACCGTCTCTGCTGCCGGCGGTCACTATCAATTCACCGAGCTCCAGCCGGGTGGTTATTGTGTTGCCACGTCCGGTCCTGACGGCTACGGCGAGATGCACCCGATTACTCTGGCTGCGGGCCAGGCTCTGGATTCGTTCCATCTGGGTGCTCCCCAGGATACGCCGGCGCCCTAGGCGGTCCGCTTCTATCTCCCGGTCAGGAACCGCGTTCCTTTGACGGCGCATCCGCGAAAAATGCGGTGCGTATCGGCCTTCCTTCGCGTCGGTCAGGGTGCGTCACGGGAACGCGGTTCCTTACGCCAGGCATTTGTGTCTGGCCCCCATCTCTTGCACTCCCCCCTCTTTTAGGTAAGATCTCTGGGCTGGCGATGCCAGCCAGAGATCGTTACCCTGCGTTCCATCCTCAAAGGAAGCACAACCGCGGCGCCAGCCGGTGGGAAAACATGATGAGCGAGCTAAAAGTGCACCTCTTCGGCCCCCTTCGCATAGAGAGTGGGGACGGTATTATTGAAGTCAGCCTGAACAAGGCCAGAGCGTTGTTCGCTTACCTGATCCTGACCGGCAAAGCCCACAGCCGGGACACGCTTGCTGCCCTGTTCTGGCCCGAGAGCGACCAGCGTAGCGCGCGGGGCAACCTGCGGCGTACGCTCTACCGCCTCAACCAGGAAGTGGGGGATGGCTTGCTGCTGGCAACGACGGACGTGATTGAGCGCGACCCGGCGGCCGACATCTGGGTGGATGTGGAGGCCTTTGCGGAATACGCTGCCGTCGGACTTGGCGAGGAAACCGCCGGCCTGCCATCGGCCGAGCGATTGGCCGCTCTGGAACAGGCAGCCGCCCTCTTCCATGAGGAGTTTCTGGCCGGTTTTACCCTGCCTGATTGCCCGGAGTTCGACGAGTGGCAATTCTTCCAGCGAGATTCCTTGCGCCGCACCCTGGCCAGCGTCCTGATTGCGCTGGCCACAACCTACCAGGAGCAGGAGGAATGGGAGCAGGCGATTACGATCTCCCGTCGCTGGCTGGCCCTGGATTCCCTGCATGAGCCTGCGCACCGCCACCTGATGCAACTCTATGCCCGCGCGAACCGGCAGGCCGCCGCGCTGCGCCAGTACGAGGAGTGCGTCCGTCTCCTCGACGAAGAGCTGGACGTGGAACCGCAGCCAGAGACCACACAGCTCTATGAAGCGATTCGCACCCGGCGCCTCGACGCGCTGGAGGCGTCGAAACTCCCCGCGGCCGGTCCGCGCCTGCCACAGTCGCGCCGCCCGGCTGTAACCACTCGCTACGTGCGCAGTGGCGACATCCATATTGCCTACCAGGTGATCGGCCAGGGCCCTCCCGACCTGCTCTTCGTCGGGGGCATGGTTTCCCATCTGGACATGATCTGGGAAGACCCGGCGCTGGTTGCCTTCTGGGAACGGCTGGCCGCCGGCTGCCGGCTAATTCTGTTTGACAAGCGTGGCATGGGCCTCTCCGATCGCATTGGTTATCCACCCACCCTCGAGCATACCATGGACGATATCCTCGCCGTAATGGAGGCCGCCGGTTGCCGGCGCCCGGTCCTCATGGGCGTATCCGAGGGCGGGCCCAATAGCGCCCTCTTTGCCGCTACCTATCCCCAGCGCCTCTCCGGGCTGATCCTCTACGGCACTGTCGCCCGCTTCACCCGCAACGAGGCATACCCCTGGGCGTTGCGGCCGGAGCAGTGGGACCGCTGGGTCGAACGGCTCGTCAACAACTGGGGTGAACCCACCAGCATCGAGTATTTCGCCCCTTCCCGTGCGCACGAGCCCGCTTTCCGTGAGTGGTGGGCGCAGATGTTGCGGCTTGCTTCCAGCCCTGGCGGGGTGCGCGCGGTTCTGGATGTGGCGCGGGAGATCGACGTGCGCCATGTGCTCCCCGCTATTCAGGTGCCAACCCTTGTGGTACACCGCAGCGGTGACCGCATGATGCGTGCGGGCGGCGCCCGCTACATCGCCCAGCAGATTCCCGGCGCGCGTTACGCCGAGCTGCCGGGAGACGATCACTGGTGGTGGGTCGGCGATGCCAATGCTGTCCTGGCCGAGATTGAATCGTTTCTGCAGTCGCTGGAGGAACCCCGCGTTTCTAGCCGCCAACTGGCCACCATCCTCTTCGGTGCGGATCCCTCCGGCTCGACCCTCACCCCGGCCGGTCAGGCGTTGCTTCGTGAGGCAGCCATCGGCCTCGGCGGGCGCGAAGTCATCGACGACCAGGGCCGCTTTGCCCTCATCTTCGATGGACCCAGCCGGGCCCTGGCCTGTGCCCGCGCCGTTCGCGAGGCTGCCGGCGCGGAAGCGGTGCCGCTCCGGCTGGGTCTGCACACGGGCGAGTGCGATGTCAGCAGCAGCCGGGTGACCGGCCTCAACGTCGAGGTCGCGCGCGTGGTCTTGCAGCAGGCGGGGGTTGAGGAGATCCTCGTCTCGCGGACCGTCAAAGATCTTGTTGCCGGCTCCGGCTTTACCTTTGTCGACCGCGGCCCCCACCGCTTCGAAGCCCTGGGCCAGGAGTGGCCCCTCTTTGCCCTGGAATAACCGGGGCGGGGCAGGCAACCGGGCCGTCCTTGCCTGCCCCAGAGCGGGATGTCGCCTCCACGCTACTCAAGCAGGCCGGCAGACATAGTAATCGTTGAAGATATCGTGCGGGAGTTGCTGTCTGTCCACGTTCTCGAATCCTGCTTCGGCCAGCATCCGTTCCGCCGTTTCCCGCCCCCACATCGTGCCCAGGCCGGCGCCCCCCTGGGCCAGGGAAACGGTCATGCAGTGCATGGTGGAAATGGTGTACAGGAATGGGCCCAGCAGGTGGTCGCCGTTGTTGTGCACGTGGCTGGACGCGGCAATGTCCTGCATCAGGAAGACACCGTCCGGCCGCAGGGCCGTATGGATGTTGCCCAACACCCGGCCGGGGAACCCCTGATCGTGGATCGCGTCGAAGGCCGTGATCAGGTCGTAGGCCTGCACCTCGTCCAGGAAAGTGACGTCCTTGACGGCGAAGCGGGCGTTTTCCAATCCCTGTTCGGCCGCCTGTTCCCGGGCAAAGGCAATTGCTTCCTCCGAGAGATCATAGCCGACGAATTCGCTATTGGGGAAGTGCCGGGCCATCTCACACAGGGCGTGCCCACGACCACAGCCAATGTCCAGCACGCGGATCCCTGCCGCCAGCCGTTCCGGCAAGCCGGGTGCCAGTGGCAGAATCTGGCCGGCCAGGACGGAGACGACGTTCAGGTAGCTATCCTCGGCCATGATTTCGTGGAAGCGATGGAACGACTCGTAGGGCACGCCCCCGCCGTTGTGGAAGCAGTTGACGATTCCCGACTCGACCGCGCCTAACTGGGACACATGCTGGCTGTAAACGGCCAGGTTGTCGGCACCGGCTGCCCGGGTCAGGAACGCGGCGTGTTCGGGCGGCAGCCGGTAGGTCCGGTTTTCCGGGTTGTAGGCCACGATCTGCCCCACGGTGAGGCCGTTCAGCCACTCGCGCACGTAGCGCTCGTTTAGCCCGGCAGCCTCGGCCACCTGTCCGCTGGTTGCCGGTGGCAAGAGCGACAACGTGTCGAAGAGGCCCGTCTGGTGGCCGATGCTCACCAGGTGAGCCAGCGCCCCCTCATTCAAGATTCCTACCATGCGCCCGGCAAAAGCTTCTGCCTGCTGTTCATCAAATTGTTCGTTACTCATTTTTCACTCCTTGATTGTGATCGCCGGCGGGCAGGAACGACCCCGAGAGGCAACGTGCCTGCCCGCTGCTAAGACTGAATGCCACTTACCGCTCCAGCCGCAGTTCCATACGGAACGCCATCCCCATGAACTCGTTGATTCCTAACACTTCCTGGATCTGTTCCCCGTAAACGCCTTCGTACTCACCGCCGCCGCCGTTAATCACCCGGCTCCACGTCTTTCCGGGCTGCATAAATTCGTACCCTTCGCTGACAATCACCTGGTTTCCGTACCCTTCGCCCAGTTGGAAGAACTGGGTTGTGATCGCCGCCGGGCTGCCATCGCTGCCCAGCGTGTCGCCGAGAATCCGGCCGCGGCAGATCCACCGCCCGATCACTTTGTCGGGGAACTCGGGTGACCCATCCGGATTGACGCCGTCGCTATCCTCTAAGGTCCCGGCCGGGTAGATGTAGCCCTGGGTGATGAACGGGTTTCCGTGTACCGGCCACCCCTCTGCATTGACCATATCCGGGTCGAAGACGAAGCGGGTGAATTCTTCGGCTACGTCAAATTGCAGGATTTCCCCCCGTGGTGGGCGCCCCTGGCCCGGTGCGCCCGCGATGGCCGGCGCAATCGCGCCAATCAGGGCCAGGGCTACAAGGCCAATTCCAATCACAATTGCCAATGAACGTCGCATCTGAAACCTCCTGGTTTGATTCTATCTGCCGGTGGCGACGCGTTATGGAAGTGGCACACTTACTGAAAAGGAGGGGATTCTCAAATCCCCGGCTGAACTAAGCGGACCTCATCTATAACCAATCTAATCAGTGCCACGCCACCGGCTGCCTGAACGTTATCTGGGAATACAGTAACTGGAACACGGGGAGGCGTCGTCTAGCGAAAGTTAACTCTGGGGGTTAATAATGAGGGTTTACTGGGGGGAGAGGGCGATCTACAACGAGAACATTTAATGCTGACCCATGGAGGAGGCAGAATCCTCAGCGCCAAGCCTGCTCAACATTTCGCCATTAGCCAAGCAGGCCCAGCTCGCGGGCGCGGGTGACTGCCTGCACGCGATTGCCGACGTCCAGCTTGCCGTAGATCCGGTTCGTGTGGGCTTTTACCGTGCCCACCACCACCGACAGCTCAGCGGCAATCTGGCGATTGGTCAACCCCTGGGCCAGGAGTTGTACGACTTCCAATTCTCGCTCTGTCAGCGGTTCTACCAGGCCGGCCCCGGCCGGTGCCGGGACAGGCGAGGGCATGGCAGAGCGGGTTGCTACCCTGGGCAACGGCGCGGAGAGTGCCTGTAGCGCGACCTCCGTCGCCCTGGCCAACTCGTCCGCCTGCGCTGCCGCCTCCGCCGTTATCTGTGCTGCTTCAATCTGGGCAGGGGATAAGGTTTCCCGGTAATGGTGCCACCGGCGCTGCAGTGCCGTTCTCAGCTCGTGGCCGGCCGCCGGATGGGCCTGCACCAGGGCCAGGAGGGGTAACCCCTGCTCAACCCGGCCGGTGCGCAGTAGCAACTCCCCGGCCGAGGCCAGTACGGCCAGCGTCAGCGGCGTGAACGCGATCTCCGAGGCAATCTGCAACGCCTCGCCGAGCTGCTCCTGGGCGGCTTCATAATCCTCGTCAATTATCGCCGTCTTGCCCAGCCCGTGCTGGGCCGCCGCCAGCCCCCCACGGTCATAGATCTCCCGATAAATGGCCACGCTGCGCGTATAAAATCGCTTCGCCTGCTCCGGACGTTGCTGGCGCAGGGCGATGTCGCCGAGATTAACCATGGCCAGGGCCATCCCTTCGGGATCGGCCATCGACTCCCGGATGGCGTAGCTGGCCTCGAAGTGGCGCCGGGCCGCCTGATAATCCCCCTGGGCCTGAACCGCGTGCCCCAGCTCGTTGAGACAGTAGGCCAGGAACCAGTCATCCCCCAGCGCCTCCGCCGTCGCGCAGGCGTCTTCCGCAAAGGCCTGAGCTGCTTCGTACTGCCCCTGGGCAGAGGCGATACCGGCCAATTGGTAGGCGGCGTTAAGGTAATTGTTGCGCTGGTTTTGCTCCGTACCGTTGGTCAGCGCCTTCTTTGCCAGCCGTTCGGCCACCGGGTAGTCGCCCCGAAGAGAAGCGAGGGTGGATAACCCCAGCAGCGGATCGGTGCCCAGGCCGGGCAGGGGAGGTATGTCGAGCCGGTCATATACTGCCTGGCAATCGTCGAAGGCTGCCTCTGCCTTTTCAAACTGTCCCAGGCGAATGGCGATCCAGCCCATCTCCGAGAGAGTGAGCGCCTTCAGCGTTTCCACGTCCATGCCGGCCCGCACCCTTTCCGGGATCTCCTCCAGCGTCGACAGGACACTGGTATAGAAGCGCGCCGCATCCATATATTGACCCTTAAAGTGGAAGAACATGGCCAGGGGCTCGATTGCCCGCCCGAGCGCGGTAAAGAGCCGGTGGTCGACCGCCCACTGCCAGGCCGCGCGTATATTCTCCAGTTCGGCGGCGATTTCCTGCGCCGCTTCCCGTTGCCGGCCGCCGGCTACGTCCGCCATGCGCCGGTGCAGGAAATCGGTGTAGTACAGGGCGTGACGCTGCCGCGGTTCCTCCGCCCCGGCCGGGGCTTCTGCCAGCCGCTTTTCGGCATATTGGCGCAGCAGTTCGTGGATCTGGTAACGGCCACTCGCTTCCCACCACAGCAACGATTTATCCACCAGCGCCGTCAGCACCGGCAGCGTCGCGCCCGCAACGATTTCAGCAGCCTTGCGGCGGAATCCCCCGCGAAATATTGCCAGTTGGCGAAACGCTGCCTGCTCATCTGGCTCGAGTAGTGACCAGGAGTGGGCGAAAACCGCCTCCATGCTCCGGTGGCGGGCAGGTACGTTGCGTAGACTGGAGGCGAGGAACGCCAGGTTTTGCTCAATCTCGGCGGCAATGGCGGCGCAATCCAGCACGCGCGCCCAGGATGCTGCCAGCTCCAGGGCCAGGGGCATACCGCCGACGAGCCGGCAAATCCGTACCAGTTCTGCCTGCTCCGCCTCTGCTGAAAAGTCTGGGCGCACGCGCCGCACCCGTTCCACCAGCAGGCGGACCGCATCGTAAGCGGCAATATCGGCCGGGGAAAGGCCGGCGTCGGTTCCCTCTTCCGGAAAGGGCAGGCCGTGTAGCGGATAGAGCCACTCTTCCTGCAGGTTGAGCGCCTCGCGCGAGGTGACCAGGAGCCGGGTGCCGGCAGCGACCTGCAGGATTTCGGTCAATAATTCCGCACCCCCCAGCAGTTGTTCGAAATTATCCAGAACAAGCAGCACGCGCCTGTTCTGTAGATAGTGCATCACCTGCTCCTGCGGGCTCTCCCGGCCGGGCAAAGAGAGGGCATCGGCAATGGCCGGTGCCAGCCGGTCCTCCGTTTCCACTGACTGTAAGTCAACCCAGTAGACGCCATCGGGAAACTGGTCGCCGAGCGCGCGCGCCGCTTCCACCGCCAGCCGCGTCTTGCCCGTGCCGCCCGGCCCCAACAGGGTCAGGAGGCGACACTCTGGTTGTTTTAACGTGGTCGTAATATCGGCCAGTTCCGCTGCGCGCCCCACGAACGACGTCAGTGCCCTGGGCAGCTTTGAGTTGCCGGGCCGGCCGCCGGCCGGCCGCGCTTCCCGCATGTGCGTCGCGGCCGGGATCGCGTCGGGCCGTGCCGGAGCCAGCTCGCGGCTCCGGATTGCTTCGAACAGGGTGACTGTCTCTCCGGCCGGTTCGACGCCCAGCTCTTCCTCCAGCAGTTCCCGGCACTGCTCGTACTGCCGGAGCGCTGCTGCCTGCTGTCCGGAGAGGGCGTAAAGGCGCATCAGCGCCCGGTGCGCCGGTTCGTGCAAGGGATCCAGGGTCAGCCAGCGCCGGGCGTAGGAAATCGCCGTTTCCCACGCCCGCTCTTGCTCGGCGGCGGCGATTAGCCTCACCAGCACGTTGGCCAGCGTCTGCCGCAACGCTTCGCGCCGGAAAAATTGCCACTCGTCGAAACCCGGGCAATCCGGCAGCGTGAAGCCGGCCAGGAAGTCGTCGCTGTAAAGGGCGGCTGCTTCGCGCAGGCTGTCACGGGCTCCTTCACCACCTGTGTCCTGCGCCTGTTCCGTCCGGCGTTGGAACGCTTCCACGTCGATCCAGATGTCCGCCTCGGGATTGCGGCTGATCGTGTCCCCGCTGACCAAAAACTCGTCGCCCAACGCTTTGTTGAGCCGGTAGAGGGTGCGCCGCAGGTTGGCCCGGGCACTGCTCTCATCACTTTCCGGCCAGAAAAGGGCGGCGAGTGCCTCCCGGCTGTGGGGCTTGGCCGTCAACATCAGGTAAGCGAGCAGGGCCCAGCCTTTGCTGAGGCCGATGTCAATCTCCTGCTCTACCTGCACTGCCCGCGGTGGGCCAAAGAAGAAAAGGGTTAACTGGGACACATGCCGCTCTCTACATTCTCTATATGGAAGGGTCTGGATAGCGCATAGCCTGGCGCGTTGGCCCGCTCATCTTACCCAAAAAGCAGGTTGGACACAAATAATCTCCGCCGAGACGGCGTCTGGGACGGTATTTGAGACGGGCCGGGGACGAGGCAGGCGTAAGCTAGAGATGAATCTAACACGAACAAGGCTAGAAAAGATTATTTAGATAAGTGAGGTTGGGCATGTTAAACATTGAGATGGAAACTGAAGCAGCTCTGTGGCATTGTGACAATTGTGGCACCTGGTGGTGTAGCCAGCCAGACGTTCAGCCGACGCGCTTCCTGCTGGAAGTGCCCGGTGACGCCCTGGAAGAGTTGGGGTGGGAGAACTTCCGCGGCTGGCGCCTGGGTGGCACGCCGCACGTCGGCACCTGTCCCGAATGCGCCGCCGTCGCCCTGAAACCGGCCTTCGGTAGCGCCCCGGCCGGGGCGCAGTTACAGCAGAATCTGGCCGCTCTCCTGCAGCCGGTGCTGGCGCCGGTATGATGGCGGCTACCCTGGATCGCGCCGGGTTTGGCAACGCACCCGGGTGGGTCACGCTCTGCCTCCACGGCGTGGCCCATGCGGTTCATTGCTCAGGGGTCTTATATATTCCTGAACCTTAGACTGCCGCGCTGCCATTGCTACTGCTGCGGGCGAGGCCTCCTCTAATCCCCCGGCACCAGGTAGGCTTCTGTCTTGGCCGGACCGTCCTCCACCGCACCGGCTTGTTCAAACTGGCTGTTGTACAGTTCGGCGTAGAAGCCGCCCCGGGACAACAGTTCTTCGTGTTTGCCCTGTTCGACAATGTCGCCGTCCCGAATAACCAGGATCAGGTCCGCGTTGCGGATGGTGGAAAGGCGGTGGGCGATGATGAAGCTGGTCCGGCCCACCATTAGCCGGTCCATCGCTTGTTGAATCAGAATCTCTGTGCGCGTATCCACAGAACTGGTCGCCTCGTCCAGGATGAGTAGCGCCGGATCGGCCAGCACCGCCCGGGCGATGGTCAGAAGCTGCATCTGGCCTTGCGAGATGTTGGTGGTTTCCTCGTTGATGACCATCCTGTAGCCGTCCGGCAGCGTGTGGATGAAGTGGTCGACGTGGGCCGCCTGGGCTGCTGCTACCACTTCCTCGTCGCTGGCCCCCGGCCGGCCATAGCGGATATTTTCCATGATCGTGTCATTGTACAGCCACGTATCCTGCAGCACCATTCCGAACGAGCGACGCAGGTCCTCGCGCCGGAACGCGCGAATGTCATGGCCGTCCAACAGAATGGCCCCGTGGTCGACATCATAGAAGCGCATCAACAGCTTGACAAGCGTCGTCTTGCCGGCACCGGTGGGCCCGACAATGGCTACCTTCTGGCCTGGCTCTGCCTTGGCCGAAAGGTTATGGATCACCGGTTCTTCGGGGTCGTAGCCGAAGCGCACGTTGCGGAACTCCACGTGACCGTGCACCGTATCAAGCACCACCGGTTGCCCCGTTTCCTCCACCTCCTCCTGCTCATCCAGGAACTCGAACACACGTTCCGCTGCCGCCGCCGTTTGCTGCAACACGTTGGAGATGTTTGCCAGTTGGGCCAGTGGCTGGTTGAAAGAGCGGACATACTGGATGAATGCTTGGATATCACCCACAGCGATGGTGTTGCGCACCGTCAGGTAACTACCCACGATGACCACAACCACGTAGCCCAGGTTGCCGATGAACCCCATGATCGGCATCATCATCCCCGACAGAAACTGTGATTTCCAGGCAACGGTATAGAGCACGCCGTTGTACTGCTCAAACTGGGCGATACTGCGTTCTTCGCCGTTGAACGCTTTCATCACCCGGTGCCCGCCGAACATCTCCTCCACATGCCCATTGACATGACCCAGATAATCCTGCTGCTCCTTGAAGTAAACCTGCGAACGCCTGACAATGAGCATGACCACGCCCAGCATCAACGGCACGACCAGCAGGGAAGCCAGCGTCATCAGCCAGCTAATTGAAAGCATCATCACCAGCACCCCAATGACGGTGATTAGCGACGTGATGATTTGCGTCAGGCTCTGGCTGAGCGTCTGGTTGACCGTGTCCACGTCGTTGGTGATGCGCGATAGCACTTCCCCCTGCGTTGTTTTGTCAAAGTAGCTCAACGGCAGGCGGTTGATCTTGGTGGAGATCTGCTGCCGCAGGCGATACGTGATGTCCGTGGAGATACCGGCCATAATCCAGCCCATCAGGTAGGCGGACGCGGCCGCGACCACGTATAGAACCAGCATCGTCAGCAAGATCCGGCCAATATAGTCGAAATCGATCGAACCGGTTCCCGCCATCTGGGCCATGATCCCTTCAAACACTGCGGTCGTGGCGTTACCCAGGACTTTGGGGCCGATAATGTTGAACACCGTCGAGGCCACCGCCAGAATGCCCACGATGATAATTCTCACCTTATATTCGCGCATATAATGCGCAAGTTTGGCCATCGTCGCCTTAAAGTTGCGCGCCTTGTCGCCGCCACCCATTCCCCCCATGGGGCCGTGTCCCATGCTGCCCGGTCCGCGTCGTCTGCCTCTTCGCATTGTCATGATGATAATTCCTCCAGGCTCAACTGCGACAGCGCGATTTCCCGGTACGTTTCGCAGCTCTCCATTAGCTCTTCGTGCGTGCCTTTCCCTACAACGCGACCCTGCTCGAGCACAATAATCTGCTCGGCGTTTCTGACCGTGGAGACCCGCTGGGTGACCACCAGGATCGTGCTTTCGCCCGTATAATCCTGCAGCGCCCGGCGCAAAGCGGCATCTGTCTTGAAGTCCAGCGCGGAGAAGGTGTCGTCAAAGATGTAGATCGGCGGTTTCTTGACCAGTGCGCGCGCGATAGAGAGACGTTGCCTCTGCCCGCCGGAGACGTTGCTGCCTCCCTGGGCGATTTCCGTCGCCAACCCTTCCAACTTGTCGTTGACAAAATCCGAGGCTTGCGCGATGGCAATCGCTTCCTGTAGCTCCTCATCTCCGGCATTCTCGTCGGCAAAACGGAGGTTGCTGGCAATCGTGCCGGAGAAGAGGATGCCCCGCTGAGGCACGTATCCGATCTTCTCGCGCAGGTCATGCTGCCTTACCTTGCGAATTTCCACGCCGTCCAGCAGAATCTCGCCGCTGCTGACGTCGTAGAAGCGGGGGATGAGGTTGACGACCGTGGATTTACCGGAGCCAGTGGAGCCGATAAAGGCTGTCGTTTCTCCCGGCCGGGCGGTGAAACTGATATCGTGCAGCACATCCGCGTTGGCCCCGGGATAGCGGAAAGAAACGTTGCGAAATTCTACGTTACCCCGAAAATCGCCGTTTAGGGGAAGTGGTGCGACCGGGTCGGCGATGATTGGATCTGTTTCCAGTACGTCGGCGATTCGATCGGCCGAGACCGAAGCCCGTGGCAGAAGGATGAACAACATCGACATCATCAGGAAGGAGAAGACGATCTGCATGGCGTATTGCAGGAAGGCCATCATATCGCCTACCTGCATGTTGGCCTCGGCCACCTGGTGAGCACCTACCCACAGAATGGTCACCGAAAGAACGTTCAGTAACAGCATCATGACCGGCATCATGATCGCCATCGTGCGGGCGATGAAGAGCGTCGTCCCGGCCAAATCCTCGTTCGCTTTGTCGAAGCGTTCTTCTTCAAAAGCTTGCATGTTGAAGGCGCGGATCACCAGGATGCCCGACAGATTTTCCCGAGCGACCAGGTTCAGCCGGTCGATCAGCTTCTGCATAATCCGGAATTTGGGCACGACGACGATAATCAGCGTCACAATGACGCTCAGCAGGATAACCACCGCCAGGGCGATGGTCCACCACATCGAGGCACCTCGGTTCATGGCCCGGATAATGCCTCCCACGCCCATAATCGGCGCGTAGAATACCAGCCGCACTGCGATCGTCGTCATCATCTGCAATTGCGTGATGTCGTTGGTTGAGCGCGTAATGAGGGAAGCAGTTGGGAACCTGTCGAATTCGGCGCTGGAGAAGCTCTCCACTTTCCTGAAAACGTCACTGCGCAGATCGCGCGCTACCCCGGCGGCGACCCTGGCTGAAATCAGACCGACGCTGATACTGGCCAGCACCGAGAGGAACGTTATCAACAACATGACGGCGCCGGTGCGTAAGATGTAGTTCGTCTGTAGCGCGTTCACGTCCCTGCCCAGCGCCTCATACTCGACGCTTACCTGGACAATCGCCGCCTGGCTAGTGAAAGATTCTCCCAGCGCGGCAAAGCGCTCATCTGCCATCTCCGCGATCTGCGCCCGTTGGGCAGGGGGCAGTTGCCCCAATAGGGCGAAAAGGTCCGTGCCGGGGGGAATGCGCGAAAGGTCGAACCCGCCTTCGGCGCCGGCAAGCATTTGTGCTGCTTCTGGATTGGCCATCGCCTGCTCTAGGGCGCCGACGACCGTCAGGGATTGGGCCAGCGGCTGGCGGATCTGGCCGATTGCTTCTTCCGAGAGATCGTTAAGCACGTAGATTGACTCTTCTTCGACCAGCGGATAGGTGCTGGCATACTCATCCGCTGTCCCCGAACCTGGTTCCACCAGCGTGTAGGCGGCGCGGACCGCGGCTTCATCCTTCACGCTCATGAACAACGCCAGCCGCTCCATTGTCTCCCGGCGCATCGCCTCCGGTACAGGGCTGTCGATGCCGCCTTGCTGGATTCCCGTGTTCACTATCTGGGCCAGATAATCAGGTAGCGCCAGGTCAAAATTGGCCTGGGCAAACAGCAGAATAATCGTCACCGCTAGCATCAGCGCGTACGGCTTAAGGTAACTTCTCAATCGAAGCATCGTTTGTTTCTTCCTCCGGCAGCCGGGAGTACACTCGGCCGGTATCTCGCTGCCTGGCTCTGCTTAACTGCCATCATCTGGACCGTTCTTCCTGCCGCCTACACGCTTGCCCGTCGTGGCTGACCATGGCTACCCGCTCTCCCAGTTTCTGCAGCAGGGTGAACAACGTCGCCTGTTCGTCCGGATTGAGTGCGCGGAAACATCTGTCGATAATCTCCAAATGATTGTGCGTGTGTTGCCTGATGACGGTGCGACCGCTCTCCGTCAGGCTGATGTTGAAGCGCCGTCTATCGTCTGGATCCAGGCGGCGTTCAACTAATTCGTCTTCCTCCAGATTGCGGATTAGGTAGCTCATGGTATTGCGGCTGACCCCCTGCCGATCACTGATCTCGGACGGGTTCAGCTCTGTTCGTTCGCCCATCTGCTCGGCAATGAAAAGGTGCATCAAGACGCGATACTGGGCCAAAGAGGTGCCTGCCTCCTCCACGCTTTTCTCGCCTACATGGTAGATAGAGCGCGCGACAAAGCCCAACTTATCCATTAACTGGAGCGTCTGTAGATTGATTTCCGGATAGAATTTCTGCATGAACTCCATCCCCTTCCTCCGCCTTGCCTCGTGTTGCTGCCATCTGATCTGCTTCATCTATCAGTTAGCCGCTTAGGGCCCTTACCACCCCCTGGCAACAGAGGCGATAATGAAGGTTAATATATTAACAGATAGCATTATACGTTATCGAACTATAATGTCAAGTATTACTGCACGCACTTACTGTTGGGGGATTGAACCGTTACTGTAGGCATGATCCATTCTCCATTATCCGGTCAGGGACACCCGTACCTCGCGCGCGCCGTGGCTGAGGCGGGTTTCATAAGGCACCCCGCTGCCCCGAATCAGTTGGAGGACACCGCGGTTTTCCGGCAGGATTAGCGCCCTGAAGGTGTCGATGCCGCGGGCGAGCGCCAGCCGCCCCAGCGCGGCTGCCAGGCGCCGGCCAATGCCCTGGCGCTGGAAGCGATCTTCGATGAGGATGGCAGGTTCTGCCGTTTTCCCGTCTACCGTGATGTAGTAGGCGATGCCGACAACGGTGTCGTCGTAGACAGCAACGAGCGCGCCCCCACCTGCTTCGTTAAGCTGGCAGACCCGTTCCAGCTCCTGGCAGGAGGGCTTGCGCGGGGAGAAGTAACGCCGGTAAATCGTCTCGGGCGAAAGGCGTTGGTGGAGGGCGTCGAGTTTTTGCACGTCATCCCGGCCGAGCGGGCGGATGGTGATCTTGTTTCTTTCTGTCAGCGTTCCAGTTACATTTGCAATCATCGTTCACTCCTGATTGTTTTTTTGCTTCACCCTCACAGGATAGACCGTCGTCGTCCTCAGCCGGTCCCCGCTGCCGTCCCCTGGCCGTCTCTCCCGAAAATCGGCGGCTGTTCCAATCTGGCAGGCGATCGCTTGATTTACGTGGACCGGTCGCTATAATCGGCGCCAATCAGATAGGGAGTAGCAGATGGCACTCACGGACGTGGTACCCGGCGTATATCAAATCGGATTGGGGTTCGTCAATGTTTTCCTGGTGGAGGGCGCGGCCGGGCTGACGCTGGTGGATAGCGGCACCCCCGGCAGCCAGGATAAGATTCTGGCCGGGATCCGGCAGGCCGGCCGGGATCCGGCCGAGGTGGAGCGGATCGTCGTCACCCACCTCCACGGCGACCACAGCGGCAGCCTGGCGACCCTCAAGGCCGCCACCAGTGCCCCGGCCGCCATGCACCCGCTGGACGCGCAGCTGGTCACCGCCGGGGAGGCGATGCGCCCGGCCCGGCCGGGACCGGGGCTGGTGAACAGGTTGCTGGTCCGGCTCATGGGGATGATGGGAACAGGCCAGGTGGCCCCGGCCGAGATCGAGCAGAAACTCCACGACGGCCAGCAGTTGTGGCCGGATGGGCTGCAGGTTATCTATGCGCCGGGCCACACCGTGGGGCAGGTCGCCCTTTTGCTGCCCGGCGACCATGGCGGCGTGCTCTTCGCCGCCGATACGGCCACCAACATCTTCCGCCTTGGTTACGCGCCGATATATGAGAATCTGGCCCAGGGGAAGGAAACGCTGCGCAAGCTGGCCGGCCTGGAATTTGAGGCAGCCTGCTTCGGCCACGGCGGTCCGCTCCGGACCGGCGCTGCCCGGCGCTTCCGCGAGAAGTGGGGCTAAACGGGCGCTATCCGTCAGGGTGACAGACGCTTATTCCCCGCTATACTGGCACTGTGACTGTTGAAGGCGCATACACTCACCTGGAAGTCCATTCCCACTATTCGCTCCTGGCCGGCACTGCCTCTGTAGCCGACCTGGCGGCGCGCGCCGCGCGAGAGGGGATGCGCCACCTGGCGCTGACTGACAGCAACGTCCTCTACGGCGCCGTGGCCTTTGCCAGGGCGTGTGAGGCCGAGAAGATCGAGCCCATTATCGGCATGGCCGTGGACGTGGCTGCCCCCGACGCCTCGCTGCAGGTCGCCGGTACCGGCACCGGTCGCCTGCTCTTGCTGGCCACCGGCCCGGCCGGTTACCGCTCCCTTTGCCATCTCTCCTCCCACCTCCAGGGTGACCCCGAACGGGCCACCCACCTCCGCCGCGGTCTCTCCTGGGATACCCTGCGCCGGCACCGGGCCGGCCTTCTCTGTATCGAGGCGGGCCGGGGCGGCTGGCTGGCCCGGCTGCTCCAGGCCGGCAAGGAGCGGGCTGCCGGCCGTTATCTCAGCCGCCTGGGCGCCATCTTCCAGGATCATGCCTACGTCGGCCTCGAATGGCAACGGCCTGCAGACGAACCGGTGGTCCGCGCCGCTTATTCCCTGGGGCAGCGCTTCGGCCTGCCGCCGGTTGCCCTGCAGCCCGTTTACTGCCTGGAGCCGGAAGAGCGGGAGACGTTGCGCCTGCTGGCGGCCATCCGCCATAATTGCACCCTGGAGACGGTGCCCCGGGAGGCGCTGCCCGGGGAAGGGGATCCGACCGTGGACGTTCACTGGCTGCCGGCAGCGACCGTCGCCGAACGCTTTGCCGCGCTGCCCGAAGCTGTGGCGGAGGTGGGGGCGCTGGTGCAACGTTGCCGGCCGCCCCTCCCTTCCGGCGATCCGATCTGGCCTGCCCTCTCCCTGCCGGAAGGAGAGACGGCGGCGACGGCGCTG
>Ga0207752_1000065_pt1 | contig 43260 bp, 34 predicted proteins | sample Pon2CUnioCityCA_6_FD_187272 | JGI IMG/M metagenome (GOLD analysis project Ga0207752, IMG submission 187272) | Marine sediment microbial community from Union City, CA, USA - Pond 2C Sediment 2 (SPAdes) | ecosystem: Environmental > Aquatic > Marine > Intertidal zone > Salt pond sediment ... | reverse complement strand
AGACCGAGACCCCTACCCCAAATGTCTCTCCCACGACCCAGCCCACAGGGACGCCTACCGAGCCTGCTACAGACACGCCCACAATTGAAGTCACAGCTCCAACCCGAGAGGCCTGGCTGGATTCTCCCTTGATGAACGGCCGGGTGATCCTGGCGCTGGAAGAAGCCGGCGCCAGCCACCTGTACGCCTACCGGCCGCAGGAAGGCCCCTTGACCCGCTTGACCAACGGAGATTGGGACGATATCACACCGCAGATCAGCCCGGATGGCAGCGGTCTGGCCTTTGCTTCCAACCGGGATGGGCAGTGGGATCTGTATTGGATGGACCTATCCAACAGCGACCTCTCCCGGCTGACCGCCACTCCCGAATATGAAGGCAATCCAACTTTTTCTCCGGACAGCCGCTGGCTGGCCTACGAGCACTACGACGATTTGGGGGGCGGGCTGGAAATCTTCATTCGCGATCTGCAGGACGAGCAGGCGCCGATCCGCCTGACAGATCATCCTGCCGCCGACCACTCACCCACCTGGTCCCCATTGGGACGCCAGATCGCATTCGTATCCAACCGCAGCGGCGATGACGAAATCTGGCTGGCGGACCTGGACCGGGTCGATGACCGCTTTAAAAATTTGAGCAGCAGTCCGGGAACGGTTGAAAAACACCCGGTCTGGTCTCCCGACGGACGGCGCCTGGCCTGGGCTGCGACTTCGCCGGATGGCCTGCAGCGCTTGATGCTTTGGGAGGCTGAGAGCGGAACTGTACATGCGGGAGAAAGCGGCAGTTGGCCGGTGTGGGGACCCCAGGGAGAGACGCTCCTGACCATTCTGGACTCACCCAACCAGTGCTACCTGACCGCGTACAGCGGGAATCCGGCAGACCTGGCACTGCCGCCGTTGGCGCTGCCGGGAGCCGCCAGCGGCCTGACCTGGGGGCCCGCCCGCTGGGAAAATCTGCCGGAAAGCCTGCTCGCGAGTGCGGATGAAGAGACCCCTGCGCTGTGGAGTCCGGCGCTGACTCCGGACCCCAGCGTACCCGCCGGGCGTTACAAAGTTGTCAATCTGGAAAACGTCCAGGCGCCCCAGGCCGTGCTGCACGACCTGGTAGACGAAGCCTACCTGGCGTTGCAAAAGCGCACTGCCGCAGAAACTGGCTGGGATTTCCTCTCCAGCCTGGAAAATGCTTTCGTGCCGCTCACCTCGCCGCTCGCACCGGGCATGCAAGCCGATTGGCTGTACACCGGCCGGGCTTTCACCTTCAATCCGCTGGCGATCAACGCCGGTTGGGTGGCCGTGGTGCGCGAGGATTACGGCCCGCAAACGTACTGGCGCATTTACCTGCGCACCCGCTTCCAGGACGGGTCACAAGGCAGGCCGCTGAAATCCCAGCCGTGGAATTTCAGCGCCCGCTACTCGGGCGACCCGCGCGCCTACGAAGCAGGCGGTGCGCTGGAAAACAGCATCCCGGCGGGGTTCTGGATCGATTTCACCGAATTGGCAACCGCCTATGGCTGGAAACGACTGCCGGCGCTGAGCACCTGGCGCTCCGCCTCGACCACGGCGCGTTTTAACGAATTCGTGATGGATGGCGGCCTGGACTGGCACACGGCCATGCTGGAAATCTACCCGCCCCAGGCTCTGATCACACCGACTGCCATCCTGCCCACCGGGAGACCGCCGACAGCTACACCGCAACCCTCACCGACGCCCACTCCCACCCGCACACCCCGCCCAACGGCCACTTCGATACCATGAAGCTCCATTCAGGTGACGGCTGGACCGAAACAAACGCCCCGAACCAGCGTCCGCGCGGCAAGAGAAACAAATCGGCGCCTCGACACCTGGCTGGGGTGCTACTCCTGGCGCTAATCCTGTTTGCCTGTTCTCCTGAAGCCACCCTGGAATCAACGCCGGCGTTGCTCGAGACGCTCCCCACCCCTACACAAACCACCCCACCCACGGTTGTAAAAACCGATCCAACCGCCACGGCGGTACTGGCTGCGGTGGTGAAGCCAGCCAGCGCAACGACAAGGAATTCGGGGCAGTCTGCGCTGGGTGAAATGAGGAATCCGCTCCAGTTCGTCTTCCCGACGCCTATGCCAGCGCCGGTCTCCGCCTGGCGCCCGCCGCTATATCCTATCCCCTGGGCGCCAACTCCTTACGATCACTTCTATTTCTCGCGACCCATCGCCGCGGATGAGGTGAATTGGCCGCTGGCGGATTACCGCTACGGCGGTGTGTTCTTCCAGGACGTGGTGCACACCGGCGTGGACATCCCGGCGGCGCGCGGCACCCAGGTGCTGGCAGCCGGGTCCGGCAAAGTGACCTGGGCGGGTTACGGGCTATACGCCCTGACCCCGGACGATGATGATCCCTACGGCCTGGCGGTGGCCATCCGGCACGATTTCGGCTACGATGGCGGGACCTTGTATTCCGTTTACGGCCACATGGACGATATCTTTGTGACCAAAGGCCAACACCTGGAGCGCGGCGATCTGATCGGCCTGGTCGGCGATACCGGCAAGGTGACCGGCGTGCACCTGCACTTTGAGGTGCGCTTGGGGAAGAACAATTTCTTCGGCTCGCGCAATCCCGAATTATGGATGTCGCCTCCCCAGGGCTGGGGCGTTTTGGCCGGCCGCTTGATGAGCACCAGCGGCGCGCTGCTAGAGAGCCACGCCATCCAGGTGCGCTCCTATGCCGGCGAACAGAGATGGGAAGTGAAGAGCTACGGAAAGGGCTCCACCAACAGCGATCCCTACTACAACGAAAACCTGGTGCTGGGGGACTTGCCCGCCGGGGATTATGAGATCTGGATTCCCTACGCCGGGTCGATCTACAACCAGGACATCCACATCCAGCCCGGCATGGTGAGCTACTTTACCTTCAAAGGACGCAATGGTTTCAAGGTCGGCCTGCCGCAAGTTCCCGGAACGGCTATTTCTCCACCTGCGGCTAATTCTCCATAAATCTGTTAATTCGAATTTCGAATCGAGTTTCGCTACGAAAAGTCCCGCCCCTACGTCTACTGGCGAGGGCTCATCCCATTCGGAACACCTGTGTTCCTATCTGGTAATCGTTGGCTGGCGCGTTGGGAGTCTCACTTCCAACCTGCAACCCTTGACAAACAGAACAATTGTGCTATACTCTAGTGGCTAGTCTACCATACCGCCAATGGGTCTTTTCTTGTTAAAATCGAACGGAAATGCAGCCGGAAAATCCACCCGGCGAAGTGTGAGATTTGTGGCAAAATATACCCAGGCGCAGCGCGCTGTTCCCAGGCGCAGTGCTTTCCAGAATAGGCGTGTAGGTCTTATAATAATAGAACCGCTCACCGGTCATTTAGGCGCCTCTTCGTAACTTAAACAATATTTTTAGGAGATTTAATCCGATGGCCCGAAGAAGTTCAAAAAACGATTCCGACGATTCCCGGCAGGTCGCGCTGGATAAAGCGCTCGGCGATATCACCAAGCGTTATGGAGATGGAGCGATTATGCGATTGGGCGAATCGAGTCAATTAATGGTTGAAGCAATCCCAACGGGTGCGTTGTCTTTAGACATCGCTTTGGGGGTGGGCGGCATCCCGCGTGGCCGCATCACTGAAATCTACGGCCCGGAATCCTCCGGGAAAACCACACTGGCCCAACACATCGTGGCGGAAGCGCAGCGCTTAGGCGGCACGTGTGCCTTCGTGGACATGGAGCATGCCCTGGACCCAGTCTACGCAGCTCGCTGCGGCGTAGACGTAGAAAGCCTGCTGATCTCCCAGCCGGATATGGGCGAGCAAGCGCTGGAGATCACCGAGACACTGGTGCGCTCGGGCGCGGTGGACGTGATCGTGGTGGACTCGGTGGCAGCCCTGGTCCCGCGCGCCGAAATCGAAGGCGACATGGGCGACTCACCCATGGGAATGCAGGCTCGCTTGATGTCCCAAGCGCTGCGTAAGTTATCAGGCGCCATCAAGCAGACCAATACAGCCGTGGTTTTCACCAACCAGCTACGCCAGAAGATCGGCGTGATGTTCGGCAACCCGGAAACAACCACCGGCGGCATGGCCTTGAAATTCTACGCCTCGGTGCGCCTGGACGTGCGCCGTATCCAGTCCATCAAACTGGGCTCGGAGATCATCGGCAGCCGCACACGCGTGCGCGTGGTCAAAAACAAGGTGGCAGCCCCCTTCCGCACGGCCGAATTTGATATTATGTACAATGAAGGAATTTCCAAGGTCGGCGACCTGCTAGATCTGGGCGTCAGCCTGGATATTATCGACAAGCGCGGCTCGTATTACTCTTACGGTGACGTGCGTCTCGGGCAAGGCCGCGAGAACTCCAAAGATTACTTACGTGAAAATCCCGACCTGGCAGAAGAGATCGAACTGGCGGTACGCCAGCAAGCCATGGACAACGAGTTGTTCATGCCCTTAGGCGCCAGCGACAATGAAGACGGAGATGAAAGCCAGATTGAGGAGGAAGAGGAAGAGGAAGAAGAAGTAGAAGAATAGTAACGGCTGATGATCGTGACCAAATCCTTCGGTGCGATTTAACAGCAAGAACGTGCGGCTTTCACCGCACGTTCTTTACATTTAGAGGAAAGTTCCCCCGCCCGGCGCTAAAGCACCTAGCTTTGTAATCAAAGCCGCTATGATTGCGAAGCCCATCCGGGCTGGAACGTGTATAAGTTGTTTAACATGGATGCGATTCTAGACATGCGAAGCTAAATTCTTGTATCAATTATGTCTGATGAGGTCATCTGTATCCACGTTCAGGGCGCCAGGCCTTCGTAAATGGAGCCCGGACGTCAACGTCCAGGCGGGCTGGCAGAGATTCCGAATGGACTCTAAACCAGGTGAGTTTCACGTACCTTCTTCCCAGGAATTCAAGTAAGCGACTTGCTCTTTGGTTAGCTTGTCGATATCCACACCCATGCTTTCCAGTTTGATACGGGCGATCTCCCGATCGATCTCTTCCGGAACGCCGTACACCTTGCGGGCCAAATCGTCAGAATTTTTGTGCATGTATTCCAGGCTGAGCGCCTGATTGGCGAAAGACATGTCCATCACGCTGGCAGGATGTCCCTCGGCGGCGGCCAGGTTGATCAAGCGCCCTTCCCCAAGCACGTGCACGCGACGCCCACCGTCCAGATCGTACTGCTCCACAAAGGGCCGTACAAGCCGCTTCTCGTGTGCCATCTCTTCTAGCGCCGGGATATTGATCTCGACGTTGAAGTGACCGGAGTTAGCCACGATGGCGCCGTCGCGCATCACTTCGAAATGCTGGCGATCGACGACATTGATGTCGCCGGTCAGCGTGACGAAGATATCGCCGATCCGGGCGGCCTCATCCATGGGCATGACCCGGAAACCATCCATCACAGCTTCCAGAGCCGGGAGCGGGTCAACCTCGGTCACGATCACGTTGGCGCCCATACCGCGCGCCCGCATTGCCAGACCGCGACCACACCAGCCATAGCCCGCCACGACGAAAGACTTGCCGGCCAAAAGAATATTGGTGGCGCGAATGATGCCGTCCAGCGTCGACTGGCCGGTGCCGTAGCGATTGTCGAAAAAATGCTTGGTCATGGCGTCGTTGACGGCAATCACCGGAAACTCGAGCGCTCCATCGGCAGCCATGGCGCGCAGGCGGATGACGCCGGTGGTGGTCTCTTCGGTGCCGCCGATCACGTGCTCTAACAGGTCACGACGGTCTTTGTGCAGTGTGCTGACCAAATCGGCGCCGTCGTCCATGGTGATATTGGGTTTGTGGTCCAGGGCGGCGTTGATGTGCTTGTAGTAAGTGACGTTGCTCTCGCCTTTGATGGCGTAGACGGGAATTTCAAAATGCGTCACCAGGGAAGCGGCCACGTCATCTTGGGTCGAGAGTGGGTTGGAAGCCGTGAGCACGACATCCGCACCCCCTTCTTGCAGGGTGTACATCAGGTTGGCCGTTTCGGTGGTCACGTGCAAACAAGCAGAAATACGCAGCCCTTTCAATGGGCGCTCCTTAGCAAAGCGCTCACGGATCAAGCGTAGAACCGGCATCTCCCGCTCGGCCCATTCGATCCGCCGGCGACCGCCTTCTGCCAGTTGGGTATCTTTAACGTCATAATTTTCCATGAGTTACTCCATAATATGCATGATTTGAGCGATCCGGGTGATGTCCCTTGCTTGATCGCTTGGATACTTTTCTTGTAGGCCGGGCGCCTGACCTGTATGCCAGCTCCAGCCGGATTACTTGAGCAAGAAATCGAGCTTGCCGCGATCGTCGAAATGATTTCTAAACCTGGCCAAATATTCGGCCGGCGTGTAGCTATGATCCTGGGGGCCGCGCTGTTCGAGACAATAGGTGGCCGCCAACACGCCCATCTGAGCGCAGATCTCCCAGTCCATCCCGTGGCTGTAACCGGTCAAGAAGCCACCTCGGAAGGCATCGCCTACCCCGGTCGGGTCTACGATACGCAGTGGTGGGACGACGGGAACACGCACGGTACCCTCAGACGTGCATACCATCACACCTTTGTCACCTTCGGTAACCACTACGAACGGGCGCAGGCCTTTTCTGGATTTCAAATGTTCGAGAATCTCTGGGGCCGTCAAACCGGTGTTTTTCTGGATCAAGGCAAATTCGTAATCATTGGCAAACACTGCCAGGGCTCCAAGAATCCCTTCACATAGATCCTGCGCCTCTAATCGTACGATTTGCTGGCTGGGATCGTAAATATAGGCCAGGTCAAGCTGCTGGCATTCTGCCACGTAGGCATTCATGGCGGCCGGATCGTTGGGTGAGATCATCACCAGATCGGGATGCAAACCGTTGACCTCATTCAGGGATAGTTCGGCGGCGTGCGCCATGGCGCCCGGATAGAAGCTGGCAATCTGTGCGTTGGAGCGGTCGGTGTTGGCGAAGAAGGAAGCCGTGTACTCACCCTGGATCACACGCACGCCAGATGTGTCCACCCCTTTGCTCTCCAGCCACAGCCGGTATTCTTCAAAATCCTCCCCCACAGTGGCAAACAGGTAAGGATGTTCACCCAACAGCGCCAGGGTATAGGCAATGTTCGGAGCGATCCCGCCGCGCAGGCGCACCATTGATTCCACTAAGAATGACAGGCTGATGGATTCCAGGCGATCCGGCAGGATGTGATCCTGGAACCTGCCCGGAAAGGACATCAAATAATCGTAGGCGACAGACCCGGTCAGGACGATTTTCATAATTGCGATCGTTCCTTTTTTTATCGAGATTTCGAGACTGAAGGCACCCGATGCTCAAGAACGGGCGCCAGCGTTATTCGCCAGGCGCTACTCGCGCCCAGCTTGCTCCCCTTGCAGCAAGTTGGCTAAGTTTTCATTGAAGGGCGGGTAGACCACGCCCAGTTCGGTAACGATGCCGGTCAGCAAGCGGTGAGGCGTCACGTCAAAGGCTGGATTGCGCGCGGCCGCGCCCTGAGGGGCGATGGATTCCCCGTCGATTTGCAGGGCCAACACCTCGCGGGCATTGCGCTCCTCGATGGGAATCAACTCGCCTCTGGCCAGCGACATATCGATGGTAGAGGTTGGCACCACGCTGTAGGCCGGCACGTTGTTGTCCTTGGCGGCCAAAGCCAGCATGTATGTGCCAATCTTGTTGGCCACATCGCCGTTAGCCGCCATGCGGTCGCCTCCAAAGAAAACCTTCTGAGCCTCACCACTGCTCAGGAAATAGCCGGCAGCGTTATCGCTGATGATGTCGTAGGGGATGCCGTACTGCTGTAACTCCCAAGCTGTCAGGCGTGCACCCTGTAGCCGTGGACGAGTTTCGTCGACCAACACGTGAATATGCTTGCCCAGTTCAGACGCCATGCGGATCACACCCAAAGCGGTGCCCCAGTCCACCGTCGCCAGCGCGCCGGTGTTACAGTGGTGAATGATCGTGTCGCCATCCTCGATCAGCCTGGCGCCATAACGGGCCATGCGCTTATTTATTTCCACATCCTCATCTGCAATGCGTTGAGCCTCTTCCAGCAACGCCTGGCGCAGCTCATCGAGGTTGCCCTGCGTCTCGGCTGCGAGCTCGAGCATACGCTTCAAAGCCCAGGAGAGGTTGACCGCAGTAGGCCGGGCAGAATGAAGAACTTCAGCAGCTTGTTTTAAGTCATTGCGCAGCGCCTTTACATCTCCAGCTTCAGACTGCCGTGCAGCCAGTGCCAGGCCGAAGGCAGCCGTTGCCCCGATGGCCGGCGCGCCGCGCACCACCATGTCGGTGATGGCCTGAGCAACCTGGCGGTAATCATCATACGACACCAGCTTGAATTCGGCCGGCAGCAGACGCTGATCGATCATGCGCACTTGAGCGCGGTCATAATCCCATTCAACTGTTCTCATTTTTTTTCACACACAAAAAACGCCCTCTGCGGAGAGCGTCGCGGTTATGAAACGCGGAAATCGACGTCCTGAGTTTAACATGCAAACGCCGCTTTGTCAAAGCCGGGTTGGCCACATTTCAGGCTTTATAAGGAGATATTGACATTCCCCAGGCCATCAGGTATAGTCCCCAACATGAAGATCCGAGTGATGCTGCTCGCACTGCTGCTGGGATTGGCTGCGCTGGCTTGCCAGACCAATCGCCGGCTGCCTTTCCTGGGTCCAACGGCTACCCCAACTGCCAGCCCGACCCCAACTGCAACCGCTACGCCCACCCCAACGCCCACACCCACCCCGACTCCAACCCCGGCGCCGGCGGCGCGTATTGACAGCGGGGATCAAGCGCTGTTCGACGGCGATTGGGAAGGCGCACTGCAAGAGTTCGGGTTGGCCCGGCAATTCGGGGAAGACGAGCAAGTGCAGGCCGCGGCGCTACTCGGTTTAGGACGCACCTATGCCCTGTCCGGAAACAGCCAGCAAGCCATCGAGAATCTTCAAAACCTATTCGATACCTATCCCAATTCCCTATTTCTACCGCAAGCGCACTTTTTACTGGGCCAGGTTTACAACAACCTGGAGCGCTATTCCGAGGCCGCCGACGAATATTTGCAATACCTGGTCATGCGGCCGGGTGTGGTCGATGCCTACGTGCTGAACTTGCGCGGCGACGCCCTGTTCGCTGCCGGCGCGTATGGAGAAGCTTCCAACGATTTCCGGGCTGCACTGGCTTCGCCCAGCTTGTTGGATCCTATCTTGCTGCAGATGAAGCTGGCGCGCGCCTACGCGCTGTCGGGGGATACAGCCAGCGCTCTGACACTTTACGACGACATTTACGCCCGCAGCAACAACGACGGCACACGCGCCCTGATCGACCTGCGCAAAGGCCAAATCTATACCAGCCTGGGACAGATCGATCAGGCCCAGGCTGCCTACCTGGACGCGGTCTACAACTATCCGACTGCCTACGAATCGTATTCGGCGCTGCTGGCCCTGGTGAACGCCGGCGCGCCAGTGGACGAACTGAGCCGCGGAATTGTGGATTATTACGCCGGAGAATACGGCGTGGCGTTGGCGGCTTTCGACCGCTACTTGCAGGGCAACCCGGGCGACCCGGCTACGGCGATCTATTATTACGGCCTGGCGACACGCGCCTTAGGCGGCTACCAGGGCGCCATCACCGAATGGGATAAGGTGATCCAGAATTACCCCGACCATCACTTGTGGGATGACGCCTGGGAACAGAAAGCCTACACGCAATGGGCTTACCTGGACCAGTACACGCTGGCGATCGAAACGCTGCTCAATTTTGTGGAGACGGCGCCCCAAAGCGCGCGTGCGGGGGAATTCCTTTTCGATGCCGCACAAGTTTCCGAGCGGGCCGGAAAATTGGACCAGGCAGCCGAGCTGTGGGAACGAGTCGGCAATGAATACCCGCTTTACGAAAATTCGCTGCGCGCCTTGTTCCTCTCCGGAATTTCGCGCTACCGGCTGGGCGACTATCCCGGCGCGCTGTCCGCCTTCCAGCGTGTGCTGGGCAACGCCAATACCTTGGGGGAACGCGCCTCAGCTTACCTGTGGATCGGCAAATCACAACAGGCTTCCGGCGATACCGCCGGAGCTAAAGCCACCTGGGAGTTGGGCGCCAGCGTGGACCCCACCGGCTACTACAGCGAGCGTGCGCTGGATTTGCTGCGCGACCGGGCATCCTTCACACCACCACAAGTGTTCGACCTGGGTGTTGACCCCCAATTGGAACGGGAGCAAGCCGAGCAATGGCTACGCACAACTTTCCTATTGCCTGAGGATACCCATTTCTCCGGCCTGGGTGCTCTGGCGAACGACGGCTTTGTGCTGCGCGGCACTGAGCTGTGGCAGCTCGGCCTGGACATGGAAGCGCGCAACGAGTTCGAGCAACTGCGACTGAATATACAAGACGATCCGGTCTTGTCCTACCAATTGGCGAATTACCTGGTGGACATGGGTCTATACCGCACCGCCATCATGACCGCCCGGCAGGTACTTAACCTGGCCGGGATGGACGATGCCGGGACGATGGCTGCGCCGGACTTCTTCAACCACATCCGGTTCGGAACCTATTTCAAAGATTTAATCTTGCCCGCCGCCCAGGATTACGATTTCCACCCCTTATTGCTGTACAGCGTGGTGCGCCAGGAGAGTTTGTTCGAGAGCTTCGTGCGTTCTTCGGCAGGCGCCAATGGCCTGATGCAGATTATCCCCTCCACGGGTGAATCCATCGCCCAAAACATGGGTTGGCCTGTAGATTACAGCCTGTCCGACCTGTACCGCCCGATGATTAATATCCGTATGGGCACGGATTACCTGGCGACCCAGCGCAACCGGTTTGACGGAGATATGTACGCCGCTTTAGCTGCCTATAACGGCGGGCCCGGCAATTCTATGGCCTGGAAACGCCTGGCGCCGGACGATCAGGATCTTTTCCTGGAAGTCATCCGCTTCTCCGAAACCCGCAATTATATCCGCGGTATTTACGAGATCTTCAATATTTACCGCAGAATCTACGACCGCACCCCATAAACCGTACAACCGCATCCGCAATCCGGCCACCCGAAAACAAACATCCAACCTCACTCAACTATGATCCCAAAAGCGAAGCTCCCCCACCTGTTTTTCGTCTTCTTACTGTTCTTCCCATCACTGCTCCCAAAGACCATCCCAGACGGGTGGGATTGGGTTGGAAACGGCGTCGAATTCAAGGTCTTTCATCTGCCTGATCCCAACAACGTATTCGTGGCTCGCATGGACCGCCGAAATCCAAACGTGACTCTGGAAAGCAGCATCGCCCAGGGCAGGTTGTCATCCGGCCGGGAGACCGTACGCAATATGGCCGGGCGCTACGACCAGGCAATCAATTATTGGGGGCAGCGTTGGGGCGCACGCAATAAGGTAGTGGTAGCCATCAATGGATATTACTTCGATCCGGATAGCGGTCTGCCGCAGCGCGGCCAGGTACATTCAGGTTGGTATGCCAAACGCTTTGATGATTACGAGAACGGCAGCGGGTTCGCCTGGGATGTAGAGCGCAACGCATTCATCGGTGGATGCGTCTACCATCGGCCGGCCAAACAATTCATTACGGTGGTCAAAACCGGCGATACGCAAAAATTTTCCGGCATCAACGTGCCGCGCGGCGACGACGAGCTGGTCATTTATACGCCCCAATATGATGCTTTCACGCCAACGGATAATTCCGGCGTCGAGGTGGTTGTTGAGCTGACTCGCCCAAGCATGATTCTGCCTGCCCCTGCCATGGCCAGCGGCTACATCCGAGAAATCCGCGATAAACAAGGCGGCACACCCATTCCCTTTGACCAGGTCGTGCTTTCTGCGACGGGGTTCGCGCGCACCAAGCTGCTCAATTACGACATCCAGGTGGGCGACGAAATTGGCATCTCCCAGGAGATCACCCATTACGACAGCGACTGCGTCACGCCTGACAGCAGCAGTTGGACGAAAGTGTATGCCAGCATCGGCGGTATTTTCAATTTTCTCAAAGACGGGCATGTGCAATCCTTCGACGACCGGGGTGCGACCTTCCGGTATCCACGCACGGCGATCGCCTTCAACGATAGCTATGTATATTTTATTGTCGTGGATGGACGGGAAGAAAAGGTCAGCGTAGGCATGACCATTAAGGAATTAGCGCTGTTTGCCAGGGACATCCTGGGGGCAACCTGGGGCGTCGCACAAGACGGCGGAGGCTCATCCACCATGGTGATCAACGGTGCGGTGGTCAACAACACCTACTGCAATTTCACTGATTGCGACCACAACCAGGCCCAAGAAACCAAGCCGGTTCCAGGCGAGTTTCCGCAAGCCGCCATCGACCTCAACTCGAGTGCTATGTTGGAAGCCCTGGTGGCGAACGGCATGCTGATGGTGGAAGTCCTGCCGATGGAGAAAGCAGCTTATCTCAACCCAGGAGATACCCTGGCCGTACTTTCGGACACCGCGCTGCGGCTCGGTCCGGGCGCCAATTACGCCCGGCTGGCTACCATCCCGGCCGGCACGCCATTGGAAATCCTGCCCGATATGAACGGTCTTAACGGGGTGCTGGCCAAGGGCGCTACCTGGTGGAAAGTGCGCTACGGTTCCCAGGAGGGTTGGGCGGCCTTGTGGGCGCTGAACGACAAAAGCCGCTTCCTGCCGTTCGTATTCCAATAAAGTTGTGGGAATCAGGGTATGGATGTTAATAAAAAACCGGGCGGTCGTAGTTTGCTCTGCCCGGTTTTTTTCTTCTAGGTAAACGTGCTTACTCTTGTCCCGGCGTCTCGGTGGCAGCCGCCTCGGGCGTATCGGTGGCGCGCCCTGCAATTAGATACCAGGAACGCAGGGTGCTGAAGCGATCGCTGGGGGAAAACAGCGGTCCCATGCGTACGCCCTGCACGCTCTCATCCACTGCGTAAGAATACACCGGATAATACAAGGGTAGGGCCGGCATCTCGGTCGTGAAACGTACCTGGAAGTTGCGGTAGCGCTTCTCACGCTCACCCAGGTCGGTTTCCACACGGGCTTGTTCCAGGTACTCACTGGCTTGCCGGTCGTCCCACTGGGCGTAATTCTGGCCACCGGTGATTTGGGCCTGGTGCCAGAATGGATAAGGATCAGGGTCCGGCGAATCGGTCAGATTTAAATCCACCAGTGCCGCCTGGTAGGTACGCGGTTCCAGGTAATCGCTCATCAGTTCTTCATACGAGACGCCCTTGAGGGTTACCGCCACCCCTAAAGGCCCCCAGTTCTCTTGGATGGCCTGTGCCAGTTGCGGAAAAACACCTGTATCAGGATATACCAACTCGAATTCCATGCGCGCGCCCTCCTCGTTGGCGCGCACGCTGCCGCCCTCCGCCGGGATCGTATATCCGGCTTCTTTCAAGGCTGCCAGAGCAGCCTGGCGGTCATAATCGATGTGCTCAATGTTCTCGTAATAAGCCCAGGTGCCCGGGAAGATGGGCCCATCGGCGACGATCGCCTGCCCATCCATCAGGTTGTTGACCATCCACTGGCGGTTGAGACCTTTCAACAAAGCCCGGCGGATGGCTGCATCCTGAAAGAAAGGCAGCTCGGGATCGTCCAGATTCAAATACAGCAGCGTCAGCCCTGGTAATCGCCCGGTGTACAGGTTCAAGCCAGGCATGTCTAGCACTTGTGGTAGCACATCCCGCGCGACCTGGCTGATGCCCAATACATCACCCTGCTCGTAAGCGCTCAGCGCGGTAGCCGAATCGGGATAATAGCGGAATACGATCTGATCGATGAAGGGTCTTTGAGCGTACGTGTCTTCAAACGCGTTCAGCACCACGCCTTGTATCTCCCCATCTTCCACAATCAGGTGGTCAAATTGATAGGGTCCGCTGCCCACCGGCTCCAGATTGAAGGAGGCCTGGACGATCTCCTCGGAAGTCATATCGCCCAGCAAGTGCTTGGGCAGTACACCAAAGGTCAGATAATCCATGAAGGGTGAGAAAGCTTCCGGCAGCCGGAACTGCAGCGTCTTCTCATCCAACAGCTTGACTTCTACCTGATCCCAAAAATCACGCTGGTCGGCGGGAACCGGGAATGTTTCATCGCGCAGCAATTCTACCGTGAAGATCACATCTTCACTGGTGACCGGTTTGCCATCGTGCCACTTTGCGTTAGGCCGGATCGAGAAATTGTAGACGGTGCCGTCCTGGGAAATGCCCCATGATTCTGCCAGGTCACCTTGCGGCAACCCCCGGCCGTCAAATTTTATCAGGCCGCTGTACAATAAGGCGTCCACAGATCGATCGGCGGGGTTGAAAAAATCCAAAAGCGAGTTTAAACGCCCGTACGACCCCACCAGACCCTCGCTGTATATACCACCTGTCGTAGGTTGGATGGGGGCTTCGGCGATACCGGGCAATAAGGCTGGCTGCTGGCCCAGAAGCAGCACGGCGATGGATGCCAGGGCCAGTAAAACGACCAGAAGCTGCCAACGTAGTTTTTTCATAAGCAACAAAAAAGAGCGCTCATCAGCATGGCCGCGAGTCGCTCTTTGATCCTTCTCTCTGAACGGCCGGACAGCCTGGAACGCTCCGGGAATGTTTTAGCCAGTGACGATGACCGTTCCAATGGCCAAAAGAAAGAATAGAATGCTCAAACCAATGGTAACTCGAAATAAAGTTTTCTCTATACCGCGGCGGGCTGTAAAAACACCGCCCGTGTCGGCGCCTGTCAGACCACCCAGCCCAGCGCCTTTGCTCTGCAGAATGACGCTGATGATCAGAGCAATCGACGTTATAATCAGTGCAATGTCTAGATATCTCTCCACAAACTACTCCTATTTGGATTTCTTAAGCTCTTCAGGATCTTGCGGGTCTTTCTCACTAATATTACCAGATTCCCGTGTTTTCCTTGCAAACGAAGCAGGGCGATTATACTTATCTAAGCGGATTCCGTCAACCGGGTCTGCACCCTGTACGGCTAAATTTTAACTGACATGCATGAAATCGTCGTCAATCTGCACATGCACACCACTTATTCCGACGGTCACGGCAGCCACGCGGATATCGCCCAGGCCGCGCTGCAGGCCGGGCTGGATGCGGTTGTTGTAACCGACCACAACGTGTTTGTTTTGGGGCCGGAGGGATATCACCGCGATGGCGACCGGCGAGTGCTCATGCTGATCGGCGAGGAGATTCACGACCAGGCCCGCCAACCCCAGAAGAACCACCTGCTGGTGATTGGCGCCGGCAAAGAGCTCGCTCCCATGGCGGAGGACCCCCAGCGTCTGGTGGACGAGGTGCGCAAGGCTGGCGGTCTGTCTTTTATCGCCCATCCTGTGGACCCGGCTGCGCCGGCGGTGGACGAAGACGACATTTCTTGGGTCGCTTGGAATGTAAAAGGGCTGACCGGGCTGGAGTTGTGGAACGGCTTATCGGAATTCAAATCCCACCTGAAAAGCAAACTGCACGCCATCTACTACGCTTACAACCCAAAACGCGTGGCGCGCGGGCCTTTTCCAGGCGCAGTGGAGAAATGGGACCAGCGCTTGAATGCCGGCCAGCGGCTGGTCGCCATTGGAGGCAGCGACGCCCATGCGCTGCCGGCCAGGATGGGCCCGCTGCATCGCACCCTATTTCCTTATAAATTCCATTTCTCAGCCATAAACAATCACTTGCTCATCCCCTCTCCACTTAGCGGCGAGTACCAAGAAGACCGGCGCACGGTCCTGGAGACACTCTCCCGAGGCAGGTCATTTATCGGCTACGATCTTTCTGCTTCCACGCGCGGCTTCACCTTCAAAGCCCACGGCAAGGAAAACACGGCCTGGATGGGGGAAGAAGTCTCGGCTAAAAACGGAGTTACGATGCAGATACGGCTGCCGCGCCCCGCAGAATGCCGCCTGCTGCGCAATGGTAAAGTTGAACGAACCTGGCGCAATCGGGATTTATGCACGTATATCACCACGCAGCCTGGCGTGTACCGGGTAGAGGCCTACCTGTATTACCTGGGCCGCAAGCGAAGCTGGATCATCAGCAATCCCATCTACGTCAAAGAATAGACTGATTAATCTTTTGTCAAAATCCACTTTTTCAACATCAGCACAGGCAGCTTTACGCTATAATGGGAGTTTCACAACTGACTGATACCCTTATGAGTAGGTGTTTTTTTTAACTTCTCAAGATGAGAGCTTCTCAGGATGAGAAATGGAATTTAAATTACACGCACCCTATAAACCTACCGGAGATCAACCCGAAGCGATTCGGCAATTGATTGCGGGCATCCAGCACGGTGACCGCGACCAGGTGCTCCTGGGCGCCACCGGCACTGGCAAGACTTTCACCATGGCCTCGGTCATCGAAAAAGTTCAGAAACCGGCCCTGGTGATGGCACATAACAAGACTCTGGCCGCCCAACTTTACGCCGAATTTAAAGAGTTTTTCCCCGAGAATGCGGTTGAATACTTCGTTTCTTACTACGATTATTACCAACCGGAGGCCTACGTACCGCGCCACGATCTTTACATCGAGAAGGAAAGCGATATCAATGAGGAGATCGAACGGCTGCGGCTGGCGGCGACGACGGCCTTGATGTCCCGGCGGGACGTCGTCATCGTGGCTTCGGTGTCCTGCATCTACGGCATCGGCAACCCGGAAGCCTACGGCCGGGTGGTGATCAATCTGGAAAGCGGCAATATCTACCGGCGCAACGCGCTCCTGCGCCAGTTGGTGGAGAGTCACTACGAGCGCAACGATCTGGAGCTACGCTCGGGCACCTTCCGGGTGCGCGGGGATAGCCTGGACGTCGTGCCAGCCTATCAGGACCGCTACGGTTACCGGATCACGTTTTTTGGCGACGAGGTCGAACGCATCATCGAGTTCGACGTGGTCACCGGAGAGCTGCGCCGCGAGTTAAAATCGATCCACATCTACCCGGCCAAACACTTCATCACCGAAGAGGAGAAACTACGCCAGGCCATTCACGACATTGAAGAGGAACTGGTCGATCGGCTGACTTTCCTGCGCGAAAACGACATGCTTCTGGAAGCGCAGCGCCTGGAGTCGCGCACCCAGTATGACCTGGAGATGTTACGTGAGGTAGGCTATTGCTCGGGCATCGAAAATTACTCGCGCCACCTGGATCAGCGCCCGGCCGGTTCGGCTCCCTGGACGTTGATGGATTACCTGCCCAGTGAGTACATGCTTATCATCGATGAATCTCACATGACCATTCCCCAGGTACGCGGCATGTTCAACGGCGACCGCTCGCGCAAGCAAACGCTGGTGGAATACGGTTTCCGCCTGCCGTCGGCGCTCGACAACCGGCCCTTAACCTTCGACGAGTTCGAACAGCACAAGGGCTGGACCATCTATACCTCGGCCACTCCTGGCCCATACGAAATGCAGCTCGCTGACCAAATCGTAGAACAGATCATCCGGCCCACCGGGCTGGTCGATCCGGAGATCGAAGTGCGGCCGATCGAAGGCCAGGTGGACGACCTGGTGGCTGAGATCAACCGGCGGGTCGAGATCGGGCAGCGCACCCTGGTGACTACGCTCACCAAGCGCATGGCAGAGAAGCTATCCGATTACCTGATGGAATTGGGCATTAAAGTGCATTACCTGCACTCGGAAATTGACACCCTGGAAAGGGTGGGCATCCTACGGGACCTGCGACTGGGTGTTTTCGACGTGGTGGTCGGCATCAACCTGCTGCGAGAGGGGTTGGACCTGCCGGAAGTCTCCCTGGTGGCGATCCTGGATGCCGACAAGGAAGGCTTCCTACGCTCCGGGACTGCCTTGATCCAGACCGTCGGCCGGGCAGCCCGACACGTCAACGGGACCGTGATCATGTATGCGGATAAGATCACCGATTCGATGCGGCGCGCCATCGACGAAACCAACCGCCGCCGGGAAAAACAAACCGCATACAATGAAGAGCATGGCATCCAACCGGTCAGTATCGCCAAAGAAGTGCGCGATTTGACCGACCAACTTTCCATGCGTGTGGTGGCGGAACCCAAGGGCCAATACCGTGTCAAAGGCGCAGCCGGTTTGCCGCAGCCGGAGATCAAGCGGGTGATCGAAGAACTCGAGAAGCAGATGAAGCAAGCCGCCAAAGACCTGGAGTTCGAGAAAGCTGCCGTCCTGCGTGATCAGATCTACGAACTGCGCAGCATCCTGGCCGAAGAATCCAACCTGGCCCCCTGGGAAAAAGTTCGCCTGCTGGCTGGGGAGGAATAGAAGTAGCACCCCCGTAAGTCTCCTGATGAAGGATTTCACACATCCTTCAAGAGACATTCACAACTTCTTCACAACTTTTCGATATCCTTAGGACAGTTCAAGACCATAACCATAAACATTGGATAAGGAGTAAAAGTACATGAAGAAGATCATTATCGTAAGCGCAGTCCTGGTTGTTGCCCTGGTCACTTTGGGCGTTGCCGGTCTTGCCTTTGCACAATCCGATACACCCACCACCCCTGAACCCGTGTACGGACCTAACCACCCGAACGGCCTTTATCAGGGCGCCGGCCCTGGCTTGATGAACGGTCGCGGCGCGCGTGGTGGCGCTGGCGGTGGCTACGGAATGGGCGGCTTCGGAATGCGGGCGGCGGACGGCAGCGGACCGCTGCACGAGTACCTGATCGACGTCTTTGCAGCGGCTTTCAATATGGAACCCGCCGAGCTTGAGGCGCTGCACGCTGAAGGAACCACACTGTGGGACATCGCTCAGGAAAATGGCATGGACGCAGAAAGCTTCCAAAGCTTGATGACTGATGCCCGCAGCCAGGCGCTGGCTCAGGCCGTCGCCGATGGCACCCTGACGCAAGAACAGGCCGATTTCATGGGGCAGCGCTGGAGCCAGGGTTGGCCGGAGGGTTTCGGCCCCGGGTCCGCTAACTGCGACGGCACCGGCGCACAGGGTGGCCGTATGGGACGCGGCATGCGCTTCCAACAGCAACAATAAGTACAAAAAATATTGATTAGTTCGCAGATCAAGACAAATGGGCGGCGATTATGCCGCCCATTTGTCCGTTATAATTCAGACGCCAAAAGCGTGTTGTTTACTCATCCTACGAAGGTTCCCCATGGCAACCATATTGATCATTGAAGATGAACCCGAACTCGTGAAAGTGCTGCGTTCGTACCTGGAGCAGGCCGGCTTCAGTGTATTTTCGGCCGGGCGTGGCGATAGCGGATTATCGACTTGGGAGTATAAGAAACCTGACCTGGTCATTTTGGACCTCAATCTGCCTGGCATGGACGGGCTGGACGTGGCTCGAGAAATTCGCCGGAAATCCAGTACGCCGGTTATCATGCTTACCGCCCGGGTCGAAGAAATGGATGAGCTAATTGGTCTGGAATTGGGCGCCGACGACTACATCACCAAACCCTTTTCTCCACGCATCGTCGTTGCCCGTGTGCGCGCATTACTGCGGCGATCGGAAGGCGGGCCGGTGGAATCGCGTATCCTGCGCGTCATGGATTTGGAAATTGACCAGGAGGCTCATACCGTCAAACGCGGCGGACAGCCCATCGCACTAACCCCAACCGAATTCATCTTACTGGCTACAATGGCCGGGCAACCCGGGCGCGCCTTCAGCCGGCTGCAACTTTTGGAGGCTAGCCAGGGCGCGGCATACGAGGGTTACGAACGCACTGTAGACGCCCATATTAAGAACTTGCGCGCCAAAATCGAATTCGATCCCAAAAACCCCAGCTATATTGAAACTGTTTTTGGAATCGGATACCGCTTTTCAAGGAGCGAATGACGGCATGCGTTTGCGATTGATGCTTTCCTTTGCCCTGATCGTGGTGGTCAGCGTAGCTGCGGTCGTGCTGATCGTTCGCCAGGGGGCGGCTGTTGAGGTACGAACCTTCATGTTTCGCGGCGGCGCTACCGGTACCAGCGGTTTGGTCACCGCGCTGGAGGCATACTATCAGGAGCACCAAAGTTGGCAGGGCGTTGAAAGTTTTTTCACCAGCATGCCAGGCCGGCGCGGCGGTCCAGGTGGAGGCCCGGGTGGGCCAGGTCCGGGAGCGATGATGAACCAGCGGCTGCGGCTGGTAGATGCATCCGGAAACCTGGTCTATGACACTACCAATCCCAGCGCCGGGGGCAGCCTGAGCCAGGAGCAGTTACAAAGTGCGATCCCCTTACAGAGCGGGGGCAAGACAGTAGGCTATCTGCTTCCGGATGAAGGCGCGGCTTTTACCGTCGGCGATGAAAGAGCGCTAGTCAGCCGCTTGAGCCAGGCTGCCATTTCGGCCGGATTGATCGGCGCCGGACTGTCCCTGGTGCTGGCGCTGGTGCTGGCCTACCGGCTATTGCGCCCCGTGCGCGCCCTGACGACCGCTGCCCGTAGGCTGGCATCCGGAGATCTTTCCCAACGCGTCAAAATAGCCGGCGATGATGAACTGGCTGTCTTGGGCCATACCTTCAACCAGATGGCCGAATCTTTGCAACAGGCTGAAGCTACCCGGCGGGCGATGACCGCCGACATCGCCCACGAACTGCGGAACCCGCTGGCAGTACAACGCGCCAATCTGGAAGCCTTGCAGGACGGCATTTACCCTCCAACCCCCGAGAATTTGACCCCCATCCTGGAGCAAAACCAACTGCTGACGCGCCTGGTCGAAGACCTGCGGACGTTAGCCCTGGCCGATTCCGGAGAGCTGAAATTGGAACAGCACCCAACCAATCTGCCTCGATTGGTGCGCCGGGTGGTCGAACGTTTTATGACCCAGGCTAATACTAACCAGATACATCTGGAAGTCGTCTCGGGCGCCGCCATGCCTGCACTGCTGCTGGATGCCGGGCGCGTGGAGCAGATCATCGGCAATCTGCTCTCCAACGCACTGCGCCATACGCCGCCCGGTGGACAGATTGAAGTAAAGATCGACCTGCAGGACTCCGCCCAACGGCCTACCACCGTGTTGGTTTCGGTGCACGACAGCGGAGCGGGGATACCGGCGGAAGCCCTAGCACACATCTTTGAGCGCTTCTACCGGGCGGATCGTTCCCGCTCCCGTAGCCAGGGCGGCACCGGGCTGGGATTGGCGATTGCCCGCCGGCTGGCTGAAGCTCTCGATGGGCATCTCGCAGCTGCCAACCACCCAGATGGGGGCGCTGTGTTCACGCTGTATCTGCCCTATCGCATCGACCAGCACAGCCTGAGCGCCAAGGAGAAAATTCTGTGATAACCAATAACGTCACCCGCATGCTGGATGCTAAGAAGGTGACTTACACTGCTTTCGAACTGCCCGAAGAGAAGCTAGGCGCCCTGGAAGCCGCCGAAGTTATGCACGCGCCGCCGCAGCAGGTGTTCAAGACAATCGTGGTCACGCGTTATGGTAGCGGCAAACCTGTCCTGGCAGTCGTGCCCGGGCCGCTAGAGGTTGATCTCAAAGCATTGGCACGGACGCTGGGCGAAAAGAAGCTGCGCTTACCCACCCAGCGTGAAGCAGAGCGCCTGACCGGTTTGCAAGCCGGGGGCATCTCAGCTCTGGCGCTGATCAAGCGCGGCTTCGAAGTCGTCCTGGACAAAGCCGCGCTGGCTTACCAGGAGATCTACGTTTCAGGGGGACAACGTGGCTTGGATATCCGCCTTCCGGTGCAGGCATTCGTGGATTTGACGCGGGCGAAAATCGCTCCTGTCAGCCGGAAGAGCTGACGGACGGACAAGCAGGTGGGGTCAATCTGGCAGACAAGCTAACAGCTTGTCCTACAAATCGTAAAAATCGTATCAAAAATATATGAAATAGCTTGCTCTCTTTCCATTTTTTCTCTATAATTAGTCCAGCCGAAGGATCATTTGACAGTCAAACCTACCTTATTGTTATCGTTTGCCTGGGAAACGTAGAGCTATCTTTCTCCTTACCCACGGCGTAAACCTATCCAACTTATCCAGGACGAGCTTGGCTCGGCCTATCCTACTATCCCAGTATTTGACCCTATGAAGGAGGTGATGCCGGTCAAATCAAGGTAAATCTCAAGTTGCTTAACCATGAGGAAACAAATCGGACCAATCTTGTTCTATGATTCGCTGGAGGAGAGAAGCATGTCTCGTAAGTTATACCCCCTTGTTGCCCTATTAATTTTGCTGGCCATCATCTTGGCCGCATGCAATCCCGCTACCCCTACCCCTGAACAAACTCAAGAGGCCGCTCAACCTACACAGGCGAGCGAAGCCCCGGTGGAGACCGTTATCGTAACCGTGGAAGTCCCCGCAGAAGCGCCTAGCGGGCAGGCTTCACAGCCTAGCGGGTACGGCGCCATCGTGCAGCGCATACGTGATCGCGGCCAGTTAGTCTGCGGCGGGCGCACGGACCTGCCCGGGTTCGGAGAATTGGACGCCAACGGCCGCAATATCGGCTTCGATATCGATATATGCCGGGCAGTAGCCACTGCTTTGTTCAACGATGCTGACGCAGTAGAAGTCGTTCCCTTGACAGCCGCCGAGCGTGGGCCTGCTCTGCAGACCGGTGAGGTGGACTTGCTGTCCCGCAACGCCACCTGGACAAGTTCGCGCGACGCTCAATGGGGCAACTTCACCTGGGTCGTTTTCTACGACGGACAGGGATTCATGGTGCCCGCCGACAGCGGGATCACCGACATCGAGCAGCTCGACGGCGCCACGGTCTGCGTTACCAGTGGAACCACGACCGAGCTTAACCTGGCCGACGCCTTCCGCCAGCGCGGTCTTGACTTTACCCCGCTGACATTCGAGGACACCGCCTCGGTCTATAGCTCATACGAAGAAGGACGCTGTGACGCCGCCACAAGCGACAAATCCCAGTTGGCAGCCGTGCGGAGTGGCTTTGCCGATCCCGCGGCGCACACGATTATGGATATCACCATTTCCAAGGAGCCGCTCACGCCGGCCGTCCCATCCGGCGATGACCAGTGGTTTGACATCGTCAAGACCGTGGTCTGGGGCCTGATCAACGCCGAAGAATTGGGCGTTACCCAGGACAACGTGCAAGACATGGTCACCAGCGACAACGTCAAAGTCCAGCGCCTGCTGGGCAGCGAGGGAAGCTGGGGACAGGCAGACCTGGGTCTGGACCAGGAGGTGATGGTCAATGTGATTGAGGCCGTAGGGAACTACGGCGAGATTTACGATCGCTACATGGGCCCCGAAGGTGTCTCTTTCACCCTGGACCGCGGCATGAATAATCTGTGGACCAACGGCGGATTAATTTACGGCATTCCGCTGCGATAATCTGAATGTTTGTCTAGTGCAGATTCGAAGGGGTGCAGCCAAAACTGGTTGCACCCCTTACGGAACAGGTTTATGGAATTAGCATGATTGAACCAACCACACAGAAGCCCCTAAGCCGCAGCGAAATCCCCCTCTGGCGGGATGAACGCGTGCTGCGGATTGCCGCTCAAATTATCAGTGCGGTGGTCGTGATTGGACTGATTGTCTGGGTGGTCAGCAACGTGGTCCAGGCAGCGACGCAGCGCGGCCTATCCCTGGGCTTCAACTTCCTGAGCGACTCGGCCGGTTTCCCGATCGGCGAAACCGTTATCCCATACGATCCTTCACGATCTTTTGCCTATGCTTTCCTGGCGGGTGTTCTGAGTACACTGAAAGTGTCCATCATCGGCGTGATTCTGAGCACAATCCTGGGTACTTTTATCGGCATCATCCGGCTCTCATCCAACTGGCTGGTCAGTAAACTCGCCTTGGCGTACATCGAGATACACCGCAACATTCCGCTATTGGTGCTGCTATTTTTGTGGTACAGCGGTGTGTTTCTGCAGTTGCCGCGCGTTCAGAACAGCATCGTCTGGCCCGGTCCGACTTTCATTAACCAGCGCGGCATGTATATGACTTGGCCGCGTCTGACCTCTACCGGACAGATCTTCTTGATCTCTATCGTGGTGGGAATAGTAGTGGCACTGGTCGCCTGGGTCTTGCTGAGTAAGGTCCAGGAGAACACGGGACGATCCACTTATTATGGCTGGGTCAGCCTATTGCTTTTCATCCTGGTCCCGGTGGCAGGTTGGTTTTTGTCCGGCGGAAATCCGATTCGCTTCGATGTCCCGGAGCTGAGTGGTTTCAATTTCTCCGGTGGGCTGTACCTGACTCCTGAATTTGCAGCGCTGCTGATCGGGTTGGTTACCTATACTGCCGCCTTTATCGCCGAGGTCGTGCGGGCCGGCATACAAGCCGTCAGCCGCGGGCAGCAGGAGGCTGCCAGGGCGCTGGGGCTCAACTACCGGCAGATTCTAAGTCTGGTGATTCTGCCTCAGGCGCTGCGGGTGATCATCCCACCTTTGATCAGCCAGTATCTGAATCTGATCAAGAACTCAAGCCTGGCGTTTTTCATCGGCTATCCGGAATTATTCTTCATTGGCAAAACCACCACCAACCAGGCCGGTAGAGCTTTACAGGTCATCCTGCTGGTGATGGCCGTTTATTTGGTGATCAGCTTGTTCACCTCGTTGATCTTGAATATCTATAATCGCCGCATTCAATTCGCCGAGAGGTAAATGTGACTACGACCACTCAAACCGAAGTCATACGCCCACCCGAGTCGCCCGGCCTCTGGAAGTGGATCCGAGAGAATCTATTCAGCAACTGGATCAACGGTCTGCTGACAGTCATCTCTTTGATCGTGATTTACTGGGTCGTGACCACAAGCGTTCGCTGGGTTTTCTTCGCCGCCGACTGGAGTCCGGTGCTTACCAACCCGCTGTTGTACCTGGTCGGCCAATACCCGCGCGAAGAACTTTGGCGGCTGGGGGCCAGCCTGGCGATGGTCTCTCTATTGCTGGGAGTAAGTTGGCGAAAATGGGGCGGCGTGATGCGCACTTTCGCTTACATGTACGCGCTGTTCATGCTAATTGGGGCCTTCTGGCCTGCCCAGGGGGAGACGTTGACCATGCCAATGAGGATCTTCTTCCTGGTCAATATCCTGGTCACTTTAGCTGGATATTTCCTGGCGCGGGTAGCCGCCATCCGGTCCGCTTATATCCTTGGAGCGTGGACTGCTTCCGCAGTTATCAGCTTAATCTTGTTGAGCGGTGTGGAGGCTTTGAATCTGCTGCCCAAAGTGACCACAGGGCTATGGGGAGGCTTGCTGGTCACCCTGATTCTGGCGATTGGCGGGATCACAATTTCCTTTCCGATCGGAGTTCTGCTGGCGCTGGGCCGTCGATCGTCGCTGCCAGTGCTGAGTGTGATCAGCACGATCTTGATTGAGGTCGTGCGTGGGGTGCCCTTGATCGGCATTCTGACTCTATTTTCCATCATCTTGCCCCTGTTTTTGCCGCCGGAAATGCGCATCGATCGCTTACTGCGGGCGCTGGTCGGGATGACCATCTTCAGCGCAGCCTATATGGCGGAAAACGTGCGCGGCGGTTTGGCAGCCGTCCCTGACGGGCAGATCGAGGCTGCCAAGGCTGTGGGATTAAACGGTTTTCAAATCACCACACTAATCGTGCTGCCACAGGCGCTGCGGGCCGTCATCCCTCCGATTGTCGGCCAATTTATCAGCCTGTTCAAAGACACCACCCTGGCTGCCGGCATCGCTGTGCTGGAGCTTTTATCCGTTGGGCGCTCGATCCTACAGGCCAACCCCGAGTATATTGGATTGCAAACAGAGGTTTACATCTTCATCGCGGCCGTCTTCTGGATTTTCAGCTATCTGATGTCTTATGCCAGCCGCCGCTTGGAACTAGCCCTGGGTGTGGGCGAACGCTAGCCTTCCCAGGTATAGAAGAAAGAAAAATTCAAAAATGCCCCGCCAGATCAGCTACCTGCGGAACAAGAATTACCGGAGACAGGAATGAACGACCAAAATGGCAACCACAAACCAATTATTGTCTGCAAAGATGTCCACAAATGGTATGGCGATTTCCACGCCTTGAAGGGCATCGACATGGAAGTCAAAAAGGGGGAAGTGATCGTTATTTTCGGCCCTTCCGGGTCGGGCAAATCGACCTTCATCCGCACGCTCAACCGTCTGGAGGAGCACCAGCGCGGCCAAATTATCATCGACGGCATCGAGCTATCTCACGACGTGCGCAATATCGAGAAAATTCGCATGGAAGCCGGGATGGTTTTCCAGCAATTCAATCTGTTCCCGCACATGACCGTGATCCAAAATGTCACCCTGGCGCCCATGCGGGTGCGCAAGTGGCCCAAGGCCAAAGCCGAGGAAATCGGCATGGAACTCCTGGAGCGGGTGGGTATTCCCGAGCAGGCTCAGAAATATCCGGCCAATTTATCCGGAGGCCAGCAGCAGCGTGTGGCCATCGCCCGGGCCTTGGCCATGCAGCCCAAAATTATGCTCTTCGATGAGCCGACCTCAGCCCTGGACCCCGAGATGATCAAAGAAGTATTGGACGTGATGATCGAGCTGGCAGAGAGCGGGATGACCATGCTGGTGGTCACCCACGAGATGGGCTTCGCCCGCAGCGTATCCGACCGCATGTTCTTCTTTGACGAGGGCCAGATCGTGGAAAGCGGCACCCCCCAGGATATCTTCCATAATCCCCAGGAAGACCGCACCAAATTGTTTCTGTCTCAAATCCTAACCCATTAGCACTCAATACTAATCAAATTAAAATGAACAGGTGCAACGCACTTCCAAAGTGCGTTGCACCTAGTTACGATTAGGGGTTGACCTGGCCTACCTGCTCCCCGTTCAGCAGAACGGTATAGTTGCCTTGCTCATAACTACCCAAGGGGAGGCTTACCTCGAAGGGCTCCAAAACCTGGATGCAGATTTCCTCGGGGTCCACGACGGAATACAGCTCCACCTGGATTTGATCTTTCTCATTTAGCGGCTGTACGCTGGCGCGTAGCTGGTGGCACGGCGTTGGCAACGATCCGGTCAGGTGCAATTGGAACTGGGGTGGGAAGCTCTCCAGAACAAGCACCTGGCTTGTATCGACGAACACATTGCCACGCCTCAGGTCTTTGTCCCCAGGCGCCGGTTCCCATGGCGCCCGGCCGGGCTCACCGGTTTGGGGGTTGTCCGTGGAGTTCACAGGTTCATCCGGAGAACCGCCCTCTCCGGAGGACGGCCCACCAGGCGGCTCGGCTCCCGGAGCCGCCGGCAGGTTGGCACAAGCGGCCAGCACCAGGGTTGCTGCAAACAGAATAACCATAAAACGACGGAACATTTTACCTCCATAATTTTTCCACTTTCTCTGTATCTTAGACGTTCTGGTAGGCAAAACAGTTCCCGCCAGGCTTTCTGACCAGCATAGCCGTCAACTTCGGAACACTTCATGATGGAGCCATTATGCAAAGGCCATCTCTCCTGCCTCGACAACCCATGGCAACTATAGATCACTAGCCCTTAATCACCGCGACCGGGCGCAAACGGGCGACCTTACGAGCGATATCCGCACCGGCTACGGTTTCTACCACCGCATCTACGTCCTTATAGGCTTTAGGGGCCTCTTCGGCCAGGCCGGGCATGGACCCGGCGCGCACGCGAATGCCCTGGGCTTCCAGTTCCTTATGCAGGTCTTCTCCCCACACCTCTCGCTTGGCCTGAGAGCGGCTCATGGTTCTACCCGCGCCGTGGTTGGACGAACCGAAGGAGCGTTGCATGCTGGTTTCGGTGCCGACCAACACCCAAGAGGCCGTTCCCATGCTGCCGGGCACCAGAACCGGTTGGCCGATGGGTTGGTATTCAGAGGGCAAGCCTTGGAAGCCTGGGCCGAAAGCGCGCGTAGCGCCTTTGCGATGCACACACACCTGCATCTGCTCGCCGTCCACGGTGTGTGTCTCGATTTTGCCCATATTATGGGCGATATCGTAGATTTGGTGCAGATGCCAGTTCGGCACCCTGCCCGCCAGGGTTTCTTCGAACGCGTTGCGGGCGTGGTGAGCCAATACCTGGCGATTGGCAAAGGCGTAATTGGCTGCACAGCGCATGGCTGCCAGATAGTTCTCCCCTTCCGGCGAATTGAGCGGCGCGCATACCAGCTCTCGATCGGGCAGCTCGATATTGTAACGGCGCACTGCGCTCTGAAAATCCTTAACGTAATCACTGCAAATCTGGTGCCCAAAACCACGCGATCCACAGTGAATTTGCACCGCCAGGTTGCCTTCCACCAGACCCATAACTTGGGCCGCTTTGGCGTCAAATATCTGGTCTACGACGTCAACCTCGATAAAATGGTTACCGGCGCCCAAGGTACCTAACTGCGGCCGGCCGCGATCTTTAGCGCGCTTGCTGACCTTAGCCGGATCGGCGCCTTCGATAGCGCCGCTCTCCTCGGTTCGACGCACATCCGCTTCTGTAGCATACCCGTTTCTTAGCGCCCAGCGTGAACCCTCCCGGCATACTTGTTCCAGTTCTTTCTCTGACAGGCGCAGCGAGCCCTTGCCGCCTACCCCACTGGGACAATGGTGGTTCAATGCAGAGGCTAATTCATCAAGCAGCCCTTCCACCGCCTCCAGGGAGATTTGCGAGCCAAGCAGCCGCACCCCACAATTGATGTCGTAGCCAATGGCGCCGGGAGAAATGACCCCATCCGGCAGCCGGGTCGCCGCCACGCCTCCAATGGGAAACCCATAGCCCTGGTGCATATCCGGCATAACCACAACCTGGCCCACTAATCCGGGCAGCGTCGAAGCGTTGACCGCCTGTTCCAGGGATTTGTCGTCCATAATTTGTTCCAGCAAGCGGCGAGTGGCAAAAATCCGCACAGGCACGCGCATATCCTTGCGAAAAGACTGCGGAATTTCCCACTCGTACTCGCTAATCCTATTCATGTCCTGAATGTCTACCATTTCCGACTCTCCTTCCCCCATTCGTCTGCGACTGCTTGCCTGACCGGTTCGACCGGCTGAATCGCAGATACAGATGGCAATGCCTACTATACGTCAAAAACAATGTTAACTTCAAAACCTCTTTGCGTACGCGCTACAGACAGGTTGTGATAGGTCACTGCCTTGATTTCTTTCGCCAAATGAGCCAATCGAGCGCCGTGGACTTTTCCCTGCAGCTTGTAACTATCTTCAGAAGTTTCATCAACCTGCAGTTCAAAGCGCTCAAAAGCGAGTCCTTCTTGTTCCCCCATAAAAAGCAGTTCATCCAGAAAGGATACCAAAAGCGTTTCCAGGTCGGCTGCCTGTAAATCCAGCGTGCGACTTATCTGTGACTCCGGTTCCATTCGAGCACCGGATAATGCGTACATGCCTTGCGCGGCTTGTGCGAATAATTCGGGCAAACTCGGCGCCCAGACCTTTAATTCCCAATCAGCCGTATGTGGTTTTTCCTTATAACCGGCTGGTGACTCGGCCATATGTGAATCCCTTTGGAACCAAATATCGAGGAATCTCGTTTAATAAGCACGAGAACCGGCGCCCGCCCTATTAATAGTATAACGGAAGAATGCACACCATGCAGATTGATTTATAATACGGCGAGCTTTAAAGGATATCCAGCCAGGCTCCCCGGGTTGACCGGGAAAAATCCCCTAACTCAGGGATCTGTGATAGAGTCCAAGGCCTGCGTTATAATGGACTTCATGAAAATCGAGCTTTCAAAAATTGAGGCGCGTTTGCAAGCCCTGATCGAGGGCAGCGCGGCGCGTTTATTCCCCTCTGCCTCCCAACAACAAGATCTGGGGCCGCGCCTGGTGGAGGCTATGCGTGGCGGGATACAGGTTAACTCGGGCGGGCAATCCGGCGCGCCGAATTTATACCTACTCAGTGTGCATCCTGCCCAGGCGCATGTGTTGCGCCAGAATCAAGCTCACCTGGACGAGCTGACCCGGGCTCTGAGCGAAGCTGGCAACCAAGCCGGTCTGATCTTCGCCAGCCCACCGGTGATTCGTGTAATCGAATCACCCGAATTGAGCCCGGGAGAGTTCAGGATTTTGGCCAGCCACAGCCGCCAGGAACTGACCGATACCACCGACTTGCCCGTGGATGACCTCCAGGACGGAGATGGGCTGCCGCAAAATGCCTTCCTGATCGTGGATGGGATGCAAATTTTCACCCTCAGCCAGGCTGTGATCAATATTGGACGGCGGCAGGACAATCAATTGATCATCGATGACACTCGCATTTCAAGGGTGCACGCCCAATTACGAGCGATCAAAGGCCGCTACGTTATTTTTGATCTGGAATCCAGCGGCGGGACCTTCGTAAACGGCGAACGCATCCGTCGGTCGACGCTTTATCCCGGTGATGTGATCTCTCTTTCCGGCGTGCCTCTGGTTTTCGGACAAGACCTGTCCGGAGCAGGCGAGACCCAGGATTACGACCCCGCCCGTCACGACACCGGTCCCGAGCGCGCTGCCTGAGACGTCTTCATGAGCGCCCCGATCCTGCTTGGTCTTAGAATCCTCTTAGCGATCGCCCTGTATGCTTTCCTGGGATGGGGCTTATACACGTTGTGGATCGACCTGCGCCGGCAAAGCCAGAATATTATTACCACCCGCAAAGCACCTACACTCACTCTGGCGCAACCCAGTACGGGCGACCCCGAATCATTCTTCCGCTTTCAAACGCGCGAGGTTGTATTGGGCCGTGATCCGGCCAGTGATTGCCACCTGGAAGATAAAACCATTTCCGCCCAACACGCCCGCTTGAGCTACCATCACGGTAACTGGTGGGTCGAAGATTTAAATTCCACCAACGGAACCTTTCTCAACCACCAACCCGTGAATGAACCTTTGGTGCTTACGTCCGGGGACACGCTGCGCTTCGGTCAAGTGGAGATGACCGTTTTGATGGAACAAGAACAAGACCTTTAGGATCTCAGCCAATCTTGATCCACCTTTCGAACGGAGAGAAGAACATGCCAGAAAATCCTGTGCTCGCCGTAATCGGCGGTTCCGGACTCTATAAAATGCCGGGACTGGAAAACACACAAGAACTCGATCTTGAGACCCCTTTTGGCAAGCCCAGCGCGCCGGTCGTAGTGGGTTCGTTGGAGGGCAGGCAGGTGGCCTTCCTGGCCCGGCATGGTATCGGTCACCACATCTCTCCTTCGGAGATCAACTACAGGGCTAATATTTACGCCCTGAAATCCCTGGGGGTGGAACGGATCGTCAGTGTAAGCGCGTGTGGTTCGCTGCGCGACGACTACGCTCCGGGCGAAATTGTAATCCCTCACCAATTATTCGACTTCACACGCAACCGGGCGCGCACCTTTTTCGAAGGTGGACTCGTTGCCCACGTCAGCGTAGCGGACCCCTTTTGTCCAAACCTGTCCGAGCAATTATTCACAGCCGCTCGAGATACTGGAGGCAGCCTCCACCGGGGTGGCACATTTATCACCATCGAAGGGCCGCGCTTCTCAACGCGGGCTGAATCGAACGTATTCCGCGGCTGGGGCATGGCGCTCATCGGTATGACCACCTCGCCGGAAGCGTTTTTGGCCCGGGAGGCGGAGATGTGCTATGCCGTCATGGCGCACGTGACCGACTTTGACGTCTGGCACATCAGTGAAGAGCCGGTGACGGTGGAAAGAGTTATTCAAATCATCCATCAAAATACTCAAACGGCGCAGGAGGCAGTTCGCAATTTAGCCCGCGAACTGGACCCAGCACGTGCCTGCGATTGCCGGGATGCCCTCTCCGATGCCTTAATCACTGAGGCGCAGGTGGTGCCCGAAGAAACGCGCCAACGCCTGGACTTGCTGGTGCATAAGTACCTGAAGTCCTGATCCGTTCTGCAAACCGGCGATCTCACCGGCCTCGTATCTCAGGCCGCTTACCGGTTTCCCTGCGTCAACCAACACTCTTGATTAAGAAACTCTCCCCCACTAAGAACAACTTGATCCAAGGCCGCCTGCTGGCCCTGGCGGCCCTATTTTTGGGAATCTATGCGCTGGCGTTGAGCCTGTCGCCGGCTGTTTTGGCGCGCAGTTGGCAAGTTGAATTCCCCTGGGCGCATTGGCTGGGCTGGCTGGGCTGGGTAGCAGTGTTTTTCGTGCTGCACCGTCAAACCAGCACAGAAATGAGCGATCGTGACCCCTACTTACTGCCTGTCGCGGCGCTTTTAAGCGGGTGGGGTCTGCTAACCATTTGGCGCCTATTCCCCGCATTTGGCTTGAGACAGACGGTGTGGCTATTGGTGGCTGGTGGGGTGGTCTTCTTCGGGCTGCGCATTCCAAAATTATTACGCTTTTTACGCAACTATAAATACATCTGGCTGACCGGTGGCTTACTCCTGACTGGACTGACGCTTTTTCTGGGCACCAACCCATTAGGGTACGGGCCACGCATGTGGCTGGGTTGTTGCGGGGTGTACTTGCAGCCGTCCGAACCGCTCAAACTGCTGCTGATCATCTACCTGGCTGCCTATCTGGCTGGTGACATCGAGAGACCGTCCATCTCCTTGCCGCTGATCTCGCCTTCCAACTTGCTGCCCTTGCTGGCTCCCACACTGATCATGACCGGCATGGCCATGCTGCTCTTGTTGGCACAACGCGACCTGGGTACGGCTTCGATTTTTTTATTCTTATACACAGCGATCGTATACCTGGTTTCCGGCCGAAAGCGGGTCTTGGTGACCGGTGGAATAGCCATCCTAATGGCGGGCATGGCCGGCTATCTGCTATTTGACGTCGTGCAAGTACGCATCAACGCCTGGATCAATCCCTGGATGAATCCCAGCGGAGAAGCGTACCAGATCATACAATCGTTGTTGGCAGTGGCAAATGGTGGTTTGATCGGGCGCGGTCCCGGCGTGGGCAGTCCCCGGCTCATACCCGTGCCCCACTCGGATTTTATCTTCACCTCGATCGTCGAAGAAACGGGCCTGGTGGGGGGCTTAGGGATACTATTATTAATCGGCCTGATGGCGAATCGAGGCTACCGCATCGCGCTGCGCGCGGCCAACTTCTACCGGCGCTTCCTGGCGGCAGGCCTGACAACTTACCTGGTGGCCCAAAGCATCCTGATCATTGGCGGAAACTTGCGCCTGCTGCCGCTGACAGGAGTGACCTTACCCTTCGTCTCCTACGGTGGATCTTCCCTGGTGACTTCCTTCTTCTCCTTACTTCTGTTGGTAAGGTTGAGCAGCCTGAATCAGAAGCCTGCTGCACTGCTGAACCCGCGTCCCTATCTTCAATTGAACAGCACGCTAATCGTCGGGTTGGCCGCTGCCGGGCTCGCCCTGGGTTGGTGGGGCCTGGTCCAGGCGCCCGATCTGCTCGTGCGCGCAGATAACCCGCGGCGTGCGATCAGCGATCGCTACGTAGAACGCGGCGCGATTCTCGACCGGCAGAACCACCCCCTGAATACGACCGCCGGAGAAGTGGGCAATTACACCCGCCAATTCCTGGTTCCTGAGTTGAGTCCCGTACTGGGTTACACCAATCCTCTATATGGTCAATCCGGGCTGGAGGCCAGCATGGACTCCATTTTGAGGGGGCTGAACTTTAACCCCGGCCTGTCCATCTGGTGGCATCACCTGCTTTACGGCCAACCGCCCCCCGGCCTGGACATCCGCACCAGCTTGAGCATCGAACTGCAGCAAGCAGCCGAAGATAGTATGCAAGGCCAGAAAGGTGCGCTGGTTCTCCTTAAAGCTAACAGCGGCGAAATCCTATCCATGGTCTCACATCCTACCTTCGACGCCAACCGCTTGGACGAAATCTGGCCGGACTTGATCGTCGATCCGGATTCACCGCTGCTCAATCGTGCCACCCAGGGTCTCTACCCCCCGGGAGCGGCGTTGGGGCCGTTGCTGTACGCTCAGGCGGTTTCCCAGACCGCCGTCCCGCAACTACCGTTCAATTCCGGCTATGAAGCGGATGGACAGAGCCTGACTTGCGCCTTGACTGGACAGGCAGAGAACTGGAATGAGGCGCTCTCCCGCGGCTGCCCAGGAGCAGTGGCAGCTCTGGGAAGTTCGCTTGGAAGCGAGCAATTAGAAGCTTTTCTAGAAAGAATCAGATTTTTCGAACCGCTGGATTTGCGTCTACCCACTGAAAGCGGTTCCCAACCCGCAGCTTCGAACGATGCGGCGGCGATTGCATTGGGGATCACCAGCACAACCAACCAGAGCAGCCAACCCGGCGACCAAGCGCTGCGCGTCAGCCCGCTACAGATGGCTCTGGCTGCTGCTGCGCTTAGCAATCAGGGCGTTTGCCCGGCGCCGCTGCTGGTAACGGGCGTCGAAACGCCGCAAGCTGGTTGGGTGCTGCTGGACCCACTTTCCAAACCGGTGAATGGGCTGCCGTCCTCAGCCGCCGATTTGGCGGCTGCCACGCTGGCTGTAGAAGGGCAGTCGATCTGGCAAAGCCTGGCGGTAGCCCCAAATGGCCCGGGTAAATACGTGACCTGGTACCTGGCCGGAACTTTGCCATCCTGGAACGGAGACCCCTTGACGCTGGCGGTTCTGATCGAGGAAGACGACCCGCAATCCGCGCTTCGCATCGGGCAAAACGTTCTTGAAGCCGTGATGCAGCCTTAAGGGCAGCTACCCTCTCAGCCAGTCACGCGCAAGAAGCGCCGCTTACCCACCTGGAGCACGCCCGGATGCGGGAAGGGCTGCGTTGGATCGCTGAGCGTCTCCCCGTCCAGGCGCACGGCATTCTGGTCGATCATGCGCCGGCCCTGGCTCTTGCTCTTCACCAGATCCCCCTCGACCATCACGTCCAATACGCTTTGCCCCATTTTGAGCTTGTATTGCGGCATTTCATCCGGCTGGTCGCCCTTTTGGAAGACGCGGATAAACTCCTGCTGGGCGTGTTCGGCAGCCTGCTCGGAATGGTAGATCGAAACGATCTCGTAGGCCAATTTCATTTTGGCGTCTCTGGGATGCAGGCGACCGGCGGCGATATCGGCCTCCAGCTTCTCGATTTGGGGCGGCGTCCAGCGCGTCACCAGGCGGAAGAAATCGCCCATGGCTTTATCCGGCACGCTCATCACTTTGCCGTACATATCCTCAGGCTTCGATAGGATGGGAATATGATTGCCCAGGGATTTGCTCATCTTTACCTCGCCGTCGGTGCCCGGCAGAATTCCCAAGATGACCGCCACGTTCGGTTTCTCCCCCATGAAGGTCATTAATTTACGGGCCGCAGTGACGATGTTGAAAAGCTGGTCCGTGCCTCCGACCTGTACGTCCGCCTTCAGAGAATAGGCATCGTAGCCTTGCATGAGCGCGTAAAAGGTCTCGTGCAAGTAGATGGCGTCGTTGTTTTCCCAACGCAGCTTGAAGTTCTCACGGGTCAAAAACTGCTGAATGGTAAAGTTGGAGGCTAACTTGATCAGCTCCTCGAAGGACAGCGCCGAAAGCCACTCGGCGTTAAAGCGCACTTCAGTTTCATCGCGATCCAGGATTTTGTAAGCCTGTTCGGCGTACGTGCGGGCGTTGAAAGCCACTTTTTCGGGAGATAACTGCGGTCGCAGCTTGTCCTTATCGGAGGGGTCGCCGATCAGTGAGGTGTAATTGCCAACCAGGAAGATGACCTGGTGGCCCAATTCCTGAAATTGGCGCAACTTGCGTATGGGAACCGTGTGCCCGAGATGCAGGTCGCTGGTGGTCGGGTCAAATCCGGCGTAGACTCGCAAAGGGCGTCCTTCTTGCTGGGATTCGATCAGGCGCTGGCGCAGCTCCTTAGCCATGGCCTGTTTGAGGTCTTCGTCGCCATACTCGGTGCCCTGCATCAAGTAAGCTACCTGTTCGTCAACGCTCATTTTTTTATTGGACATATTTCTCCTCTGTGTAATGATTTATCCCAGGCTGCGGATTCCTTCTATGGTTGCGTTGGAGTCCGCTTCGGATTCTGCTGGATGCCGGCTGGGGCACGGCTGTCAATGCGAGTCCAAGTAAACAACCAAAAAGCGCCCTCTGCGGAGAGGGCGCGAAAAACTCACCGCAGAGGGATCACTCCGGGGCGTAATAATAACCGCTGCCTGAATGTTCGATATGCTTGAGATGGGCGCGATCCAAAATCACCTTCAAAATCGCTTCTCCTTGCTTAAATCCCATGCGTCCTTTGACCTGATCCTGAATTTTGACCTCGCCCATGGTTCGGAAGCTGAAATGCGAATCAGGCCCGACCACCTCCACCTTGCGCCCCCAGGGCGAGGGGAATACCTGCACCTGGCGGATTTGATGCCACGCCAGGCGGGTATGGCGGAGACCATTGTGGAAAGTAATCCCCTCCCCATCGATCAGGATACGCGACTGGCGATCCATCCAATTGGAAAGACTGATCCCCAAAGCGGCCAATAGCAAGAAAACTGCCAGGACTGGGACGGCTGCCGGTGCGCGGCGGCCGCTCACCGCCAGGATGATCCAGGCTGCCACGACCAGGAGCGCCGACCCCCAGGCCAGCGCTTCCCCGCGACGTGAGAGCAGCTCCGGGCGATGCTCGTGAATATCTTGGTTTGGGTACCCATTCATGAACCCATTATAAAATGAAATCCAGGCAAATGGGGGGAATCAAAAAGGTCTTTTCGAAATTTTAGTGCCCGTGCTATAATTCGCAGAGTTATGGAGGCTGTTATGTACACTCCGGTTCTGGTACTCAACGCGAATTTCGAGCCCATCAACGTGTGTACCACCCGCCGCGCGATTGGCCTGATCCTGTCGGGAAAAGCCGACATGATCATGAACGGCCGCGGGGTAATCAAAACCGTCTCCATAGATTATCCGCGCCCCTCTATTATCCGTCTGGGAAAAATGATCAAACGTCCTCGGCCGCGGGTGCATCTCACCAAGCGAGAAATCCTGCGGCGGGACAACTACACCTGCCAGTATTGCGGGCAACGGCCGCCTTATCTGACCATCGACCACGTTATTCCACGCCGGCTGGGAGGCCAGCACACCTGGCAAAATCTGGTGGCAGCCTGTCCGGCCTGCAACCATAGAAAGGGCGGGCGCACACTCGAGCACGCCCATATGCATTTGCTGCGCAAACCCAAGGAACCACCGGCTTCAGCTACGTATATATTCGGCCGGCATTTGAAAAATAACCAGGAATGGGAACCTTTTATTGAAGGTTGGTAATCTCAACTTAAATAATCCCGCGGCAGCCTTACACCTCCGGCTGCCGCGTTTTTTTAACTGGTTATGGGAATTAGAACTCGAGCTGCATAAAATCTTCCGCCAAACCTACCTCCCCACCGAAGGTTCGCCTGGCTTGATCCACGAGCTGCCGGGCATCGAAATCCCCGCTCTGATAGTGGATCAGGAGTAATTTCTTCACCGCCGCCTGGCGAGCGATTTCACCCGCCTGGGCGGCAGAGGTGTGTCCCAGAGTATCGCCGGTCGCCTCGTGGATCAATACGTCCGCACCGGAGGCCAAGCGCACAACCTGCGGGCAAGGTTCAGTGTCGCACGAATATGCGGCCGCGCGGCCGCTTTGCGGAAAATCCACCCGCAGCCCGATGGTAGGCACCAGATGCTTAACCGGTGAGGCGAAGATGTGCATTTCACGGCTGTTTAAGACGGGCGTCATCTCCTCTTCGGGCAAGCTGCCAAAGTTGACCGGGAAGAAGTTCGGCCAGGTCTCCCAATCGTAGAAGTGCATGAGCTTCTGAATTCGATCCAGGGTGTAATCCAATCCATAGATATTTAGCGGCGCTTTGCGCCCCAACAGCCAACTGTTCATCAATAACGATGGAACCCCCGAGACGTGATCGGGATGGAAGTGGGTCAGCACCAGATCTGTCAGCTCGTGGATATCAATTCCTGCCTGCTTCAAGCGCACAATAGGGTTGTTAACGCAATCGACCAGCACGCAGCGTTCTTGGCCCACAAAAGCCATATGTGTATTTTCATGATTCAAATCCGGAATTGCGTTGGCACTCCCCAATATGGTCAATTTCGGCATCAATGGTTCCTTTCCTGGCTTTCAGTGAATTTAACCGCCCAGCAACCAGACTGCAACTCGGGGGGTTAAAAGGACTTCAACGAAGGCAGCAGCCAAAAGCAAGGGCACGACCAGTCCCACTACTATTTTAGCCCAATCTGCAAAAGAACGCAGCCAGGCTTCGCCAATCGACCGGCCATGTGAAGGCGCCAGTAGGGTACCGCCCAGGTGCATGATAGCCGCCCCGGCTAAAACGATGGCTGGAATTTCGAAAAGCCCATGGGGCGCCACCAGCGCTCCCAGAAAAACCAGCGGCGAGAGACCCGCCGCAGCGGTGTTGGCCATAAAATAGCCAACCAGCATCAAGGGCATCATCAATACCAGGACCCCCAGCACCCCGAAGGAGAAAAATCCGGCCAGCGTGGCGAGCAAAATGGCGCGCAGATTGTGAATCCAAACCGTGCCGACGCCAGAGACGGAGAAGAAGCGGATAGCGTCCAACCCATTGATGAACCCCTGATCCAAATTATTTAGATTCAGCACCTCGGTTGGTAAAGCGAATTCACTGGCCTCCCCTGCGCCCGCCCAAATTCCCATCGCCAACGCCAGGCACATAGCCAGTATAGGAGCGCGCATACGCTGTACCGCCGGGGCGACCACTCGCCGGTACCATGCCAGGGGGGTTTTCTCTCCCCCGCTGAAGGCCTCCACAAAAACGCGCCAGCCCCAGCGGAAGTTCAAGCTGTCCAATTCACGACCGAGCAGCTCCTCCCGGTTAAAATACGAGATGCCGCTACGGATGAGCAGCGCGGCGATCACCACCTGCCCGGCGATAATCCACCACAATACGGAATAGCGCGCCCAAAACATCACCACCGCTTCGCCCTGTATTAAAAAAGCCATCGGGATAATCACGAAAGCAGCCAGCAGGTTGGCCGCCTTGACCGAAGTGGTCTGGGAAGAAATGATCACCGCCCCACTGACCATCACGATGCCTTGCACCAGGGTAAGCAGCAGGATTTGCACCAGCAAGATGCCCGGCGGGCGCCAGTCGAGCTGGAAATTGATACCGACCAGATAAACGATGACCGCTAATGTACTGGCCAAGAGCGGCGGCGCCAACGCGGCGGCCAGCTTTCCCACGTAGATCTGAACGTCGGTTAGCGGGCTGGTGAGCAAAGGTTCAATGCTGCCGCGCTCTTTCTCCCCAACGAAACTCTCCAGTGCAATTGCCAGGGAGATGGAGACCGGGAAGAATCCCACCACCATCAGCATGAAGGGAATTAAACGGTCAGCGAAAATATTGGCGCCGTAGCCTTTAATGAAATCCACCAGTTGGCCGGCAGCGAAATCCACCAGGCCGGGAAACACCAGGGCCAGTAGAACCAACGGAATAATGATGCGCCAATCTCTAAATTGGTCTTTCAGTTCACGGCGGGTAACAATCCAAGCAGGGCGCAGATTTTCAAGCATTTACATCTCCAATTCATGCTGGCTTGAAACGGCCTGAAAATAGACCTGTTCCAGGCTGCGCGGCACTTCACGAAGCGTGATTACCCTTAGCCCCTGGGCCAACAACGCCTGGATCACCACGGAGTTAATTCGGGCCGGATCGGCGGTTTGATAGCGCAGCCAGTGAGGGCTGTAGCTGGTGAGCCGGGCCCCTTTCGGAAGCGCCGGCAAAGGCTCCTGCAACTCTTCGTCGAGCGTGATCTCAAATTCCGCTGGCCCAAGCAGCGCCAGTTTCAACTCTGAGGGGGTGCCTTTGGCGATAATCCTGCCGCCGCGCACGATAGCGATCTGGTCGGCCAGATCCTCCGCTTCCGCCAGGTTGTGCGTGCAAATGATAATCGAGCGTTCGGCGCTGCGCAGACTGCGGATGGAGCGGCGCACCAGGCTGGCGCTTTCCGGGTCCATAGCGGAGGTAGGTTCATCAAGAATCAAAACCGGCGGTTCGTGCAGGAGCGTGCGCGCCAGAGCCAACTTCTGGCGCATACCCTTGGAGAACTGGCCAATCCGGCGGTGGCGATGCTCATATAAACCGAAAGATTCCAACAACCCCCGGATACGTTGCTGCCTGCGTTCGATATCCAGCCTGTAAATCTGGCCGAAGAAATCCAGATATTCATGCGCGGACATGCGCCCGTACAGCCCGTGTTGTTCGTTCAATACTCCGACGGAAGCGCGCACCTGGTCGGCCTGTTCGACGACATCATATCCGGCGAGCCGCGCCTTTCCAGTAGTGGGCCGCAGAATAGCGGTTAACATGCGGATGGTGGTGGTTTTTCCGGCGCCGTTGGGGCCTAATAGCGCCAAAACTTCCCCCGCGCTAACCTGGAAGTCGATCCGGTCGACCGCCAGGAAATCGCCAAAACGCTTGCTTAAGTTTTCGGCAACGATCATGCTTATGGCCTTGTTAAGAGATGGTTAATATTGACCCAATATTAATATAATTGTGCCGATTCCGGCAGCAAGGAATCCTACAGTCCTGTTAGGAATGGGCTCACTTTGCAATTCAGTAAGTAGATGAACCACCTGCTTACGCTGGTGAATCGTCCAGGAATAAACAAAGCAACCAGAATCAAGCCGCCCCCGGGCGCTCGCAAAGTGTTTGCAGTGCCCGAGGGCGGCCACCCCTGAGAAGCAGGGTCCCTAGTCACAACCTAATCCAGGCTATACTTCACGAGCATGAGAAGGTTGGTTTTCATCTTGAAGGCCTTCCTTCGCAAGACCTTCTTTTTTAGGCCGGTGGCGCCAGATCAGCACCGCCGAAGAGAGCACCAGCACGATCAACATCAAGGTCTGGTTTGCATTCAAACCTGCTACCTGGGAAGAATCCAGGCGCAAAAACTCCAGGAAAAAACGCCCGATGGGGTAAACGATCAAATAGACCAGGAATAGATCCCCGGATTTCAACCGGTCTTGATAGCGGCGTCCCAACCACAGCAACAAACCCATATTGGCAAGATTCCAGAGCGATTCGTACAGGAATACGGGATGATAATAAGCGATATTTTCGTAACCGGGCAGGCGGTGGGCGGGGTCGATTCGAATTGCCCAAGGCAGATTGGTCGGCTTGCCGTACAGTTCCTGGTTTACGAAGTTGCCCCAACGCCCGATGGCCTGACCCAAAGCCAGAGCCGGTGCAGTGATGTCTGCCCAGACCGCGAAGTTGAGCTGGCGTCTGCGGCTGAAAAGATACAGGGCGATCAAGCCTCCAATCACCGCTCCTGGGATACCCAGACCGCCGTTCCAGATGGCCAGAGCGTCCAGTGGATGGGTGAGATAGAATTTCGTAGTGATACCCTGGGCAACCATCGAAGGTGGCGGGGTAAAAATATGCCACAGGCGTGCCCCAATAATTCCACCAACCAACACCCATACCAATCCATCCCAAACCAACTCGCCATCGTATCCGCGGCGCTTGGCCTCGCGCTCGGCAAGCCAGGCAGCCGCCAACGCGCCCAACATCAAGATCACGCCATAAAAGCGAATTGGCAGGGGTCCAATATTAAAACCAGTAGGCATTTGTATTCCTCTCTAAGCAATCCTCAATCTTTGTTCTCATACACCTGGCGGCGCACGTCCCAGATGCGCTGAAGGGCCGTCAGGTTGGCAAAGATTGCGATAATCCACAACCCCAGAACAGGGATATTGAAAACGAGCGACGGAGCCAGCACCAAGTACCGCTCCAGGCGGGTCAGGATGCCGATCTTGGTCTCATAGCCCAAAGATTGAGCCCTAGCCCGCGCATAAGAAACCAGCACCGATCCCGCCGCCGCAAAGAACACCAGCATTGTAGCCAGCAGGTCTTGCTGGGCAACGAAGTGATATAACAACCCGGCAAAGATGACCAGCTCGGAATAGCGGTCAGTGACCGAATCGACGAAGGCGCCGAACTCGCTGGCCTCACCTCGCAGACGAGCCATGGTTCCATCCAGCGCGTCGATCGGCCCTACGAGTAAGATCAAGATCCCGCCGACGGTCATCTGGCCTCTCGCCAGAAAATAAGCGCCGATGGCGTTACCCACCAGTCCCATAATGGTCATGGTGTTGGGCATCAAGCCAAAACCGTTTAAGAATCCTCCGATTTTGTCCAGGATGCCTTTAAAACGCACCCGCATCTGGTCCGTTAACGTCATGCGCTTTTTCTTTTCCGCAGCATGCTCCACAAGTAAGCCGCCTTTCACTCCGTATTTTGTTGGCTGATTTGGTTCGCGAGAAACCCCCGGGAAGCACCAGATGTGGTGGTTTTGGCGAATCTGCCCGCCAGCGCCACCACATCCGATCTTCAATCTGGGTAGATCTTAAAAACCATTATTGTATGCTATCTCATGGTCTCGGGACTGTCAAGGCAAACCTTGTTGCTCTTAGGCGCGTTTAATCAATCCTGGTCCTCAAACATGTCCATCAGGTTGTCATCCGGGCTGACGAAAACTTCGCGGTCACGTCCACCACCCTGAGAGGGGCCCACCACGCCCAGCTCTTCGAGCTCATCGATCAAGCGCGCCGCCCGAGGATAACCAATGCGCAGCCGGCGCTGCAGCATCGAAGCGCTGGCACGCTGCGTCTGCTGGACCAGCTTGATGGCTTTCTCAACCAAATCGTCCCGGTCGGCTAAAATGGCCTCTTTTTCCAGTAGTTCTTCCCAGGGAGGGCTCTCTTCTTCAGTGGGAGAATCGACGGATTTCTGCCAATAAGCGATTACACGCTCAATCTCCTGATCGGAAACCATGGCGCCCTGAGAACGCAAAGGCGCCGCCTCTTCGGGTTGCAGGAAAAGCATATCTCCCCGTCCTAACAAAGTCTCGGCGCCCACTGCGTCCAGAATGACGCGCGAGTCGATGGAGGAGGCCATGGCGAAAGAGATGCGCGCCGGGAAATTGGCTTTGATCAGGCCGGTGACCACGTCGGTGCTGGGACGCTGGGTGGCGACCACCAGGTGGATCCCGGTGGCGCGCGCCATCTGTGCCAGGCGCACCAGGGTGTGTTCGGTCTGGTCGGGGGCGGACATCATCAAATCGGCCAGCTCGTCGATCATCAACACGATGCGTGGCAGCACTTCCATGCTTTTTCGCCGGCGAGCCTTGCGATTGTAGGTCTCGATGCTGCGAGAGCGTGAGGCTTCCAAGAGTTTGTAGCGGCGGTCCATCTCTGCCACCGTCCAGCGCAGCACGCCCAAAATTCGCTCCAGATCGGTCTCTACCTTGCCAAAAAGATGCGGCAGGCCGTTAAAGCGCACCAGTTCGACCATTTTCGGGTCGACCATCACCAGGCGCAAATCTTCGGGCGCATTATTCATCACCAGGCAGGTGGTGATGGCAGCGATACACACGGATTTGCCTGAGCCGGTGGTCCCGGCAATCAGCAGGTGGGGCATTTTAACCAGATCGGCTGCCACCGGTTGCCCCGAGACGTCCCGTCCCAAGGCGATAGCCAGGGGCGAATCCAAATTATAGAAAGCCTCGTCTTCCAATAGAGGCCGCAGACGCACTACCGTCGAGCTGGAATTGGGGACTTCGATGCCGATAAAAGGTCGCCCGGGCACAGGCGCCTGAATGCGCAGGCGTTCCGCCGAGAGGGCCAGCGCCAGGTCACGTGAAAG
>Ga0207752_1000064_pt1 | contig 43450 bp, 31 predicted proteins | sample Pon2CUnioCityCA_6_FD_187272 | JGI IMG/M metagenome (GOLD analysis project Ga0207752, IMG submission 187272) | Marine sediment microbial community from Union City, CA, USA - Pond 2C Sediment 2 (SPAdes) | ecosystem: Environmental > Aquatic > Marine > Intertidal zone > Salt pond sediment ... | reverse complement strand
GAGCCGAAGCCCGAGCCGGAGCCGAAACCAGAACCGGAGCCCAAGCCGGAATAGGCCGGGTAGAGGCACGAAGGCGTGACCTTGCCATTCCCGCGCGGGCGGCAATCCAGTTCCGCACGCTTGGCAGGACGCAGAGACCCGAAGGAGCGAGCGTAGAAGATGGCTCTATAGCAGCCGCGTCTGCGCTTATGCTGGCGATGTCTTTGGCCGACTTCGAGCTCGGGACTGCCAATGGTTCGTCACTGGGGGGCACCAATCGCTGAGCGAATCCGAACTTCCAGCGATGGAGGTGTCACCGTCCTGATTCACTCCCCGCTCCTTCTAAGGCCTGCCCAACTGCCGGCCGTCTCCATCGCCTCCCCGCCAATTCTGATTATCCTCGTTACTTTTGCGATTCTCAATGCCTTGTATTGTATAATGGTGGCGGACCCATAGGTCGTTGACAGGAGGCAACTGCGAGTGAGTGCGGACAGGCTATTGTGTGTCGTGACGGCTGCCGTCCTTCTTGTCGGCGGGTGCGGCAGGAAGAGCAAGCAGTCAGCCGAAGAGTCCCTGCGCGGGGCCGCCTTCATGGGACACTACAAGCGTGCGCAGAGGCTGCTTGCGAGCGGTACGGATGTCAACGCGAAAGATCGAGGAGGTAATACGCCTCTGCACTGCGCGGCTTCTCGCGGACAGGCGGCTCTTGCAGGGCTGCTGATTGCCCATGGCGCGGATATCCATGCGACCGACAAGTCCGGCAGGACACCCTTGTACGAAGCGGCAGGAGGCGGCCACAAGGACGTGGCGGAACTGCTTCTTGCCCGAGGCGCCGATGTCAATGGACGGGGGCGCCGTCGGAGTGCGACCTGTACGCCGCTTCACATGGCGGCATATTCAAGTGTGGAGATGACGGAGCTGCTTGTCTCCCGTGGAGCCGAGATTGATGCGAGAGATGCCCGTGGCGATACCCCTCTGCATATGGCTGCTTGTTTAGGACGCACGGCTATTGTCCAGTCTCTTCTCGATCATGGCGCTGACCCGAACTGCGTCAATAATCGCGGGTATACCCCGGCACTTTGCGCCCTCAGCTACCGACACCGCGAAACGACGGACCTGCTGATTCGTGCCGGCACGGACCTTTCTATCTTTCTCGCCGTATTTGCGGGTGACTGCGAGAAGGTGGACAGCCTTCTTCGCGAGGGAGCGGATGTGAGCCAGACTCTCGAGGGCGGCCAAACGCTTCTGCGCGTTGCGGCTCAAGAGGATCACCCAAATGTCGTAGAGGTTCTGATTGCCCACGGGGCCGATGTGAACGCCCGGGCCGGCAAGGAAAGCACGCCACTCCATATCGCCGCTCGTGAGGGGCATGAAGCTATCGTGCAGATGATTCTCGATCATGGCGGCGATGTGAACGCGCGGGATCCCGGTGACAGCACTCCTCTGCATGAAGCAGCCAGACACGGCCATGCAGGAATTGCCTTTCTCCTTGTGGCCCAAGGGGCCGCTGTCAATGCCGAGACCAGCTATGGTGAGAGCCCCTTGTACTGTGCGGTTTCCGCTGGATGCCTCGATATGGTTCAGATGCTGATGTCGCATGGCGCCAAGATGGGTGAGGGCTATTTTTGCAGAGAAACGGTGCTCCACCTGGCCGCCCGGCGCGGGCACAAGGAGATCGTGGAGTTCCTCATCGCGGATGGGGCTGATATTGACGAGGGGAGTGGTCACGACTCGACAGCACTGCACGCCGCCTTCTTGCGACGCTCGGTGCATGTGGAGCCTATTGAATGCAACTCGCCCAGCAATGAGGATCTCTTCCCGGCTCAGAAAGAAGAATTAGTAGAGTCGCTGGTGTTCGAGATGGTGGAGCTTCTGCTGAGTCATGGTGCTGAGATAAATGTCAAAGATGATGCCGATCAGACGCCCCTGCACATGGCGGCATCTGGCGGTTGGGTCCGTGCAAGCCGCCTGCTGCTTGCTGCGGGCGCCAGCGTGAATGCGGTCGACAAGGAGGGGAGAACGCCGCTCCACAACGCGGCGGCGAATGGCCGGACAACCATGGCTGGGTTGCTCCTGGCAAACGGAGCCGGTGTAAATGTGCAAACTCGGGGCGGTGACACACCGCTGCACATCGCGGCTTGGTCCGGGCGCCAGGAGATCGTCGAGTTGCTCCTCTCGCACGATGCCGATGCGACCCTCCGGAACGGTCGAGGCTGGACTCCGTCGGATGGAGCGGTTCGTCGCGGATTCAGTGATATCGTTCGACTGCTTAAGGCCGAAACTGCTGAAGAATGACTCAGATTCCAGATGGCCTCGGGGCGAGAATAGGTAATGAGGCGGGCACGCCGCATTTGTGATCGGCAGGCGTGCGCGAGGCGCACGGCGGCGGGATCTGGGCGCGGGGCTTTTCTCTGGCGGAGGTGGGGCGGGTCTTGTATCATTCTTGGGGTGGTTGCCGTTCGGTGACGCAGGATGGGCAACGGATTTCATGGAGGTCTCAGGATGACGGGGCGATGCACATCACGTCGGGCGTTCTTGAAATCGGCGGCGGGGCTGGGAGTGGTTGGGCTTTCGCCGCTCGGGTCGCGGTTGTCGGTTGGCGCTTCACGGGCGTCGGGGGCGAGGCCGAATATCATCTTTCTGCTTACCGACGATCAGCGTTGGGATACGATGGGGTGCATGGGCAACCGGATCATCCGGACGCCGAATATGGATGCGATGGCGGTCGACGGCGTGCGGTTCGTCAATGCGTTCGTGACTACGTCGATCTGCGCGACGAGCCGGGCCAGTATCTTCTCGGGCCAATACGCACGGCGGCACGGGATCCATGACTTCGCCACGGGCTTCTCGGATGAGGCGTGGGAGCAGACCTATCCGGCCCGGCTCAAGCAGGCGGGCTATCGGCTGGGGCTGATCGGCAAGTTCGGCGTCGGCCGGGACAAGGACTTTCACAAGGACACGTTCGACTACTGGAAGGGCATCCCGGGCCAGCCGAAATACGAGCAGAAGGACGAGAACGGCAACTATAAGCATCTGACGCAGATTCTCGGCGAGCAGTCGATTGAGTTTCTGCAGGGCTGCTCGAAGGGCCAGCCGTTCTGCTTGTCGGTGAGCTTCAAGGCCCCGCACGTACAGGATGCGGACCCGCGGCAGTTCATCTACGATCCGGCGTATGCGGAGTTCTACAAGGACGTGCAGATCCCCGTGCCCGAGACGGCCTCTGAGAGCCACTTCAGGACGCTGCCGGAGTTTCTGCGGAACGACGAGACCACGGCGCGGGTGCGCTGGAAGGTGCGGTTCGCCACGCCGGAGCAATACCAGGAATCGGTGAAGGGCTATTACCGGCTCATCACCGGCGTCGATGTCGTCATCGGGAGAATTCGGCGGGAGCTGGGTCGGCTGGGCCTCGCGGACAATACCGTTTTGATCCTGATCGGCGACAACGGCTTCTTCCTCGCCGAGCACGGTTTCGCCGGCAAGTGGTACGGGTACGAGGAGAGCATCCGCGTGCCGTTGGTTATCTGCGACCCGCGGCTGCCCGCGAGCGCGCGCGGCCAGGTTTGCCAGGAGATGGTGTTAAACATCGATCTGGCGCCGACGATGCTGTCGCTGGCGCGTGTGGCGGTCCCGGCGGTCATGCAGGGCGCGGACCTCACGCCTCTGATCGGCGGCCGGACGATCCCGTGGCGCACCGATTTCCTCTACGAACACCTGTTCGAGAATCGCCCCCGGAATGCCTCGCAGAACTTGATCCCCAAGACCGAAGGCGTTGTCTCCGAGCGCTACAAGTACCTGCGATACAGCGAGCAGGACCCGCCGTACGAGCAGCTCTTCGACCGCCGAAACGATCCGCACGAGAAGCAGAACCTCGTCGGCCATACGGACCACGAGCGCACGCTCGAAGCCTTCCGGGTCCGCCTGCACCAACTGACGCTTACCTGCCGGTAGGTTTCGTCGCGTGCGGCGCGTATGCTTTGCGGCCGCACGTTGACAGTCTGCGGGTGCGCCGGTATGATGCCGCCCTGTGCCCGATCATGCATGACGATTCAAGGAGACACCCAATGGCGCAAGACAAGATCACGGTGGTAGGGGCGGGCAACGTCGGAGCCACCACCGCTCATATCGCCGCGACGAGGCGTCTGGGCGAGATTGTTCTGGTGGATATCGTTCGCGGCTTAGCCGAGGGCAAGGCGCTCGACATGGCCGAGGCCAGTCCGATCCAGTTGTCGCAGCAGAATATTCTCGGCACGACCGATTGGAGCGCGACGGCCGATAGCGATATTGTGATTGTCACGAGCGGCGTGCCGCGAAAGCCGGGGATGAGCCGCGATGACCTGCTGGCCACGAACGCCGGGATCGTCAGAGACGTCAGCCGCAAGATCGTCGAGTTCTCGCCGGAAGCGGTTGTGATTATCGTCTGCAATCCGCTCGACGCGATGGTCCACGTTGCAGCGAAGGTCACCGGTTTTCCGAAGCACCGCGTGATGGGCATGGCCGGCGCGCTCGATTCGGCCCGGTACAGTTACTTCCTCGCCGCCGAGATCGGTGTGAACGTCGAGGATGTGAAGTGCGTCCTCATGGGTGGGCACGGCGACGACATGGTCCCCTTGCCCCGTTTCACCACCGTCAGCGGGATTCCGATTGCCCAGCTCCTGAGCCAGGACCGGATCGACGCGATCATCGAGCGCACGCGCAAGGGCGGCATTGAGATCGTCAATCTCCTCGGGTACAGCGCGTACTACGCCCCGGCGGCCGGAGCGGTCAAGATGGCCGAGGCCATTCTGCACGATACCCGGAATATCGTGTCCTGCTGTGCGCGCTGCGAGACGGAATATGACGCCGGCGGCCAGTTCGTCGGTGTGCCCGCCATCCTGGGCCGACGAGGCATCGAGAAGATCGTAGAGCTTGACCTCAATGACGAGGAACGAGCCCAGTTCCGCGGATCGCTCGGCCACGTCAAGGAGCTGGTGGCTCTGACGGAACGCCTGTTGTAGCGCGGCAGGAGGGGTCGCCAGCCACATTTGTAGCCGACGTTCTTTGACGCTCGTTCAGTGCGGCTGGAGTCTTATTGCCCTCCGATGGTCAAGTCCGGCCGGATGACTCGTGATTTTCCTTGCCATCGATTCCGCGATGCTATAGACTTCGCCATTTCGCAGTGGCTGCATGAAAAGGGGCATGGTCGCACATGGAACTGATAAAGAAAATCAAACAAGCCGAGGTGGAAGCACAGGAGACGATCGAGAAGGCCAAGGCCGATGCGGCGGCCCTCGTCGATCAGGGACGCCAGAAACGGCGGCGCCGGCAGGAAGAGGCCGAGACGAAAAGGCGCAAGAGCATTGATGCTGCCGTCGAGAAGGCCGGGGCCCAGGCCGACGACGAAGTGAAGGGGTTGAACGCCCAGGCCGAGCAGCAGCGTCAGCAATTGCGGCAGGGCGTACAGGACAAGATCCCGGCGGCGGTCACGAAGGTCGTGGATTACCTGAGGAAAGGCTGACCATGGCTATCATTCCCATGGCAAAAGTCATGATTGTTTGCCATCGCTCGCAGGTCTCCGAGTTATTGGAGGTGCTGCAGGAGGAGGGGATTTGCCAGATTCTCAATGCCGATGAAGCCATGATCGGCAAAGACACGCCGGAACTCGCCGCCGTGCGGGAGCGTCCGAAAGATGTTGAAGAGCTGGTGTCTCGTCTGGCGAGAAGCAGTGCTTTCCTAAAGGAGTACGCCCCAAGAGAGAAAGGCTTGGCGAGCGCTCTGGCTCCGCGCAAAGTCGTGAATCGGCAGTCCTATGAGGAAATTACCACGGATGCTCAGGTCCTGAAGATTGTCGATCAGACCGAGCACGTTCAAACGGCCATGGAAAAGACCCGGGCCGAGATCGAACATTACCGGACCACTCTGGAGATGCTGCAACCCTGGGCGCCTCTGGAGACGCCGGTGGAGGAGATCCGTCAGCTTCACACGGGCGTCTGCTGGGCGGGCCTCGTCCCGACGCAGCACTTCGAGGAGTTCCGGGAGCAGTTGACGGAGGCGGGAGGCGCGATCCAGGTCGTGGGCACGGCCGGCACGAGGGAGGCGGTCCTGGCCGTCACGCTGCGGGAGAACGCCGAGCAGGTCCAGAAGCTGCTCCGTTCGTACGAATTTGAGATCGTCAGTTTCGAGCCGATGACGGGCACGGTCGCCGAGCTGATTCGCGAGTACGAGGAGAAGCTGGGCGAGGCGCAAAGGCAGTTGGAGGAGCATGAGGAAGGGGCGGTGACACTGGCCCGGAATCTGCTGAAGCTGCAGATCCTGCACGACCACTACCGGAACGCGCTGGCGCGGGAGAAGACGCGCGACAATGTCCCCGCCACCGAGCAGACAATGATCCTCGAAGGTTGGTGCCGGAAGCACGATTACGATCGCCTGAAAGGGCTTGTGGGACGTTTCAGTGCCGCCAGCGTGGGCAAAGTGAAACCGGCAGCGGACGAGGAGGTTCCCGTCGATATCGAGAACCCGCAGATTGTCAAGCCGTTCGAGGTTGTGACGCGTCTGTACGGGATGCCGCATCACATCAGCGTGGATCCGACGCCCTATCTGGCGCCGTTTTTCGCGATCTTCTTCGGCATGTGCATCGCCGACGCCGGATACGGACTCCTCATGCTCGGCATCCTGGCCCTGTTCATCAAGAAGATGCAGGGGGACAAGAAGCTGCTCCTCATGCTCGCCCTGTGTGCCGTGGCTACCGTTGTGGTCGGCGCACTGACGGGCGGCTGGTTCGGAGACGCCATCCAGAAGTTCGTCCTCCGCAGGGATGCCAGCCTGGCTCTGGCGTTCGATCCATTCAAGTTCCCGTTGATCTTCTTCGGCGCAGCGATCGGGCTGGGATACATCCAGCTCATCAGCGGGCTGATTATCGCACTCGTGCACAACATGCGTCGCAAGGATTACATGGCGGCGGCATTCGACCAGTTGGATTGGCTTGTGCTTCTCAACTCTCTCGTTTTACTTGGGTTGGGTGTGGCAGGCGTTATTCCCGCGGTTGTCGGCAAGGTCTTCGGTTATCTGGCTCTCTTGGCCGCGATCGCGATCTTTGCCCTCAGTCATCGCGAGGGCGGGATCGGCGCCCGGCTCGGGATGGGATTCTACAACGTCTTCAGCAGCGTGTTCTATCTGGGCGACGTGCTCAGCTATCTGCGTCTGATGGCGCTGGGCATGGTCGGCGCCGGCCTGGCGATGGCGATCAACGTGATGGCCCAGGTCTCGGCGGATATCCCCTGGATCGGCCCGCTCATCGCTGTGTTGATCTTCATCGGAGGGCACGTGTTTAATCTCGTGCTCGCGATCCTCAGTGCGTTCGTCCACACCCTGCGGTTACAGTACGTGGAGTTCTTCCCGAAATTCCTCGCGTCGGGCGGCAGGGAGTTTACGCCTTTGGCGAAAGAATTTGAGCATATCTATATCGAGAAGGCAGCAAAATAAGTTCTCAGAAAGGTAGGCTGACAGAATGACTCTTGGAATGGCATTGGCGTTGTTGGGTGCGGGATTGGCGGCTTTCCTGGGCGGTATCGGCTCGGCGTACGGGATCAGCATCGCCGCGCGGGCGGCCACCGGCGTGCTGAGTGAGAAGCCGGAACGGTACGGGCAGATGTTCATCATGGTCGTGCTGCCGGGAACGCAGGGCTTCTACGGCTTCCTCGGGGCCTTTATCGTCATGCTGCAGTTGAACATCTTCACCGGGGGGCTGTCGGAGGATATCAACACATGGCTCGGCCTGCAGGTGCTGGCCGCCTGTCTGCCCGTTGGAATTGCGGGTCTGTTCAGCGCCGTTCAGCAGGGCAAGACCTCGGCCGGCGGTATCCTCATGGCGGCCAAGAGGCCGGAGATGGCCTTCAAAGCCGGCGTCGTGTACGCGGTCATGGTGGAAATCTACGCCATTCTGGGTCTGCTCGTCACGCTGTTCCTTCTCTGGTTCGCCATCAAGTTCCCCGAGGTGGTGGCTGCCGCTGTATAAGGCTTGAGGCCGATGAAACGCAGATCCTTTATGACGGGATGGTGCAGATGCAAGCGGAACAGGTAATCGACAAGATCTCGTCCGACGCCGGGGCGGAGGCCGACAAGATTCTCAAGCAGGCCAAGGAGCGCGAGGCCGCCGAGCAGGCCAAGCTCGATGAAGAGATGGCACGCTTCAAGGAGCAGACTCAGGAGATGGCGACCCAGGCCGGCGAAACGGAGAAATCGCAGCGGCTGGCCGTGGCGCGCATGGCGGCGGCGAAGGAGTACCTGGCCGGCAAAGCCGCGATTCTCGATGAAGTGTTCGCCCAGGCACGCGACAAACTCCGAGAGCTGCCGGACAACGAGTACCGCGAGCTTATGGCCAGGCTTATGCTGGCTGCGGCCGAGAGCGGTGACGAGCAGGTGATTGCGGATAAGAAGGACCCTCGCGTGGACCAGAAGCTCATCGACGAGGTGAACGGAAAGCTGAAGGATGGCCGCAAGGGCGAGCTGGCGCTGGCCGAGAAGAAGCAGGACTTCGGCGGCGGCTTCCTCCTGCAGCGCGGGAAGATCCGAACGAATGTCTCGATCGACGTCCTGGTGGAGCAGGCGCGCAAGGATTTGGAGATCGAGTTGGCCAAAGACCTCTTTGGAAAGGGCGCCGACGCCGGTCGGTCGTGATGACGGAAGATGCCGCAAGCACAAGCAGAAAAAGCCAGGCCGGATTTCTTCGACTACTATGACTATCCGTCGGTAGGGCGGGACGACTGGCGCTATATGTTCCAGAGCGCCCGGGTGCGAAGCCTCGAGACGCTGATGCTCACGCACGGAATCCTCGCGGATATGGCGAACGCCGAGGATTTCGCCTCGGCGATGGCCTCGCTTGGCGGTACGGAATATGCGCTGCCGCAGGGCGGCGCAAGCGTCGATTTTGAGGTGGCTCTCCAGGAGCAGCGGGCCGAGGTCCGCGAGCTTTTCCAGAGCTTGATGCTGGACGAACGCATCACGGCGGTATTCAAGAGCCAGGACGACTTCGCCAATCTGCGTCTGATTCTGCGGCGCGCGCTCACCGACAGGTCGATAGGAACCGACTACAGTCCCGAAGGGAACGTTCCGCCCGAGGTCCTGGTGCAGGCATTCGAAGAGGAGAACTACGTCGCACTGCCCGCGTACCTGCGGCAGGCCGCCGACGAGGGGACTCTGGCGTATTATGAGAACAAAGATATCCGCGCGATCGATCACGCGGTCGATCGCGTGCAGGCCGATTACAAGCTGAGTACCGCCGGGGAGGTTGGCGGCGTGTTTCTGCCGAACCTGTTCCGAATCCAGATCGATCTGACGAACATCCGCACGATGCTGCGTTTGAAACTCCTTGACGCCGAGCAGCGCGACGTCTTCTTGACGGGTGGGTTCGTCAAACTGGAGCGATTCCGCCAGGGTCTCGATCTTGGCTACGAGGCGCTGGGACCGCTGTTCTTTGGGACGCCGTACCATGCGGTCGTGGATGCGGGTGCGGGTTACGTCGCCGCCAACGGTTCGTTCCTGAAGATCGAGCAGCAGTGTGATGACTACCTGATGGGCTACTTGAGGTCCGCCGGTCAGATCACGGCCGGCCCGCAGCCGATCATCGCCTACTTGCTGAGGAAGGAGCAGGAGGTGCGGACGGTGCGCCTGATCCTGACGGCGAAGAGAAATCATTTGGACAGGCAATTCATCCTGGATCGTATCGCGTAGGTGCGCACAAAATGGAAGGTAAAGTTGCAGTTTTAGGGGATGCGGACTTCGTGATGCCGTTTTCTGCGCTGGGCGTGGACACCTACGCCGTGGGGCACGAGCGTGAGCAGATCGCCGCCGCGGCCGAGCAGATTGTCGACGCGAAGTACGCGCTGCTTGTCGTTTCGGAGAACGTCGCCGCCGCGGCGGACGAGGTTCTGGCCGCGACCGAAAGCAAGCCAACCCCATGCGTTGTCGTGGTCCCGTTCACACAGGAATCCGAGGGCTTTGCCACGGAAGCGTTGGGCAAAGTCCTGAAACTCGCGACGGGTATCGATATCCTGAAAGGCAGATGAGAAGGTTTCCATAATGGCAGAGAAGAGACAAGGTCGTGTGGTGAAGGTGGCCGGTCCCGTCGTCGTCGCGGAAGGCATGGCGGGGGCGCGAATGTATGACGTCGTTCGCGTCGGGTCGCTGAACCTCATCGGGGAGATCGTCGAGTTCCGGGGCGATCGGGCTTCCATCCAGGTCTACGAGGAGACGACCGGGATCGGCCCGGGCGAGCCGGTGGTCGATACCGAGGCGCCGCTGAGCGTGGAGCTTGGCCCCGGACTGATTGAGAGTATCTACGACGGGATCCAGAGGCCGCTGGACGACCTGGTCGAGGCTGAGGGCGACTTCATGAGCCGCGGCAGCGACATGCCCGGGTTGGCCAGGGACAAGAAGTGGTCTTTCAAGCCGACGATTTCTGAGGGGGCGAAGGTCGGGCCCGGCGATATCATCGGCGAGGTTAAAGAGAGCACGCTCGTTCTTCATAAGATCATGGTGCCGCCGAAAATTGGCGGGACCATCAAGAGCATCGCGGAAGGGGAGTATACGGTCGAGGAGACGGTGGCGGTGTGCGAGGCCGAGGACGGCACGAAGCACGAGCTCAAGCTCATGCAGAAGTGGCCGGTGCGAAACCCACGTCCGCTCGCAAAGCGGCTGGCTCCCATCAACGTGCTCGTCAGCGGGCAGCGCGTGATCGACACGTTCTTCCCGATCAGCAAAGGCGGCACGGCGTGCGTGCCGGGGCCTTTCGGGACGGGCAAGACCGTCGTGCAACATCAGCTTGCCAAATGGGTGGATGCCGACATCGTGGTCTACGTCGGCTGCGGCGAGCGCGGCAACGAGATGACCGATGTGCTGACCGAGTTCCCCGAGCTGAAGGATCCTCACAGCGGCGAGCCTCTGATGCGGCGTTCCGTGCTGATTGCGAATACGTCGAACATGCCGGTGGCCGCCCGGGAGGCGTCGGTGTACACGGGCATCACGATCGCTGAGTACTTCCGCGACATGGGCTACACCGTCGCCCTGATGGCCGACAGCACGAGCCGATGGGCGGAGGCGATGCGTGAGATCTCGACCCGTCTGGAGGAAATGCCGGCCGAGGAAGGCTACCCGGCCTACTTAGCGGCGCGGATCGCGGCGTTCTACGAGCGAGCCGGGCGCGTCACGTGTCTCGGCGCGCCGGAGCGCGAAGGCGGCCTGTCCGTCATCGGGGCCGTCAGCCCGCCCGGCGGCGACCTCTCCGACCCCGTCGTCCAGGCGACGCTGCATGTCGTCAAGGTCTTCTGGTCGCTCAAGGGCGAGCTCGCCTACCAGCGGCACTTCCCGGCCATCGACTGGCTCACCTCGTACAGCTTCTACAAACAGTACCTCAGGGGCGTGTTCAAGGATCGGGACAAAGGCGACGAGATGGAGCGCATGACGGTCGAGGCGATGAGCCTGCTGGAGCAGGAGTCCGAGCTGCGCGAAATCGTCCGCCTGGTCGGCGCCGAGGCCCTCTCGCCGCGTGACCGGCTGTCCCTGGAGACGTCGCGCTCGATCCGCGAGGACTACCTGCACCAAAACGCATTCCATGAGGTCGATACATATACCTCGATGGACAAGCAGTACGAGATGCTCAAGACCGTGCTGCATTTCCATCATCAGGCCCTGGAAGCTATCGACGCCGGCGTGGAAACCGAGGCGATCTTCAAGCTGGCCGTGCGCGAGGAGATCGCCCGGGCGAAGTACATTCCCGAAGCCGGCCCACAGGCCCAGGCGAAGATGGAGAAGGGGCAAACGCCGGATGAAAAGCCGGACCAGCCAAAAGAGAAGCAGAGCAAGTTGGCTGCCTCGATCGCCGCGATACGAGAGACCATCGAGCAGCAAATGAAGCAGCTTCAGACGGGAGGCGCCGGTGGCGGGAAGACCAAGCCTGCTGCGTCCCGCAAGGACCAGAAGCGTTCGAAGAAGCCGGAGCCCGCAGCCATCTCGGCCGACTCGGAGAAGGCAGAGGCCGACGCAAAGGATAACGCCGCCAACGAAACCAAAGAAAACTGAGTCCCTCGCTGGAAGAACTCGGAGAGCCAGATGCTATCGGTGAAAGAATACCAGACAGTCTCAAATATTCAGGGCCCGCTGATGCTGGTCGAAATGGTGGATGAGGCCAAGTACGGCCACATCGTCGATATCGAGCTGGGCGACGGGACCATCCGTCGCGGTCAGATCCTCCAGGTCGAGAACGACAAGGTCCTCCTTCAGGTCTTTGAGGGCACCAGCGGCGTCGACGTCGAACGCAGCACGGTCCGCTTCCTGGCCCGTCCGCTCGAGTTAGGCGTCTCCCCCGACCTGCTGGGCCGCGTCTTCAGCGGCCTGGGCGTTCCCAAGGACGGCGGACCGCCGATTATCCCGGACGAACGTCGCGACATCAACGGCGCGCCGATCAACCCGTTCGCCCGCGACTATCCGAACGAGTTCATTCAGACGGGCATCTCGACGATCGACGGTCTTAACCCCCTCGTTCGTGGGCAGAAGCTGCCCATCTTCTCCGGCTCCGGCCTGCCCCACGACGACCTCACCGCCCAGTTCGCCCGCCAGGCCACCGTGCTTGGCAAGGGCGAGGCGTTTGCGGTGGTCTTCGCCGCGATGGGCATCACGTTCGAGGCGGCTCAGTTCTTCATCGACGACCTGCACAACACCGGTGCGATCGAGCGGGCCGTCATGTTCATAAACCTGGCCAACGACCCGGCCATCGAGCGAATCGCCACGCCGCGGTTCGCCCTGACCGCTGCTGAGTACCTGGCCTTCGAGCGTGACATGCACGTCCTTGTCATCCTGAACGATATGACGAACTACTGCGAAGCGCTGCGTGAGATCAGCGCCGCCCGCAAGGAAGTACCGGGCCGTCGCGGCTATCCCGGCTACCTCTACACGGACCTGGCCAGCGTCTACGAACGCGCGGGTCGCATCAAGGGCAAGAAGGGCTCCATCACGATGGTCCCGGTCCTGACGATGCCGGAGGACGACAAGACGCACCCGGTGCCGGACCTGACGGGCTACATTACCGAGGGCCAGGTGATTCTCTCTCGTGCGCTGCACCGCCAGGGCGTTGCGCCGCCGGTGGACGTGCTGCCGAGCCTGTCACGTTTGAAGGACAAGGGCATTGGCGCGGAAAAGACACGCGAGGACCACGCGGATCTGTACAACCAGCTCTACGCCGCCTATGCCCGCGGCAAGGAAATGCAGGAGCTCGCGACCATCATGGGCGAGGCGGCTCTTTCCGAGGAGGACCGCAAGTACATGGAGTTCGCCAACAAGTTCGAGGCCCGCTACATCTCGCAGGATTACTACGAGAACCGCACGGTCTTCGAGACCCTCGATCTGGGCTGGGAACTGCTCAGCATGTTCGAGAACGTCGAGCTCAAGCGGATCGACGTCAAGCTCATTGAGAAGTACATGCCGAAGTTCCGAGAGAACGGCAAAGGGGCTGAGGGAAAGGCCGATTCCGTCAAGAAGGAGGAAGCTGAGTAATGCTGGCGAACGTCAACGCCACACGAATGGAGCTCCTGCGGCTTCGCAAGCGGATCGCGCTGGCGACGCGGGGTCACCACCTGCTCAGTGAGAAGCGCGACGAGATTTCGCGCCAGTTGATCCAGATCGCGCGCGACATCCAGCCGCTGCGTCAGAAGGTGGAATCGGAGCTGCTGCAAACTTTTCGTCGGTTCATGCTCGCCCGCGCGACGATGGAGCCGGAGGATGTCAAGGCTGCGCTGGCCGTGCCGACCAAGCGGTTCAACATGGCCATCGAATTCGCCTCCGTCATGAACGTCAGGGTCCCCAACCTGCTCAAGAATATCGAGGGCGACATTATCTGTTACGGCTACGCCGCCACCTCCGGCGAGCTCGACGTCGCCTTGCTCTCGCTCGAACGCGCCCTCGACAGTTTGATCGAGCTGGCCCAGAAGGAAAAGCAGGCCCGCCTGCTCGCCGCCGAGCTGCAAATGACGCGGCGCCGCGTCAATGTCCTCGAGTACGTCGTCATTCCCGAAATCCACGAAACCATCAAATTCATCTACGACAAGCTCTCCGAGGTCGAACGCGACAACATCTCGCGACTGATGAAGATCACCGACATCATCAGAGCGTAGCTCGTGAAGCGTGACGGCGCATCTCGGATGGGGTGGGTTCTTCATGGGCCGCCCGGATTGCGCCTTGCCGGCAGTGCTTCGGTTGCGGACGTGTCTTTCGGGTGCTTGATTTGAGGTCGTCTGTCCGCCAGTCTGCATGGCGCGCAGGTCGCCAGCCAGGAGTCGACTGTGCCGGAACTGCCGGAAGTTGAGAATATTGCGTTGGGCCTGCGTCAGATCATCGTGGGCAAACGGGTCGAGCGCGTTTGGGTCGGTACTCCCACCATCCTCCGCGGTCCGCATCGACGACGCTGGCGCCGATTCCTGACGGAGCTGACCGGTCGGCGCATTGCGTGCGTCACCCGGCGCGCCAAACGGCTCATCCTGACCATGAACGGAGGTCCGGCGTTGGTCTTTCAGCTTGGCATGACCGGCAAGTTCCTGGTCCCGAATCCGGAGGACAGTAGGGCGGCGGCAGCGCCGAAGCACACGCGGCTGATTATCTCCTTTCGCGACGCAACGGAACTCCTTTTCGTGGACACGCGGCGGTTCGGACGCTGCTGGTGTCTGCACGCCCTTGATGCGGCCCATCCGGACGGCGTGATGGAGGCGGCCGGCCTGGCGCCGTTGGGCCCGGAGGCGTTGACCATGAGGCCGGAGACTTTTACCGAGATGCTTACTGCCTCGCGGCCCATTAAGTCGCTCCTGCTGGATCAGGGCTGGATCGCGGGGTTGGGCAATATCTACGTCGACGAATCTCTCTGGGCGGCGGCCATCCATCCGGCCCGGGCCTGCGCCTCTCTGACCGGCGAAGAAGCTGCCGTGTTGCTGCGTCACATCAAGAACGTGCTCAGGCGAGCCATCCGTGCCGGCGGCACGACCTTTAGCGACTTTCGCAACGTCTATGGTGACATGGGTCGCTTTCGCAGCCGACTAAAGGTCTATGGACGGCAGGGGCAACCCTGTCGACGCTGTGGCGCCGCAATCGAGCGTCTGGTTCTCGTCGGCCGCGGCACGCACATCTGTCCCCGGTGCCAGGTGAGGTGACGGCGGTTCGCGCGGCCTTCGGCCCCGTGTCCCGTCGAGCACGTGGAAGGAGAAAAGGTCTGGGTCCAGAAGGCCTGGGACGGCGGCAGTGCCGGCATGCGGTTCATCTTCGTACGCTACCCCCCAACCGACGCCGACTGCCTCAGCCCTGAACAGTGCGGGACTCTCCTATGATCCGTCGGGACCTTCGCTCTGGAGCACCCATCGGCGAAGGAGATGCACTCCTCTGTCGCGATTGTCCAGTTCGGCGAGGAATCGGCGGAACCCATCCTTTCGGTCGTACCGGGCGATGCTGTGGAGACGGTTGGCGTCGCTGGGCAGGCCATATTTCTCTGGCCTGACGTCTGATAACGCGGCTCTGTGGATCAGCCAATCCTCAAGTCTCGGACAGACGATGATGAGCCTCTGCCCGCTACTGCCCTGACGAGCGAGCAAGCGCAGCCCTTCGCCGGTCTCTATCTCTCGGTAGCTGCTCAGGTCGCGCGGCTGGCCACTGCCGGGGTCCTCATCCACCATGCCCGTCGCGCCGGGTAGGTTCCTCAGCCGGTTGAACACATTGCCCTTGCTCCGTTCATGGAGCACTCGCTTCCTGGGGACGCCCAGGAAACGAAGAATCGCCTCGTCCGGAAAGCACTCGACCAGGACCTTCACTATCCCTCCTCAATAAAACGATCCAGGCTGAAGAACGGGTCCGCCTCCATGAGCTCCCCCATGTCATCAGAAGACAACGGCTTGACGTGAGTTTCATAGTCCCTGAAGTAGGTGACGAAGACCTGGACATTCTCTTGGCTGGTCTTTTCGATGATGGCCGAGAGCAGATACGGATTGTGCGTCGCGATGAAGAACTGGTTCGTCTCATCCAGCGCGATCCGCTCACCCAGGTACTTCGTGTAGTAGGGGAACGCGTTCGATTCCGGCTCCTCAAATACCAGGGCCGAGTCTTTGTTCGAGGCGATGGCGACGGTGTAGAAGATGATCCTCTGAAGTGTGTCCGACGTTAAGCCGTAGGGATAGCTGAAAACCAGATCATCTGCCTGCTTTTGGACTTCAAAAACGCGCTCGTGTGGCTTCATTACGAGCTTCAGCCCGTACCTGCCGAAGAACTCCACCATGATCTCCCGAAGGGCCTTTGAGGCGAGGACTGTAGAAAAGAGATTAGTTCCATTCGGCGGTCGAAGTCCCCCCGATTCATTGCTGTCGTATTTCGCCAGTTTCTTGAAACGAAAGAACTTGATTCTTGCCATCTTGCCAGATATGGGTATCATCATGGTTTCATCGAGCTTGCCTTCGTAAGTTATTGCCCTGAAAGGCTTACCCTTCACCATGAATCGAAACTTGGAGCCATCATGTTTCAGGGCTACCTGAAGCCCGGGATCTGATGGTTCAGAAGTCGACACCTTCACTTCAATTTCCTGATCCAACAGTTGGTCATAGAAGAGGTTGGGGATGATCTGAAGACGAACAGTGTCACGAAGAGGGACATCGCGAGGCTGGCCCAGCCAACCAAGAAGGCCCAACGACTCCAGGATGTTGGACTTGCCGGTGTTGGGCTCGCCGATGAAGAGGTTGACCTTCTTGCATTCGATGTCCAATCGCCGAACCGACTTGAAGTTCGCTATGCCCAGCTTTGTGATCATGGCCGCATCTCCTGCACGATGTGCATGGGAGGTCATTCTTGTGTTTCACACTGAGTAGTTCATTCTATCCACTTCCAGCCATGGCTGACAAGCCCAAAGACTTGACTGTTGCCAAGTCGGATTGGCAAGAGACTTCAGCGGTTTCAGGGATTCAGCAGGGCGATGGCTTTTTCCAGGACGGTGTCTCGGCCGGCGCGGATGTCATCGATGGTTGGCGTGACGAGATGATGCGGCTCGATGCCGTGCAGGGGGGAGGGGACCTTGCCGTGCAGCGGGAACGTCAGCGCACAGCGCAGTGTGACTCCGCCGGGTAAATCGATGCCCTTCGACCAGCCGCAGGCGCCTGTCGTTGGCGTGCCGACGAGAAGGGCGCCGGCCTCGTACATGCCTGATACGAAGTGCTCGCACGCACTGGCGCAGCCGGCGTTGGTCAGGACCGCCACCTTGCCCTCGTAGCACCAGGGCCCTCGCGGCTCCGCGATCATGATGCTCTTCTCATACAGATTCGTCCCGGACCGCCGCTGGAAGCTGATACTGCAGACCACGTCCTGTTTGATGAAGCGGCCGATGACTGTCTCGGCCAGCTCGTCCGAGCCGCCGCCGTTGTCGCGCACGTCCAGGATGAGACAGGGCTTGTCCCGCAGCGGCTCCAGGTGCTTGTCGAATTCCTCGGGTGAAAAACGACCCCATCCACGGATTCTGATGTATCCAAAATCGTCATTGATGACCCGGCTGGAGAGCACGGAGCCATTGCGGTATGGGAGACTGTAGGCGCCTCGCTTCGCATCGACCTCATAGCTCTCGCCTTGTTCGTTGCGCAGCTTCAGCTTGACCTGCGAGCCGGGCTCTCCCTCGACGATGGCCATGCAGGCGGACCCGGCCCTGGCGTACTCCGTGGCGCCGAACGCGTTCGGGAACTCGCGGTCGAAGCACTCCTTCGCGTTGACGCCGTCGATCTCAAGCAGGATGTCGCCGCGGGCCATGCCAAGTTCCTCGGCGCATTCGATCACCACGATCTGGTCTTCGATCAGATCGAGCCGCACGGCCGGCCCGATCAGATGCTGTTGTCCGCCCCAGGACAGGCCCGTATGATAGTCGTTCAGCCGCCGGACGAGCATCCTGTCCATGATGGACAAGGCCTCGTCCAGAGTGGCCATGTCTCTGATCCGGACCCGGCACGCTTCATGCCAGCTCTCATCGAAGGCGCCGGCGTATTCCATCATCGGGTAGTTCTCTTTGAGCGAATCCCACAGGATATCCAGGAACCCAAGGGGCGTCCCGGCGGGGGGCGTCTCGACGTTGGGATCGGCGCCTTTCGCCAGCAGCCACTTCTCCACTTGGTCATGGCCTTTCATGCGGGCCAGGTGCAGCGGGGTGAATCCATACTTGTCCTTCGCATTCACCTCGGCGCCGTGCGACAGGCACAATCGCACAACGGGCAGATCCCCGTCGTTCACGGCGGCCACCAGCTTCTCGCCGAGTGTCTTGGCGTTCATGAGCCGGCACGCGAATCCCCAAGGCCCGCGGCCGTTCTGCACCTTGATCAGCAGCGCATTCTTGCCCGCCTGAAACTTCACGGGAACGAGGTCATCATCCGGGCGAATCGATCGGCTGGTCCAACTCTCGTGAATCAGCTCTCCGTTGAGCCAGGCCTTCACCGCGTCGTCACTGCCGATGCCGAGCAGGCCCGGTCCCGCTTCGTCCATCTCGATTTCCGCCCAGGCATAGGCAATCACGAATTCCTTCGGCCCGTAGAGCTCGCCAAGACTGATGGCGTCCTCTTGGGCGGCCAGCAGTTGCCATGCGTACTCCTGCCCGTCTCTCTGATGGACCATTTTCGCAGTCGGCTTGATCTCCTTTTCGCCGCCATGTTGGGTGAGGAAATCCCGCCCGAACGCTTGAATCAGTTCCCCTTGGCCCGACGGTTCATCCCTTCCCTCAGAGGCGGGGAACGGGCCGCAGACCAGCCATCGTGTCATGAACACCCCGGGTTCCAATCCCCGGTAGGAGGCCCCTTCCTCCGGCGGCAACGCCTCCGCAGACGAAGTATTCACGGACGACACGCAGATAACCATGAGGCTTGCCAGAATTCCCAGAGAAATTCGCATGACATACTCCTTGAATGAGTGACAGGGAGCCATATTTCCGCCGACAGTGATAATTATAGCAGGGGAGAATTCACGCCTCCACGGAAATCACAGGTCACCAGAGACAGGCCAAGTCCCTTATCCTGTCGGCCGATCCCCGCGGCGCATCCGCCGGCTGTCTTGTAGCAAGACGCACTTGAAGCCCGTTCTGTTTGGCTTTTGTCTGCCTGCTACTGCTTTTGTTCGAGCCAGGTCTTGAGATCCCCCTCTTCAAGTCCGGCAAGGATCTTCTCGCGATCGCCCCAGATGGCCTTGCCCGTGATGTCCATGCCTGCCTCTTCACAGATTCGCATCGCCTGGGCTGTCTCGGGTTCGCGGATTTGGCGTGTTCCGCCGAAAGGCTGGAATGCCGGGCGGCTGATCAGGATGCCCAGATCGCCGTAATCCGCATTATCCGTCACGATCCATACGGCTGCCTGGCGGACGGCGTAGGATGCTCGGGCCTTCTCGAGAACGGGCATGAGCCTGGCCAGCTCTTCCTGGTGTGCGGACCTGCGAACGGTGAAACTGTCATCATCGCCCGGTATGTCCCGGGAGCGATTCGCGCAGGCGGCGGGCGGAGACGTGGAGAGCCAGTCATCGTTGCGCAGAGTCAGCTTCTTCTCGGCTGTTGTCACCATGTTTTGCGACGATGGACTCTGCGAGACGAAGTACGTTCCAACCGGTATGGTTACCGTGATAGGATGCGGCACCAGCCGCCGGACTTTGAGCCGTATGTTCTGAATGCCGCTTCCACTCGTTTCGATTTCGATCTTCTTCTCACTCAAGAGGTCGACGATGTTGCGGCCTTCGAGGTCCTGAAGAGCCGCACGGGCGTCCGCCTCGCGCTGATGTCCGGGGAACTCGGAAAGAAACGTTGTCCACGCCTCCTTCGTCCCTTGCTCTTGCGCCGCGAGAAACGGCGCATCATCATGGAGCGGATCGACCTGCGTGGACTCTGTCTCCTGGGGTTCTGAAGAGAGCGTCTCAAAGTGCAGCGAGCTCTCTCCGAGTTCCCGTTCGCTTGCCTCTTCCTCGGAGAGCTCCCGCACGCGAAACTCTCCGTCCACCCATCTCACGTTGAACGGTCGTCCTGAGACGGTGAGGTTCGATCCCACGCCCCATTGTGCGTTGCGTTCGGTGAGAATGACGCCGTCGAGTTCAAAGGCGAAGTTTCTCATGACATCGGAATCCGGGCCCCACCTGATGTGGGCGAGAGCCCATCCAAGCGCCTTTTCTCTTTCTGTGGCAACCGCCTCGGGCAGCGGAGTGGTGGGTTCGAGCACAGCGACCGAAGAGCGGTGTTCTCCACAGAGCATTCCCCAGTTGCTGCCGGAAGCGGTCAAGGCCAGCACAAGCTGGTCATACCCCTCGATGGATTCGTCAGCGATGGCGAATTTCGCCCAGCGCGGCTTGTATTGCTTCGCGTCGATGGTGAATGAGTCTTTCACGAGGGTCTTGTCTTGCTTGTTCTCGCCCTTCAGGGTGAGGCTGACGGTCAATTCTGTCGTTCCCAGACTGGCAAGGAGCAACTTGCATATGCCGTCTTTTGTCAATCGCTCACCTCTCAACGGGTACGCCCACTCTTGTGTCGTCGGCCCGCCATAAAGGTAGTATTTTACTGAGAAAGAGTGGTCAACCGTCTGGGACAACTGACCCTTCTCAGCCACATAAAGACTGAGTCGAAACGGCGGTAGTCCGTCATCAGCGACAGGTTCCGGCTGTCTGGATACGACTTCCTCTGCGGGCTTTTCCTCCAGCGGTGGCGTCGGTTGGTCTTCGGCTGCTGTCGCCTTGATCAATTGCACGATCTCGTCGTTGCCCGCCTCGAGGGCCGCCGCTAATGCGGTGCCGCCGTCGTTCTTCGCAATGCTCGCGTCGGCACCGGCGGCCAGGAGGATTCGCACGATTTCTGTGTGTCCTTTGTACGCCGCTCCCATCAGAGCGGTCTGCCCGTCTTTCTCTTTGGCATCAGCGTCGGCGCCTGCGGCCAACAGGGCTTGTACGATCTGGGTATTGCCCTTGTATGCGGCCCCGATCAGGGCTGTGGTGCCGCGCTCGGTGCTCAGGTTTGGGTCGGCACCATGCGCCAGCAAGACGTGTGCTACCTCGGCGCGTCCATCAATTGCAGCCGATATCAGGGCCGTCTGTCCATCGACTCGTTGTGCATTGACGTTGGCCCCCGCGGCCAGCAGGGCCTCCAGACCCTCCATGTGGCTCTTCGATGCAGCCGCCATCAAGGGAGTTTGGGCGTTACGGTCTCGCGTGTCGACGTCGGCGCCGACATCCAGAAGAGCCTTCACGATGAAGGTATCGCCGGCCAACGCCGCCTTCAGCAGGCTGGCATCGGATTCGATTGCCTCTCGCCCGTCCGGCCTGGAGGGAACAACGACGCCGTCAATTACGCTGGCATTGAGCTTGCTGTCCGTACTTACAGTGACGCTCGTTTGCGTTGGATCGGGCGGGATTCTGAGTCCGAGCCTCTCACCCCGTTCAATCTCGTCGCCGCGCGTTTTGACCTCGGTCTCTGAAAATGCGAAAGTGAAGGTCGAAGAGCCCCCCGGTTTTCCCTGGGGCACTTCGAACAAGACGCTCCCTTCCTCATCGGTCGTCCTGTTTTCTATCACCCATCTCCGGGCATCTTCATCGTAATAGCTCAGCCATATCTCTTTGCCCGCGATAGGGTTGTCTCCTTCGACACAGACCAGGTTCACTTGCCTGGCTGTCGTGGGCTTCGTGGCGGGAGGTGGAATCGACGGAACAACGGCCGTCGGTACCTGTTCTTCCGTAGTCTCGGCGGGCTCGGCCACGGGAGTCTGAATCTCTTGCTGAGCCACCTCGGCTTGTGTTTCGAGGGCCACATCCAGGACTACCTTGGAGCCGGCCAGAACGCGCAATTCCCGACGGTAGGGGATGTAGCCCGCTTTCCTCACTTCGATCACGTGGGTGCCTTCGTCCAGCTTGAGGTCCGCCGGGGCATTACCCACGAAGCTCCCGTCCACGTACAATTCGGCACCCTCCTGGCCCGTATTGACCATGATGTCGCCAGTTACCTCTGGCGGGGCCTCTGGGCGCGGCGGGACTGGAACGGATGGCTCCGGCTTCCGAGCGGGGCCATCGACCGGCTCCAATACGAAATGGGCAGACCCGCCCAGGGCACTCAGGGTCTGTTCCTGCTCTTTGTAGCCTTGCTTGCGCACAATGAAGACGGCGTCACGCCTTCGCTGGTTGCGATAGGACACGGTGCGAGGGGTTACTCCATAGGGATGTCGATTCACGTAGATCATCGCCCCAGGCGGATCCGATGTGACCGTATACGTGGTCCTGGCGCATCCGCCGACCACAAGGGCTCCCAAGAGACACACGACGATCGGTATTAGCTTTCCGGCGTTCATAGGTCACCTCTATACGATTGTGCTGACGAATCTGATATTCTGTGCCGGAACGACTCGGGCATGACACGCAAAACCTGATGGGCGAGAGTCCATGACACCTACTTCGGCCTCCACATCTGAAGGTTGCCGTCGAGCACCTTTATGTTGAGTTCTGGATCGGTTCCTAACGTGAGGCTCGTTTGGGCCGGATCGGACGGAATTCTGAATCCTAATCTCTTGCCGTTTCTGATTTGGTCGGCGCGGTCATTGACGGCTGTCTTGGAAAGGGCAAATGTGAAGGTGAAAGACGCGCCGGATTCCTCGCAGGGAATCTCAAACATGGCTACCCCGTCCCGGGCGGTTGTCCCGTTCCTGGTGACCCACGTTTTGACCGTTGCGATGTAATAACTCAGCCATATCTCTTTTGCGGCGACCGGACGATCTTCCTCAGTGTAAACGAGCTTCAACTGCTTGGCTGCTTTGGGTCCCGGGGGCGTGGTCGTTGGCGCAGGGGCGGTCAATTCTGTCGGAGCTTCGGGTGCAGCACGTACGGATATGGTGCTCGGTTCTGTTTCTTCCACGGTCTCAATCGATTCGGTACTGGAGATCTCTGTTTCCCGTTTGGCCTGCGGCGGTTCGGCGATCGCCCTTTCCATTCTCCCGGGTGCAGTGCTCTCGTCAGATGCCACTGCAAGAGAAGGGGCCTCCTTTTGCGGAGATTCCTCCTCGCCCAGACTCGCCAATTTCTCCTTGGACCGGAAAGCGTATTCGGAAGTCGGATAGTTTTGCACGATGTATTTGTAGCCACCCACGGCCTCCTCCATTTGCCCCTTTCCCTCCAGGCACTGTGACCTGAGGAAGACGATCTCCGCATGCAGTTCAGGCGATGGTTTCGTGTAGCTCTCTGCCTCTGATAACTCGCCCAGGGCTTTGTCAAAATCACCGCGAGCATAGGCGTCATACGCAAAACTCAGGGCCCCTTGCTGGGCCATCCCACACCCTGATGCCGACATCAGAATGAAACCCGCGCACACCGCTCCAATCAGAACAACGATCGATGAGTCACTATTGCTCACAATTGCGCCTCCTGAATATCTGTAATTTGTACTTGCCATGTGACGTTGTAGGCAGTGCTCTCCGTGTAGGGTTCTTGGCATATGAAAGATAGCTCTATCAACACGATTCCTTGTTGTCTCTGGCACGCGAGCGACACGTGCCGACGTGCCATACAGGGCGGTGGCCGTGCCCACAGGAGAATGCAATTCCTTCAGCGAGGGCGAACCATCGCCGACCCGACTCCCCACTGAATTTCTTGCCCTGCCGCTTCATAATACCCTCAAATGAGGAATATCTCCGGTCGTTGTCAAGGGAAAAACTTGATTTCCGCGGTGGCCGGTGGCGGAATACGGGGCCGGTGTGGAGGGGGGCATGCAGAGTGAGAGAACCGGTGGGGCAGGGGGCTGCCCCACCGTTCGTTGGGTGCCCGGAAGGTCGTGGACCGGGTGGGCCTATCCGTTGAGGGTCCAGCCTTCGCGGTATTGGCGCTTGAGCAGATCGTTGGCCTCGCTGCTGTTGGTGACGCGTCCGGCGGCGGGGTCGTAGTCGAGCTTCTTGCCGACGCGGTAGGCGACGAGGCCGAGGAGCATCAGCTCGATCATCGTGCCGCCGTACTCGAAGTCGCAGGAGGTTTTCAGGTCGCCCTTGCAGGCGTTGGTCCATTCCTTCTGGAAGTGGCCGACGTCCGGGAGCATCTTATCCTTCGGCCGGCGGTCGTAGTAGGTCATGTCCGCATCGTCGCCGAAGGGGATGACCAGGCGGGAGCCGAAATCGGCGATAATGTAGCCCTTGGAGCCCTTGAACATCGCGCCGTGTCCGATCTCGTTCAGATCGACCCACTTCCTCGGCGAGCGCGGCATGGCGCCGCCCTGGTACCAGTGTACGCCAATAGCAGGCCGCCAGTCGTTGGCCGGAAGACTGAAGTGGCTCTCGAGCTCGACCGGCGTCACTTCCGGATTGAATGGATCGCCCTTGCCCTCGGCGGAGGTCGGCACGCCCACGCCGACCGCGTCCCAGACGATGTCCATCGTATGGCTACCCATGTCGCCGATTTGGCCGCTGCCGAAATCCCAGTACATGTTCCACTGCAGACAGTTCGCGCCGGGGCCGCCGGAGAAGTAGCCCGGATTGTACGGATGCCATGGTGACGGCCCGATCCAAAGGTCGTAGTGCAGGGTCGCCGGCGGCTCGCCCTGGGCGGGTAGGTACCCCGGCCGACGGATCTGCCGATTGCCCCAGGCGTACGCGTCCTGCAACTCGCCGATGGCGCCGTCGCGGATCAATTCCTGCACGCGGTTGAAGTTCGGGTTCGCGTGCCGCTGCATCCCGACCTGGGTGGCGAGCTTGCTGCGGTTCTTGAGGTAGTTCGCGCGGACCACGCGGGCCTCCTCCACGCTGTTGGCCAGCGGCTTCTCGCAGTAGACGTGCAGTCCGCGATTCAGCGCCCAGTTCGCCACAAACGCGTGCGTGTGGTCCGTCGTGCAGCAGATAACCGCGTCGAGGCCCTTCTGGTCGAGGCACTTGCGCCAATCGACATAGTGCTTGGCCTTCGGGAACCGCTTGGCGGCCGAGGCGATGTGCTTCTCGTTCACGTCGCACAGGGCCACGACGTTTTCGCTCGAGATCGCATCGAAATGCGCGAGGGCCCGGCCCCAGGTCCCGATCATCGCGACGTTGAGCTTATTGCTGGGCGCGTTGGCGCCGGAGAGCACGCCGCTGGGGAGGATGAGCCATCCGGCTCCGGTCGCGGCGGCGGATTGGAGGAATTGACGTCGTTTCATGCGGTCTTCTCCTTTCGGTTGTGGCGTTCTCATTGCATACGAGGGCCTTGGCCCGCCCATCCTACCGGCGAACGTCCCGGCCATCAAGCCCGCCGGCAAGAATCGAGTTTCCCGGCGACGCGACAAACGCAGTCCATCGATGCTCCGAAAGGCAGAAACGACACGAGACACGAGCTACGGTCTCTTGGACCACGGAATATGCGAAATACGCGACCGGAGAATCGTCTCGCGCGGGGACGCCGAAGCGCGGAGGAAAGCATCAACCATCATCGTTTGTGTGTAACCAATGCCATTTTTGTCTTGCTGTCTGCGTTCTTTGTCGTGTAGATTTCTTGTAGCGAACATATTTTGACGGATTGCTTCTCCAATAGGCGCGATAGGCGGCCCACGTCTCGGTGCCCCACCGACGCGGGCGGAGTCCGGGCCGATGACCAAGGCGATCTACACGCACGTGTTGAATCGCGGAGCTACCGGAGTCAAGAGTCCGGCCGACGAGCTCTGAGCCGTGGGGCTTGGGTGTGTTATGCGGAAGCCATATATCATAGTTGGGCACAACAAGAAAGGAGAACGAAAGAATGAACATCGCAAAGAGAGCCCTTGGAGTGGTAGTCGTTGTGGTCGTGCTCTTGTCGATCGGGGCAGTCACCGCGCAGGTTAGCACGAGCAGCTCGCTGAAGAAGGAGCAACTCCAACGCCTATATACCGAGTACCTCACAGCGGAGGGATACAAGCCCGAAGTGGACAGTGACGGGGATGTGCGCTTCAAGCGCGAGGGTAGAACATATTTTATAGACGTCTCGGAAAAGGACCCGGAGTTCTTTCATGTAGTCCTGGCCAATATCTGGCCGATCGAAAGCGAAAAGGAGCGTCTGCAGGTTCTCGCAGCGGCTGACTACTCGAACGCGAAATCGAAGGTGTCAAAGGTCCACACGGTTCGGGACGATGTTTGGGTATCCATCGAGCTATTCGTCGCCTCTCCAGACGATTTCAAGGGGGTTTTCAATCGCGTCATGTCAGCGTTCGACAATGGAGTCGCCAACTTCGTCAAGAAGATGCGCGAATAGACTTGCCCAACAACCAGCTGCAAGCGACGCGGACAAGCCGCGCGCCTGAGCCGGCGTCTTAGGCTTCTGGATGCCATGCAATGAATGAATCGGTGCCAGATAACAACATCTCGCGAGTGATGCTTGTCACCGATGCTCCATCCTTGGATCGGGGCTTCCTGAAAGAATTGGCCCTGCATTTTCCTCGGCGGATGTCACCGGAAAGGCCCTCGTATTCGCCTGATTTCGAGACATCGCGTTTGGGTGGAGAGTTGGCTACCCAGCGAATTCCATTTGGGCAACAGCCTGTTAAATCGGTTTCTTGCCTCTCTGAGAGTGCTCGGAGAGCCAACTATTGGGGCCAAGGCGCGTCCGGAACACGGCGACTGTCACCGGGAAACCGAGGCCGACCCCGGAAAAAGGAGAGATACGATGGATATCGTGACCGTTCGAGCGTTCTTTCTGTGGTGCACGGTGATCAACGGAGTTTTGCTGGTCCTTTCGTTTCTGATCTGTGCCTTCGCCGGTGATTGGGTCTACCGAATGCACAGCCGGTGGTTCCCGATCTCCCGGGAATCGTTCAACGTGGCCATCTACGGCTTCCTCGGGTTGTTCAAGATGTTCGTTCTGGGGTTCAATCTCGTCCCTTACGTCGCCCTCGCGATCGTCGGCTGAGAAGGGCCATTCAACGAATCCCGATCACTCTTCCAGATTCGCATTACTCGCTCGCTCCGTGCTGGCGGAGCCATTCGGCGGCCTGGGGTTGCTTGTATTGTCTCGCATCCATCAGAGGGGTGTACCCGTCGGCGCTTCGGGCGTCGATCCTGGCGCCGTGGGCGATCAGTTGTTCCATCACATCCGTGCGACCCCGCCTGGCAGCTTTGTGCAGGGCTGTTTGGCCGTCGTCGTCCCGGGCGAGGACGTCGGCCCCGGCGTCAATCAGGCGTGCGGCTACGTGCGTGTCGCTCGCGTCGTGGAGCGGCGTCGCGCCGGAACGGTCCGTTGCCTCGCTGTCAGCGTCATGGGCGACGAGCAGACCCACAATTTCGGCATGGCCCTCGCCGGCCGCTGCATGCAGCGGCGTTTCGGCCCGCCACGTGTTGTGTGTATTGATGAGCGCGCCACCCGCGATCAGCAACTCGACAACCTCTCGATGGCCTTTTGCCACAGCATAGTAAAGCGGCCGTCCGCCCTCCCGGTCCTTCGTATTGACGTTGGCGCCCTGGGATAGGAGCGATTGGATGCGCTGGATGTCGCCCGCTGCGGCCGCGTCGTGGAGCGGGGTCGAGCCGGTCGTCAGGAGGCTTTCGACGACGACATCGAGCTTCGCGCCGTTTGCCATCAACAATTCGACGACCGGCCCGTGCCGTCGGCGCGCGGCTTCGTGCATGGGGGAATCGCCGTCGCGGTCTTGGGCATGGATGTCGGCGCCGCCGGCGATGAGCAACTCCACCACGTCCCGGCGACCTTCGTACGCCGCCAGATGCAGGGGGGTGGCTTCGTCAGTGTCCCTGGCATTGACGTTCGCTCCGCTGCTCACGAGCAATCCCGCGACATCCGTGGCGCCGCCCGCGACGGCACGGTGCAGGGGGGCCCGGTTGTCGGCGTCTCTTGCGTTGACATCGGCGCCGGCGGCAATCAGGGTCTGTGCCACGTCTTTGAAGCGGCCTTTCGGTGCGTTCCGGCGCCCTCTGGCGACCGCCTCGTGCAGCGGCGTGATGCCGTACATGTCGGCCGCGTTGACCGCAGCGCCGTTTGCCACCAGCAGTTCCACCACCTCTTGATGTCCGCTCGAAGCGGCCTTGTGCAGGGCGGTCTGCCCCGCCCAATCTGTGGTCCAGCGATCTCTTGTGCCCCGTCGGATTCTGGCGTTGACGTCCGCCCCCTTTGCGAGCAGAAGCGCGACCAGGTCTCTGTGACCTCCCGCGGCCGTCGGGTGCAGTGCTGTCAACCCTGCGGTGGTCTCGGCGTTTACCTGGGCACCATGGGCGGCGAGAAAAGCGGCAGTCTCCGCGTGTCCACGGGAGATCCCCAACAGTAGGGGCGTCATGCCATCCGGGGCCGGCGCGTTCACATCGGCGCCATGGGACACGAGCCGTTCCACCACGGCTTGGTTGCCCAGGGAGGCCGCCTGGTGCAGAGGCGTGGCGTCGTTATGGTCCCTGGCGCTTACATCGGCACCGGCGGCCACCAGCAGAGCGACTGTCTCGGCGTACGGGGCTGCGATCAGATCACCATTCTCGGCGTCGGCGGCACGATGCAGGGCCGTGCGGCCCATCCGGTCTCTGGCGTTCACGTCGGCACCGCGGGCGATGAGCAACTTGATGACCTCGGCATGCCGCGCAGCGGCTGCATGGTGAAGGGCCGTTGTGCCGTCGTCATCTTTTACCGTGAGGTCGGCGCCCTTGTTGATGAGCAACTCGGCTGTCTCCTTGTTGGCGCTTCGTACCGCCAGCAGCAGCGGTACTCCCCCGGAATTGTCCCGGCCATTCGCATCCACACCTTCGGTCACCAGGATCTCCACAATCCGCGTGTAGCCCTGCCTGACGGCGTGGCATAGCAGATCCTGGGGGGACCTGTCACCGGTGGCATGAATGTCGCCGCCCTGGGCGATCAGCAGTTCGACGAGCTGCACGTGTCCCTGTGTGATTGCGTATGACAGAGCGGAACGCCCGCTGTTGTCTTTCACGTTCACATCGGCACCATGGGCGATCAGGCGCCGCGAGATATCCACCTCCCCGCGGGTAACCGCATAGTGCAGCGGGGTACGCCCCAATACATTCTTTACCGTGACATCAGCGCCTTCCGTGATGAGCGTCGCGGCAAGGCTCCTGTGCTTGCGGGCAATGGCACAGTGCAACGGCGTCACACCCCTTCGGTTCCTTGCGCTCACCTTCGCGCCGTGGGCCAGCAGCAGTTGAGCGATCTGCTGTCGACCGTACGAGGCGGCCACATGCAGCGGCACGTCGTGGTTCGTCGTCTCGGCGTTGACATCGGCGCCCTTGGCGATGAACAGTTCCACCAGTTCCCGGTGGCCCCTTCCGGCGGCGATGTACAGTGGGATCCTGCCGAGCGTATCCTTCTTGTTGACGTCGGCCCCCCGGCGGATCAGCGATCGAGCTCGTTTGGCATCGCCATCCTTGGCCGCTTGGTGCAGCGGCGGGACAGACCCGCTCGGCTTTCTACTGCATCCAATGCCTGCAAGCATCAAGACCAGGATCAGCAATGTGCAACGTACGGTCATCAGGCCAATTGTACAGACAGCGGGATGAGAAAGGCAAAGGCAAAAACGGCAGGCGTGCTGACGGTGCGCGTGAGCCTTCCCACAGTGGTGGAACATTGGGGAAGGCCGACGTGCTACATCACCGCTCCGACCTCCCCTCGCATCTTGCCGGATTCGGCTGCCTCACAAGAGCCGGAACCTTTGTTTTGCGGACACTCCAGCCGTTTACTGAATCATCCGTGCCGCTCTCTTCACGAGCCACTGCTCATCACAGTCGACGGCGGTGCACCCATACCAGATGTAGGTGCAGCCGTCTTCCGTAGTGCGGTCTGTCTCGACCATGAGCGTGTCGCACCGGGGGCACAAAGGCCCTGCATCGTATTGTTGTACTGAGGCTCTTTCGCTGTGCAGATATGTCGTGCTCATCCCTGGCCTCTCACCTAATGCTACTTTGTGTGATGCCATCCGTGGCCACAGCCGCGGGTTGCACTTTCTGTCCACATTATATAGGACATTGGCCTTCCGTGCAATATAGGGGAAATGCTTAATTTTCGCGGACTCGATCCACGCGCGTTGCACCACAATTGGTGGTGGCACGGCTTGCCAAACACGGCTTTTCAGGTTAAAATGCGCGGTTTGCCGAGGAATGACACCAACGAAAGGATCTTGGAAATGGTCAAGACGGAGCAGATACAGGTGAACACGAGAGGCAACTGCCACGTGGTGAATATCACGGATGACGTGGGCAGGGCCGTGGCTGGCTCGGGCCTGAGCGCGGGAGTGGTTACCCTGTTCCATATCGGCTCCACAGCCGGGATCACGACCACCGAATACGAGCCCGGACTGGTTGACCACGATATCGAGGCCGCATTCGAGCGGATCGCCCCGGAGGCGGGCTCATACGAGCATGAGAACACCTGGCATGATGATAACGGCCACTCCCACGTGCGGGCCTCGCTGCTCGGACCCTCGTTGAGCGTGCCATTTACCGATGGCCGGCTGACGCTCGGCACGTGGCAGCAGATTATTCTGGTGGACTTCGACACACGGTCCCGCCACCGGACAGTCGTCTGCCAGGTCATCGGAGAGTAACCGGCGCAGGCCCCATAGCTGATGAGCCCCATTTTTGCGGACCTTGGGTCGAACCGGTTCGGCACCGGCTTGCGGACCGGCATCAGGCGTGAGTCGGAGTTGAAACGGGCTTGACGACAGTCCCATAACGACGTAAAATTGCGGTAAGTTTCTATCATCTGAATCCTGTCATTAGGGCGATATCCGGTAGTATGCGAAGCTTTTGGTGGAGAGCGTTGTCTCTGGTAAGCCTGTCGGTGGCGTTGATGGCGGCATGGGGGTGTGCGGAGAAGAAAGCCGTCGAGTTGGCGCGCTCGGCCGACTTAGGACCCACAATTGGGTCATTTGCAGACGTGCCGAAACCCGAGCCGGTGGCGGTGGAGGGCTACGGGCTTGTCGGCGGTCTGGCGGGCACGGGTTCAGCATATTGCCCACCCCACGTCCGGGCCTATCTGAGGCAGTACGTCCTGGCGCAGTTGTCCCACGAGCGGATCAGCGTGGATGAGCTGATCGACGGCAAGGATACAGCCGTCGTTCGATTGGAAGGGTGGCTCCCGGCGACCGCGTCGAAGGAGGAGCATTTTGACGTCCGCGCCTCCGTGATTCCGGGTTCGGAGGTCGTGTCAATCGGTGGCGGCTGGCTGTACAAGGCGGATCTGGTGACCCGTGGCACGTTCGGTGTGGATACGAAGCCTCTGGCTACGGTCGATGGGCCGATCTTTGTCAATCCGATAGGAACTCGCGATTCTGACTCCGGGAGCGGCTACGTTCTCGGGGGCGGCAGGGCGGCCTACGATTTTGCGATCAACCTGACGCTTCGCAGGCCCAACTATCGGGTGGTCAGCATGATCCGCGACCGGTTGAACGAGCGATACGGGCCGAACATCGCCAGGGCCCTTTCTCCCAGCAATATCGAGGTGCGGGTGCCCGAGGAATACCGTCGCAAAAAAGGGCGATTCGTCGCGATGGTCCCGGTGACGTTCGTGGAGGTAGCGCCGGAATTGGTTGCGGCCAGGGTCATTACATTGGTCCATCAGTTGGCCGTGTCGGACAACAAGGACCGCGCGGAGATCGCCCTTGAGGCAGTAGGGCGGGAGGGTCTCGGCAGGCTCCGGGTGCTCCTGGATGCCTCAGATGCGGAGGTTCGACTTCGGGCGGCACGATGCATGCTGAACCTCGGCGACGATCGCGCCTTGGCGACCCTTCGCGCGCTGGCAGCGGATAAGGATTCACCGCACCGGCTTGATGCCCTGGACGCGATTATGGTCTCGGCCAGACGGAACGACGCTCTGGCGCTGGCCCAGCGACTGCTGCGGGATCGTGACGCGGCGGTCGTTCTGGCCGCGTACGAGCATCTGCGTCAGATGGAGGCTCCCGTCGTGATCGGCGAGCTCGTAGGGCGGAGTTTCCTGTTGGAGCGGGTCGTGCCGACCGACCGGCGAGCAATCTTCGTGTCGCGCCGCGGCGACCCGCGCATCGTTCTGTTCGGCGCGCCTCTGACCTGTCGTGACAATATGTTCGTCGAATCGCCGAGCAAAGCGATCGTCGTCGATTCGCGGGCGGGCCAGGAGTACGTTTCGGTGATCCGCAAGCACCCGACGCGACGTGGGGTCATCGGGCCCGTGAAGAGCGGGAGGGACCTGACCGATCTCATCCGGATTCTTGGAACCGAGCCCGCCACCACAGCAGAGGGACAGCTCCGGGGTTTGGGCGTATCCTACGCCGAAACGATTGCACTGCTCGAGCAGTTGTCGGCCAAGGGGGCGGTGGACGCCGAGTTTTGGGCCGGGCCACTGGCGAAAATCGATGTTCCAGTCAAGAAACGACCGACGTTAGGCCGATAAAAGATTGACGCACTGTTCCGGAGCGGCTGCTTGAGGGACGGGTATCCTTTTAGGAGATTGTGACATTCAGGTAGGCTATGCGACTTGAGAAGATTATACTCGACGGATTCAAGAGTTTTGCCGATAGGACGGAGTTCGTTTTCGATGCTTCCATCATTGGTATTGTCGGACCTAACGGGTGCGGCAAGAGCAATGTGGTCGACGCGGTCAAGTGGGTGCTCGGCGAGCAGAAGCTCAAGAGCCTGCGGAGCGACCAGATGGCCGATGTGATCTTCGGCGGCAGCAGCAGCCGAAAGCCGCTGGGCTCGGCCGAAGTGACACTCGTGCTCTCGAACCCGGAAGGCGGCACCGGCCGATTGCCCATCGAAACCGAGCAGGTGCAGGTCTCACGGAGGATCTACCGCAGCGGTGAGAGCGAGTACCGGATCAACGGAAAGCTGTGCCGACTGAAGGACATTCGCGAGCTGTTCATGGACACCGGCGTCGCGACCCGGGCCTATTCCATTATCGAGCAGGGGCAGGTCGAGCAGTTGGTCAGCGCCTCCAAGGCGGACCGGCGACTCGTGTTCGAGGAGGCGGCCGGCATCAGCAAGTACAAAGCGCACAAGAAAGAGGCGATTCGAAAACTCGAGCGCACCGAGCAGAATCTGCTGCGCTTGGCCGATATCCTCGAGGAGGTCGGCAAGCGGCTCCGCAGCGTCAAGCTGCAGGCGGGCAAGGCGCGGAACTACCTGGAATACAGCCGGCGGCTCAAAGAGCTACAGGTGAATTACTCCCTCGTCGAGTACGGGCGGAACAAGGAGCAGCTCGACGAGAAATCCGCGCTGCTTCGCCAGACGGACGAGTTGTTCTCCACGGCGGTGGCGGAAGAGGCCGGCGCCGAGGCGGACGCGAGCCGACTGGGAAACGAGATTATCGATAAGGATCACAAGCTCAGCGAGACAGGCAACTCGCTGGTGGCCATACAGAGCAAGATCGATCAAAAGCTCCAGCGGGTCGATTTCCTGCGTTCGCGCACGGTCGAGCTCGAGCAGCGGCGGGACGGTGCGTCGCAGGAGATCGAGAATTTGCGCGAGCAAGGCGAAGCGCTCAGGGCGGACCTGGCGCATCACCGCAACGAACTGGCCGGTTGTGACCGGACGGTGGCCGAACGGACGGAGGCGATCGAGGAGATCCAGAAGGTCGCTTGTGAGGTCGATCTTCAGCTCAGTTCCCTGGAAGCGGAGCTTGATGACGAGAAATCCGGCATCATCGACATCGTGCGGCGTACGGCCCAGCTTCACAACGAGATCCAGAGCCTCTCGAGCTATCGCGACAACCTATCGAACCAGAGGGAACGGCTCGCGGGCCGGGCTCGCACGGCCAAGGCCGAACTGGAGGGCCTGCTGACCGAAAAGGCCCAGCACAACGCCCGTCTCGGTGACATCACGAAGGTCCTGGAGGAGCTGGAGCGGAATCTGGAGTCGAAGCAGCAGAAGATCAAAGAGGCGGAAAGCCAGGTTGTCGACGACGGGAGACGATTGGGCAGCAGCAAGGAGGCACGCAGCGCGCTGAGCAGCGAATTGGCCGTGTTGACCGATATGGAATGCCGTTACGAGGGCCTCGGCAACGCCGTCAAGAATATCCTGAAGGCGCAGAGGGACGAGAGCACCAGACTCGATTACATCGATGGCATTCTCGCCGAGAAGATCGGCACGGATGTGGAGTATGCGGGCGCCGTGGAGGCCGCGCTCGAAGGTCTCACGGATGTGCTGCTGATCAACGATATGGATAAGCTGCTGGAGGACCGGGAAACGCGGTCGAATCTCGAAGGACGCGTCCATTTCCGTTGCCTGGATCAGGTGGAGCCTTTCACAGACGATGCCGATTTCTCGAAGCACCCGTTCGTCAAGGGACGGCTGGTGGAATTTGTCACATGCGAGAGTCGGTATGCCGCGTTGGCCTGGAGCCTGTTGGGCAGAACGGTCGTCGTGGATTCGCTGGACGCGGCCGCCCGACTGACCGACTACCTGCGGGCCGGATACAGTTTTGTCACCCTCGGCGGGGAATGCCTGAGCGCCGACGGACTGCTGCGGCTGGGGCCGTTGGGCAGGGCAACCGGCCTGATCTCTCGCCGGAGCCGAATCCATCAGTTGGAGGAGACCATCGCCGGGATCAACGCCGAGGTCGCCCAGTTGGAGGGCCAGATTCAGAAGAACATCCAGACCAAGGCACACCTCGAAAAGCTCTGCAAGGACTTGCGCACGGCGATCTACGAGGCCAACACGGAAAAGACACAGATCAACTCCAAGCTGGCCGTTTACGAGCGGGACATCGACCGGTTGAAGGAGGAAGAGCCGCTGATTGGCAAGGAGCTGGATTCTCTCGAGGGCGAGATCTCGCAATCGGTGCAGCGGGAATACGATTCGAAGCAGCGGCTCGGCGAATTGGAGGCGGTCAACAACGAGCGTGCCGCCCACATCCGCGACCTGGAGGTTCGATACGATGAGTTGAAGGATCAGCAGCAGGACCGGATGCAGGAGTTGACGGATCTGAAGGTCCGGCTCGGCCAAGTCGTCGAGCAGCAGAAGGGGCTGCGGCAGATCATTGAACGACTACAGGGCCAGATGCAGACGAGCTCGCACACGCTGGCCACCGCCGAGGACGAGATCCAGGTCTGCACCGGCCAGTTGGCCGAGGCCCAGAGAGATATTCTGACTTGTGAGGCCCGCGTCTCCGAGCTATTCGTGGAGAAGGAGGGCACGCAGGAGAAGAACCGGCTGCTGCAGGAAGAGCTCGCCGGGCTTATCGCCGAACAGCGGCAGAAGGAAGAACTCGTTCGCACCAAGCGCGCCGAGAAGACCCAGATCGAGCACAAGATCGGCGAACTCCGGGTCGAGCTCGGGCAATTGGAGGTCCGCCAGCAGGATCTGATGGAGCGCGTTCGCGACGAGTTGCAGATCGATCTGGCCGAGGCCTTCGCCAATCGTGAGACGGGAGACGTGGATTGGGAGCAGGTCAAGGGCGAGATCAACGAGCTTCGGGGCAAGATCGAGCGGCTCGGCAACGTGAACGTCGACGCCATTGCCGAGCAGGAGACCCTCGAAGAACGGCACAACTTCTTAGCCAACCAGGTCCAGGACCTCACGGAGAGCAAGAGCCAGCTCCAGCAGCTTATCAATAAGCTCAACAAACAGAGCCGCGAGAAGTTCGTCGAGACGTTCGAGCAGATTCGCGCCAACTTCCAGCAGATTTTCCGCAAGCTCTTCGGCGGCGGCAAAGCCGATGTCGTGCTGGAGGAATGTGATGACGTGCTGGAAGCGGGCATCGAGGTGATCGCCAAACCCCCGGGCAAGGAGACGCGGAGCATCTCGCTGCTCAGCGGCGGTGAAAAATCCATGACGGCTCTGGCGCTGCTGTTCGCGGTCTTTCGGACGAAACCTTCGCCATTCTGCTTTCTCGACGAGGTGGACGCCGCCCTGGATGAGGCGAACAACGAGCGATTCAACATGCTCTTGCGCGATTTTGGAATCGACAGCCAGTTCATCGTGGTCACACACTCCAAGCGAACGATGAGCATTGCCAAGGTTCTGTTCGGTGTTACCATGCAGACCCAGGGCGTGAGCAAGAAGATCGCCGTCCGCTTCGACGAATATAGCTCCGAAACCGCCGCGGCGTAGCCGGATCTCTTTTGGCCGCTGCCGGCGAGTTCCACAGGCCGGTGTTGTGCGTTCATGGTTTTGCGAGGTCCTATGCGGTTTGGACGACTGGCGCATTTGTTTCGCCGTGCATCTACACACCGCCTGTTCCCATTCGCTTTAGGTCTTCTGGCGATTGCACTCATGCTGTCGAGCATCGGCGACGGGTTCTTCCAGGATGATCTGGTCCACCGCGCCCATCTTCTCAAAGAGCGGGTCGTGCCCGAGGGATACTACGGGACACCTCTGTTGCCCACCGATGCCGGTACGCTCACCGGCGCGATGCGTGACACGTTTGCGGTGACGCGATCGCGGGAGGACGTATCGCATCTGAAGGAGTCCGGACTGTTCCCGTGGTGGACGTCGGACGATCTGCGTATCTCGAACTGGCGGCCTCTGACCGCCCTGACACACTGGCTGGACTATCGATTGTTCCCGGATTCACCCGCGCTGATGCACGCGCACAATCTGCTGTGGTTTGGTGCGGTGGTCATGGTGGTCACGGTCCTGTATCGACGGATGATGGGTGTCGTGCCGGCTGCTGCGCTGGCGGCACTTCTCTACATGATCGATGAGAGCAACTACTTTCCGGTCTGGTGGGTGGCGAACCGAAACCTCCTGTTGGCCCTGTTCTTCTCGATTCTAGCGCTGCTGTGCCACGATCGATGGCGACAGCATGGGCGGCGGGACTGCGGCGTCATGGCGCCGCTGCTGCTTCTTCTGGCCTTGCTCTCGACCGAGGCCGGGATCGCGACGTTCGCATACCTGTTCGCCTATGCACTTGTGATCGACCGCGGGACCAGGCTGCGTCGTGCCCTGAGCCTCGTTCCGGCGGCTGTGGTGATCGCAGGCTGGCGCATCGTGTACAACGCCCTGGGGCATGGCGCCTCGGGAGGCGGCTTCGTGATCGATCCGGGGCGCGAGCCTCTGGCTTACGCGCTGGCCGTGCTGGAGCGGGCGCCGCTGCTGCTCATGGGGCAGTGCGCGCCGTTGCCGGCGGATACGTATTGGATGATGTCCGAGTACGCGATGGGGCAGTATCTGGTCCCGGTGTATGCCTTTCTCGCTCTGGTGTTCGTGGGCGTGTTCGGCCTGCTGAGGCGGGACCGTGTGTCACGGTTCTGGTTCACAGGGATGTTGCTGTGTGTGCTGCCCGTCTGCGCCACGGTGCCGATGAATCGGAATCTGCTGTTCGCGGCGATCGGTGCTTTCGGCCTGTTGGCACGCTGCGTGACGGGCATGTTTGCCGGGGATGGCTGGGTCCCGGAGCGCCGAATGTACAGGGTCCCGTTGTGGATGATCTGCATTGCTCTGCTGTTCATCCATGTCCCGGTCGCTCTGGGAGGGAGGCTCTGGTCGCGTCGCATGTTCGCATTCTCCGGCGAAGTGATCTACTCGACCATGGAACTCGGCGAGGCTCCGAATCTGTCGGATAAGACCGTGCTTCTGGTCAATGCGCCCAACCCGTTCTTGTTCATCGCGATGCCACATCTGAGGAGCTACGAAGGCAAGTCCGTACCGGCTCTGGCGCGGGTGCTCGTGCCCGGGTGGCGGCCACTGGAGGTCACTCGTACGGGTGAGAACACGCTTATGATCCGGTCGATGCAGGGCAGTCTGATGTCTGTCGACGAGTCGAGCAGGGACATGCGGCCGAACTTCCTTTACATGTACCGCACGTTCAACACGCTGTTCCGCGGCCCGGACGAGCCGTTTCACGCCGGGCAGCGCGTCGAGCTTCCGGACCTGGCCGTGGAGGTCTTGTCCGTCGATGACGCCGGATCCCCAACGGCCGTCCAATTCGATTTCTCTCGCTCTCTCGACAGCCCTTCTCTGCATTGGCTGCAATGGCACTGGAAGCCCTTCGGCCTCGGCTCATACAGCCCCTTCACCATCCCTGCGGTCGGCGAGACGGTCGTCATCCCCGGGCCATTCTGAGATCGACGAGTGGGAGCGTCGGGCGAGTCAAAGCGACGAATTCTCGATTGAAAGGAGGGGCGTGTCGTGCTAAAATCCGGCCTTCGTGATTGGTTCGTAAGAGAATGAGATCGCTAAGTGGGTAGCGCATGGAGCAGCGGATCGATACGTACGTTTTGCCGAACGGGATGGTAGTGCTGGGCGAGCCGATGCCGGGGGTGGAGTCGGTGGCGCTTGATTTTCTCCTGCCGGCCGGGGCGGCGTGGATGCCGCCGGCGGCCTGCGGGGCCGCCAACGTTCTCTCGGATTGGGTCTTCCGCGGGGCGGGGGCGTGGGACAGCCGCAAGCTGGGCGACGCCCTTGATGGGCTCGGGCTGCACCGCTCGACCTCCGTCGGGAGTTCGCACGTGTACCTGGGTGCGGCGCTGGAGTCGAGCAATCTCGCGCAGGCGCTGGCGCTTTATGCGGATATCATTCTGAATCCCCATTTGAGCGATGAGCAGTTCGAGGCGGCCAGGCAGCTTGCGGTCGAGGAAGTGCGGGGGATGGAGGACGAGCCCCGGCAGAAGGTCATGATCGAACTGAGAAGGCGGTTCTATCCCGAGCCGCTGGGCCGCAGCACCATGGGCGAACTCGATGACCTGCAGGGCCTGACGGGGGAAAAGGCCCGTGAGATCGCCCGAGAGCATCTGAATACTCCCCAAACGCTTTTTTCCGTGGCAGGCAAGTATGATTTCGACGCCGTCTGCCGCCAGCTCGAGGGCGTCTTCGGGCCTCGTGAAGGCCAACCGCTGCGCCCGCCTCAAATCGGTGCGACCGGACCGAAGTACACGCACATCCCCAACGAAGGCGCTCAAGTCCACATCGGTCTGATGACCGGCACGGCCAAGTTCGTCGATCCGGATTACTACGATGCGCGAACGGCGGTGTCGGTTCTCTCCGGCGGCATGAGTGCTCGGCTGTTCACGGAGGTGCGTGAGAAACGCGGGTTGTGCTACGCCATCGGGGCGAAATACCACTCCCTCAAGGACTCGGCCGGGATCCTGTGCTACGCCGGCACGACGCCGGATAAGGCGCAAGAGACGTTCGACGTGATCGTCGGCGAGTTCAATCGCCTTGCCGACGGGATCGACGAGCAGGAGATGGCCCGGGCCAAGATCGGTCTCAAGTCCGCCCTGATCCTGCAGAGTGAATCATCGAGCAGCCGGGCTGGGGGGATCGCCAGCGATTATTACCTGCTCGGACGCGTCCGCACGCTCGACGAGATCAAGCAGAGGATCGAAGCGACCACGGCCGAATCCGTGCTCGCGCATCTGAGAGGCAATCCTTTCGAGGATTTCACCGTCGTCACCATCGGGCCCAAAGAGATTCGTATCGGATAGAGCGATGCAGTTCAAGCAGAAGACACTATCGAACGGTCTCGTTCTGATCGGCGAGATCAATCAGGACGCCCAATCGGCGGCCATCGGCTACTTCGTTCGCACGGGGGCCCGGGACGAGACGGCCGAGATCAACGGGGTCTCCCACTTCCTGGAGCACATGCTGTTCAAGGGCACGCAGCGGCTCGACGCGTTTCAAGTCAATCAAGCCTTTGATGACCGGGGGGCCCAGTTCAACGCCTTCACCAGCGAGGAACAGACGGTCTTCTACGCCGCCGTGCTGCCGGAGTATCTGGTCGAGATCACGGAGTTATGGGCCGAGTTGATGCGGCCGTCGTTGAGGGACGGCGACTTCGACATCGAGAAGGACGTGATCAAAGAAGAGATCGCGATGTACCAGGATACGCCGACGTTCGATGTCATCGACCGGTGCCGGAGTCTGCATTTTGGGGCGCATCCATGCGGCTATAGCGTCCTTGGGACGGTCGAGAGCATCGACGGCTTGGCGGCCGGACAGATGCGCGAATACTTCTCGCGGCGCTACGCCCCGAACAACATGGTCGTGGCCTGCGCGGGCTGCTTCGACTGGGACCGCTTCTGCGCGGCGGTCGAAGCCGTGTCCGGTCAATGGACGGCACACGATGTGACGCGCCCGCTGAGTCATTTCGAGGGCACCAAGCAGCGGGACCGGGCGGAAAAGCCGAATCTCAAGCGAGAGCACACCTGCCTGATACACACGGGTGTCTCCTCGCAGGACCCGCGGCGGTTCGCGGCATCACTGCTGAGCGTGATCGTCGGCGATGATTACGGCTCGCGATTCTATTGGGCGCTGGTGGACAAGGCGATGGCCGAGGAGGCCTCCATGCACTTCGGTCCGATGGACGGAACCGGACTGTTCTACAGCTACTTCCGCTGCGGCACACCCAACGTAGGGAAGGTGATGGAGGTTGTGGAGGGCATCTTTCAAGACCTGCTGCGCGACGGAATCGCCGAGGACGAGCTGGCTAAGGCGAAGAACAAGGTCCTCAGCGCGTTGGTCCTCAAGAACGAGCTGCCGATGGGTCGGCTGGTGGACCTGGGCTTCAATTGGATGTATCTGGGCGAGTATCGGTCTATTGAGGAGGACGTCGAGTCGATCAAGACGGTGGAGGTCGAACACGTCAACCGTCTCATCCGGGAGATCGACTTGGGCAGGTACACGCAGTATTCGCTCGGCCCAACGGTTTCCGCCTGATAAATGGGAAGGGATCGGTGTGGAAAGACGGCAATTCCTCAAGTCTGTCGGTATGGCCGCTGTATGTGGAACGGTGGGCGGCAACGTCACGCAGAGCCTGGCGATGGCTTCTTCCGCCGACGGGGACGGGCGGCCGAATGTCGTCCTGGTGATCACCGACGACCAGGGCTACGGCGATTTAGGGTGTCACGGCAATTCGATTATTCGCACGCCGAATCTCGATGCGTTGTACGAGCAGAGCGTTCGCCTGACGGATTTCCACGTGGGCCCGACGTGTTCGCCGACGCGGGCCTCGCTGATGACCGGTCGCTACTGCAACCGCACGGGCGTATGGCATACGGTAATGGGGCGGTCGCTGCTGCGCCGCCGCGAAGTGACGATGGCCGATGTCTTCGCGGCAGGGGGCTATCGCACGGGGATCTTCGGCAAGTGGCATCTCGGCGACAACTATCCCTTCCGGCCGCAGGACCGCGGCTTCCAGGAGGTCCTGGTCCATGGCGGCGGCGGCGTGGGCCAGACGCCGGATCATTGGGGCAACGACTACTTCGACGACACCTACTGGCACAACGGCACGCCGAAGAAATACACGGGCTACTGCACCGATGTCTGGTTCGACGGCGCGATGCGGTTCATCGAGGCCAATCGCAGCCGGCCGTTCTTCGTCTACCTGACGACCAATGCGCCGCACGGTCCTTTCAATGTCGCCGAGGAGTACAGCAAGCCGTACGAGGGCAAGGATGTCCCGAACGCCAACTTCTACGGCATGATCACGAATATCGACGACAACGTGGGCCGGTTGCTGAAAAAGCTGAAGGCACTCGGTCTTGAGGACAACACGATTCTTATCTTCATGACGGACAACGGAACCGCCGCTGGTTCTCGCGGCGGCAAGGGCTTCAACGCCGGTATGCGCGGCACCAAGGGCAGCGAGTATGACGGCGGTCATCGTGTGCCGTGTTTCATCCGCTGGCCGGCAGGGGGGCTCGGCGGAGGCAGGGACGTGGACCCGCTGACCGCGCACATCGACCTGCTGCCGACGCTGATCGCGATGTGTGGATTGCCTCGACCCACGGGCGTGAAGTTCGACGGCGCCAATATCCTGGCGTTGCTGAAAGGTGGCGACAGGGGCTGGCCGGAGCGTATCCTTGTCACGGACTCACAGCGCATCGAGCATCCGGAAAAATGGCGCAAGAGCGCCGTCATGACCGACCGCTGGCGACTCGTCAACGGCAAGGAACTGTACGACATCCATGCCGACACTGGCCAGAGCAATGATGTTGCCGACCGGCGCCCGGAGGTCGTGCGTGAACTGCGCGACGCGTACGAAAGGTGGTGGGCTGACGTCTCGCAGCGCTTTGATGAGTACTGCGAGATTGTCATCGGCTCGGACAGGGAGAATCCGACGAGGCTGACCTGTCATGACTGGCACGGCCCGGACTTGCCGCCGTGGAACCAGGGGCACGTGCTCAAGGGCCTGCAGGCCAACGGTTTCTGGGCGGTCGAGTTGGAACGGGCCGGCGAGTACGAGTTTTCCCTGCGTCGCTGGCCGATGGAGGCCGCTGCGCCGATCAATGCAGCGATCCCCGGCGGCCGGGCGATTCGTGCGGACCAAGCGAGGCTCGCGATCGGCCGGATCGATCTGGCGAAACCGGTCTCGGAGGAGGCCCGAGAAATCCTCTTCCGAGTCCCATTGGAGCCGGGCAAGATGAAATTACAGACATGGCTCAGCGCAGACGACGGCACGTCGCGCGGCGCGTATTTTGTCTACGTGAGACGTGTTTCCTGAAAGGGGCCAATGATGTGAAGGCTGCCGCGCGCTGACAGGCGAGGCCGGCTCGGTGCAAAAGAAATCATGAGAACTCGGCACACACCACTGGCAAAATAGTCGCGCAGGTGTTACCATAGGATAGTATGTGGACAGTGACGCAGTGCGGTTATCCGCGTCGTTGGGTGATTTTGTGAGAGGATGTTTTCTCGGCTGTGGGCGAAATGGAGAGCAATGCAAAAGACAGGCGCGCGAGCGTACTTCGCGCGACCGATGTAGTGCCGCCATTTGATGAGCCTGTATCGCCGGCAGGCTTTACGGCCGGCGCGGAACGACCGGATGCTGCCTCGTCAGAGGCCAAGGCTCCGCCGGGCTCTGCTGTGCGGCCGAGGGAGGCCACGAGTATGAGCGCAGATGAGGCTCGGAAGTCGTCGACCCGCGGTGCGGACGTCACCGTACCCAGGTATGATCTCGCGGAGACGATTCTGGCCGAGCAGCGGCGGGTGGCCGCCGGACGCCGGCGTGCGCCGGGCCGGCCTCAGGAGGAGCCGACCCCGACGTCGGGCGACGAGCATTCAAGGATTTCCATCGAGGAGCCGTTATCGCAGGACCTGACGGAACTCCAACGCATCGTGACGGAGATCGTGGCCAGGGACATCGAACGATTGTGCAGGAGGCCGGAGACACAACCACACACAGGGCCCTGATGAAACGATACGCCTGATTCCGGGGCCGATCTTTTGGAGGGATGGGATATGGTTCACCGCAGGAATCGCAACGACTCGTGCCGAAAATCGGCGTGCCACGCAAGTCATCCGCGACCTCACCGGATCATGCACAGATGGATATGGTGCCTCTCTCCTCTGATCGGTTTATGCTCGCTTGTCTGGTTTCTCGTACGCGTGATCCCCAAACCTTCCCGGGCGGCGTATCCTTGTCAGAGAGTTGCATTTCCACTGGCATCGAGCTTCGTTCTGTGGCTGCTCGGATTGGCCGGTTGCACGGTGGCATTTCGGCGGGCGCGGCAGCATTTCACGCGGGCGCGACTACTGGCGGGCGTTCTGAGTCTGGGCTTTGGCGTGGGAATTCTCTGGCTGCTGATCTGTCCGGAGGACAGGCCGGTCATCGCGGCGGGGATGCCGGTACCCAATGTCCCGCTGGGAGTGGCCCGCGGGGTTCAGCC